>Ga0187783_10002278_pt1 | contig 14274 bp, 7 predicted proteins | sample 1015_SJ02_MP02_2_FD_132471 | JGI IMG/M metagenome (GOLD analysis project Ga0187783, IMG submission 132471) | Tropical peat soil microbial communities from peatlands in Department of Meta, Colombia - 1015_SJ02_MP02_20_MG | ecosystem: Environmental > Terrestrial > Soil > Wetlands > Peat | place...
AAACTATCATATAACAAAAATTGATAGATATTGAACAAAATAAGTGAATAAAACCCAATTCTAAAAGGATGATCCAATTATTATATAATATATGCTGCATCAATAACTTTTAAGAAGAAGAATAAGAAATATTAATTTAAGATCTTCGATAAATGAGAATGTATAGAAAATACACTACTAATAAGGAGTAGTCTATCATATTTCTTTTTTAAGTTTAAGTTTTAGTTTTTAAGGAGTTAAGAAGATTTTAGGGTTATCATCCCTAAAAATAATATAATATAAATGATGAAAGTAATAGAAAGATTTTCTATTAATGGAAAACAATAGAAAAAGCTAAATAAAATATATCTATAATATAGTCCATCTTTAATAGAGAATATCTATCTTTGTATTTTAAGGAGTATAAATTTAGTTATATGAAAAGTTAGAAAAGATAAGAGAAGATTTTTATTTAGGGAGAATGTGGGAAATCTATAGAATAAAGTAATAGATTGAAGGCAAATGCTCAAGCTGTATGCAATGAAAGTTGCACGTACAGTTTCTAGAGGGGGAAAGTTCGAAAGAACCTACCTATCTCAACGGTAATACGAAAAGAATAAGTCTCATATAAAATAAAATTTAATAGGTAAAAAGGGTAAGTAGGCAGATAAAGAATTACATTACTAATTGTGTTATTCTATCTTGAGTATAAAATAAAGAAAAAGTAATTATTAAAAGAGCGATGAAATGCAATGAAATTAATAGGAAGACCAAACTGAAGAGATTTTTCTTATTTATACTGACGCTGAGATACGTAAGTGTGGGTAGCGAAAAGGATTAGATACCCTAATAGTCCACACCGTAAACTATGAATGTTAAAATCATTCCACCTGGGAAGTACAGGGGCAACCCCGGAACCTAAAAGAATAGACGGTTTTAAAAATAAGCAGTGAAGCATGTTGTTTAATTTGATAATCCACAAACAATCTTACCCATCCTTGAAATTATTATTTGTATTTTATATTAATATATCCTATAAAATATAAAAAATATAAGTAATAATAACAGGCGTTGCATGGCTGTCTTCAGTTCTTGTTGTAAGACATTTAAGGTGACTAAAACCCAAAAATAATTCATTATTATTTTATGCTGGAATAAGACAAGTCCTCATGGCCCTAATGGATGGGGCAATAGACGTGCCACTAAAGTTAAAGTAAAATACTCCTATAGAAATATAGTATATAATATACAGGACATAAAATAAAAGAAAAAGTTATGTATATAATACCAGGAGTATATAAATACAAATTAAATATAAAAATTAACTCGGTTCAGATGGTATTCTGAAACTCGAATACCTAAAGTAGGAATTGCTAGTAATCGTAGATTATTATTGCTACGGTGAAATTTCAATTTGAAATGTACTAATCGCCCATCAAGAGCCGAAAGAAAATTAGGAGGTAATAACTTAATTTTTAATTGGTTTTAAGTTGTAACAAAGTCAGTGTAGCGGAAGCTGTACTGGAATGGTTAAACCGGAGGTAAAACTCAGGGATGATGACAGAGTTTGGTTTATTGTAATGCTCTTGAAAAGCATCGAAGTTCATTCACTTCCTAGGGTTCAAATCCCTATCATCCCATAAACTCATATTATGTATAGACTAATGTCTAAGCCCATATAATGTATTATATAAGAGTGTAAACACCGTACTATATATATTATTCTATATGATATTCTATAGATATTGAGTGTAATCAAAAGATTAATAGGAAATAAAGAAATAAAAAAATGAAATCGAAAATATATAATATTGTACCACGTAATAGTACTGGTACTTTATATAGTAAACCAATAATAATAAATGAATATAGTTCTAATAATGGTAAGAATAATAATAATGAAATTATTAATTTTAGTATTAAAAAAGATGGGATTAATCAAATATTAAATGCAGATATATTAAGTAAAAGAATAAAATGAAAATTAAAAAGTAAAGAAATAGGGAATAAAAATATAAAATTTACAATATTTAAAATATTTAATAATTTAAATAAAAAATATAAAACAGTAAATACTATTATGTTAAATTATAAATATAAGGTAAATCATTGATATGATATAATAAATATTATAGATGTTAATTCTGAGATTGTTTCATATAATGTTATAATTAAAGGTAGAATATCTTCAAGAGTAGGTGCATCTAGAACTAAAACATATTTATATAAAACAAATACAAAATTATTAAAAAATTTAACTGATTCTAATATAAATAAGCTTATATTAAAAAATGGTTCAATAGGTATAAATATTAAAATTAATGCACTATTAGCTATTAAATAATTTTATTATTTTACAAGGATACATATATGTGTACTGTACTCTTTTAGTAGACTTTTTCTATATAAATAATAAATAAGTTACTAAATATTTTAATAAATAAACTATTAATAAATTAATAAAGAAATTATTCGATAAACAAGACTGTATCGTACTCCTAAAAAATAAGTCGTGTTTTAACACTCTCGTATAATAGTTAAGTGTATTTCTATTATTATTATCAAATATAGTGTATTTAACTCCATGATATCATACTCCGTATGGAGTTGTAATACTATTATTTACTCTATAACTTTATTATATTGTATGTTTATGGAATATAATATAGGTAGTTAGTTCAATAGGTAGAGCATAACTCTTACAAAGTTAAAGTTGAAGGTTCAAATCCTTCACTACCTAATAAAAATAATTTATATCTTACTTATTATTATTGTAATTAATACAATAGAGTCCCTCTAGAACTATTAAATAATGGAGAATTTAGGGACAAACTCTTTATAAAATTATCTAATATAAATGAGTGATAAACTAATAATATTAATACTAAGAGAACTCCTACCTTTAGAGTTGACATCGTCCCTCTATTACTATTAAGGAGAATATAGGGACTATATATTAGTAAGACAATATAGGATATCCTAATACTATATGATAACTCATGAAATCTAAGTCTAAGATATAGAGTATTCTTAAGAATAAGAATAGAAAAAGATCGTAACACAACCACTAATATAATATAATATAATCAAATATTGTGTTACTCTATAAAACACGATAAAAATAAGTAATAAACTAATAATATTAAGTATAAGAGAACTCCATAAGAAGTGCCTAAGAGTAAAATAAAGAGTATATTAGTAAGAGCAGAATATTTATCTGAAATTTCTATGAAATACGATATTATACCACTTACTATATATAAGAGTGGTATTATATTAGAAATCTAGGATATCCTTATACATAATATACATAATATTATTCTATATTAAAAGACTCCATAGAGGTCCATAAAAGTATTGACTCTCTAATAATTTATAAGATAAGAAGTAATATAAATTTCTATGTATATGTTAGGTAATAATATATAGATAAAGAAATATAAAGTTCTTTGAGATTAAGATTGAGATTAAGATTTAGAAACGATATCATACCACTCACTTTTTATGGTATAATATAAAGAAAATACATAAATAAATAAGCTATAATATAGTGTATATGTGATAGTAGAACATATTAATAATATACAGATATCTATTATAGTTCTAAATCTTAACTTATTAACTTCATTATATAATACTCCTATAAAATGTATATAATACATAATTTATTTTAATGTAGAGTATTAGTATTATCTGTGACTTTATTCGAGATATATATATTTGATGGATGATTCTGCCACTCCTTCTATATAGCAAAATATAGTCCTTATTCAATGTACGATATCGTACACCTTACCTTTAAGAATACCTTTAGGAAAGTGAAAGTAATTAAAAAAGTTAATAGTCTAATAGGAGTATAAATAAAAGAATATTGTAGTAGATACTCCTAAAAAGTAGTTAAAATAAAATAGGATTTAAAGAGAGAATACTAGCAACTAAAAGGAAAAAAGCAAAAGAAAAAGGTAATATAGAAGTTCAACATAATGACATTAATTGATCATAACGTAATCTAGGATAAGAAGCTCTAGCTCAAATAAAAAAAATTAAAATAAAAGGTAAAAGAAAAAAAAGAGGGATTCAAAAACCAAAGAAAAGAATAACAGTAAAAGTAGAGATAAAAATAATAGAACCATATTCAGCTAAGAAAAAATAAGCAAAAGGTAAACTAGAATGTTCAGTATTAAAACCACTAACTAATTCACTTTCAGCTTCAGGTAAATCAAAAGGTGCTCTATTAGTTTCAGCTAATGCAGAAATAAATCAAATTAAAGTTAGTGGTAATAATGGTATAAAAAACATAATAGACATTTGAAAATATCATATTTCAGATAAATTAAATGAATTAGGGATTAGAGCTACTGTTGCTATTATAGTACTTAATGCTACTTCATAACTTATCATTTGAGCACAAGTACGTAAACTTCCTAATAAAGCATACTTAGAATTTCCTGCTCAACCTGCTAATATTATACCTAATACACCTAAGGATGAAGAGGCTATTATTAACATTAAATCTAAATTAATATTGGCTAGGGATATACCTATAGAAAATGGTATAACAACTCATCCAATTAAACTAAAGAAAAAACTAATAATAGGAGCAACTAAAAATAATATAGGACTCATAAATGTACCTACTATTGTTTCTTTTAATAATAATTTTAAACCATCTGCTATTGGTTGTAATATTCCTAATAGACCTACTTTATTTGGACCTATTCTTCTTTGAGTAGATCCCATAACTTTTCTTTCAGCTAATGTTAAATAGGCTATAGATAATAATAATGGTATAAATACTATTATACTTGGTATCATTTTTATTGTATATATAATTTATATTATAAATATTTTAATCCAGTGATTTGTATTACATGGAATGAGATAAATTATCATTAGATAATTGTACTCCGTTTTAAATTTAAATTTAAATTTAAAAGGAGTACAAGTTCCATCATCGTCCCTCTCCTTAAAAGAGGGACTCTTTTATATTTTTTTTATTTAGAATTTTTTCTTTTATTATAAAGGAGTATTATATCATATATCAAATATATACTATCCTGTTTTTTAGACTTAGAAATTTTAGAATATCTAGAAAATATTGAGTACAATATAGTATATCTTACTTAATATTCAAGTCTTTACTTCTATACAATTTTGATCTCTTTACAATACACATACATTATATTATACTCATATTTATTTATATATGTTATAGTTAGACTATAAAATTAATATTAAAATAGTGTGTCCTTTAAGTTTAAAGGAGATTTTGGTATATGTATAAAACACTCTTCTATATTGTTAATATGTTCTACTATTGTTAATAGAATACTATACAATTTTTACTATTAACTCTATTTTTAGAATATTAGAGAATTGTACTCCGTTTTAAATTTAAAACGGAGTACAAGTTCGATCATCGTCCCTCGGAGTTCTAGAGGGACTCTATTTTATTTTAATGTTATCTCTATAATAATTTTCATTCATTACTTTTTATTAACTGTTATATTATAACTATTAAATATAGAGTACACTATTAAAAGTGTACGATGTTGTGTACCCTATATAGACATAGGGTACACTCTACTAATTTTATAATATATATTATTTACTCTATATATTATAAATCAATTCTCTATTTCTATTTATAGAGAAATTGATTTATTTATTATTATATTATTCATTAAAGTTTTAGAGTACGATATCATGGAATAATTCACACTATCATATACCTTAACTTATTATATTATATTCCTGTTAATTCCCAGTTAATACCTGTTAAAATATAGTTGTATATAAAATACACTATAATAAATTTAATATCTGAGATATTACCCATAATATTAAAGATTAACTATAATAATATATAATAATAAGAGATATTATATTATTAATAGTTAATATATACGTATAAATATATATAAAATAAAACTATGTATTAGGTATTATTTCTCTAGAATAATAACTTCGAGTATAATTAGAGTCTATTATATAATAAGAATGTATTAAATATCGTACTATATTATTTATCCTCTATAATATAATATAATATAACACAATATTATACTATACTAATTAAATATGATAAATTACGAAAGTGTATGTAAGAAACACAATATCCTACAAATTAGAAAAAGGTACTTTTAATAAATAATATAAGAAGTGTTCTTAAAGATAATAATAATATATTATATAATTATTAGTATAGTACATAACGTAGTATGGTATTTTGTAAGTAAGAGTAACTTATTAGTAATAAGTTCTTATAATAAAGGAACATTATACATAAATATTTATTAATTATCATCTCCTTTAACTTTTAACATAAATTAGATTAGAAATATTATATATTATTTCTATACCTATAGTTATTATTCTTTATTTATTACTTGCTTATTAGGAATACAAGTTAATATCATATAGTAATAAAGAATAATTAAGAGTATTCCTATAGAATAACAGTATAATATTATATATAGGAAATATACTCTTAATTAATATAAATAATCTAAAAATATAATAGAGTAATAGAGGGACGATGTCTTTTTAAGGGAGTTCTCTTATATATTTTTAACTAAAATATATAATAAATAAATGAAAAAAAAATAAAAAAGAATATAATATTCTTATTGTATTACTATATAGTATTAATAATATATTATTATAATATATATTATAATACTCATAAGAAAATATTCTTAATATTACTAAAAAAAATTTTTTAATAATTTTTTACATCAATTAATTAATTAATTAATTAGAGCAATACATAGTATTACGAATATTGTCCCTTAAACTCTTATTTATATAACTAATAATTTATAGTACTCTAATAGTACAATATTCTGTATTATATTATTAAGTACACAATAAAGAGAGAGTGTAAAAACACTTAAAAGAGGAGTACGATATCGTGTACCTAGAGTAATACCTAGAGTAAAAGTGGGTACACTCTACTAATAAAATGATATAAAATGAGTCTATTTCATATATTTGAGATTAATTCCTACTAATAGACTCATTAAAATAATATTATTAATAAGAGTACAATATCGTATCTCGAAGTAATATAGAGACTTATTTTAACAAATAATATTATTATTATTTATAACCTAATTCATACATATATGATTAATATATAATATAATACATTATATTATTATGTAATAATCTAATCTTATTATTATATAATATATATATATATTACTATATATAATATTTATTAATATAAGTGAATATTATTAACTATTAATTACAAGTTAATATATATAACAATAAACATGTATACAAATACATATATATATCTTTAATATACGGGACTAATCCGATTTGAACGGACATCTTTTAACGTGACAAGTTAATACTTTACCAATTAAGTTATAGACCCTTTATATTTTATTATATTAATTCTTAATACATAATATGTATTTTTTAACTATATTAAAAATACTCTACATAAGTACAGATATCTATAATAGTAAATAGAAATTTAGTGGTATTCTATTTAAATTAAAACAAAGTAGAGAAAACTCTATTCTAATTAATATTTATTTTAAAAAACACAATATATTAGAGTCCCTCTCCGTTATAGAGGGACGATGATCGAACTCCTTCGAGGAGTTCTCTAATTTAATATAAAATATATATAGATATATTTCTATATTTCATATTGTTATTTATAATTCTAAAACTATTTATTATTAATAAAATTTTACACTATAAATATCATATTTATAGAAACAAGTAATATTATACAATATTGTACTCCTCATACTCATATTTTAGGAATTGGAGTTAAAATAGGACATTGTTATGTGTATTATTCTCATGTATATGTATCTATATCTGTATCTATATAGGAGATATACTCAATAATAATAATGAATATATATAGTTAAAGTATGATATTCTACTCTACTTTTTATTTAAATCTTTAATTAATGATATCATACTCTTCTTTATTATTGAGGAGTACTCTTATATGTCTTTTAATTTATAACTCTACTATCAATACCTAAAGAAATAAAGAATATAAGTAATACTTAATGTAACTTTTTATAACATACAATATAGTACTTTTTTTAAGTATAGTTCTTATATAATTATATATAAGAAGTTATTATTATATAGTTTTACTAATACTTACTCCTATAAAGCTTAAATAAAATAAAATTTAATTGGAGTACTTTACTTTATATAACATATATTATTTATAGCTCCAGAGAGAGTACGATGTCATCCCTTAAAATTATTTATATTATTTATTTTTACGGACTTTACTTTATAGTAAAGTCTCTTCTTCCTAAAATTTTATAGTTAAAGAACAGAATTATATTAGGATATTCTACCACTAATTTTTATGGTATTAGATTTACAATAAGGATATCTGTTTTCTTAAACTAAACTGTAGAGTACTCTCAGAATGAGAGATGATATGTACTTTTAAGTAAAAAGAATAAAACATGAAATGTTACAAATAATAATCCTATTAGACTATAAAAATTAATATATGTAATATATACTCTATAAAAATCTAATATCCTTATTGGTATTATATTTAATATGCTCTATCATGAAGTATATTTTATATTTATATCGGGGGGTAGAATTGAACTACCATTCTATGTATATGAGACATATGTACTAACCTTTATACTACACCGATTATATAAATTTATTATATCTTTACCTATAGAAAATTGAGTACATAATATGTACGATATCATTAATTAATTCTAATTTTATAAAATAATATTATACGATATTATGTATATGTTATAGAGTAATACAATGAGTAGTGTTCAGTTCATATTCATAAGAACACTCTATTCTATTTTATTTTTATATTATATATATTAACACTATATATTAATTGTAATTAGACAATATTTATACTATAGTATATAATGAATATAATAATAATAATATTTATTAGTTATTTATTTAGAGAGTATCTCTCAATAATATCATATTTCTTTTTTAAGTTAAAGTTAAAAAGGAATACTCTAATTATATTTCTATCAAAAAAGTCGAAGTTATTATAATTATTATAGAGGTAGGATATCCCTAATATAAAATATTGCTCTAAAATGTTTATAACATAATTTATAGTAATATAATATAATAATCTGTATTGTATTACATATGTTTTATTATTAATTTTTATTTATAATTATTTATAGTCATTGTCTATTATACTCCTAGAGATATAATATTCTAATATATAGTATTGCTCTTATTTATAATAAAATAATTTTATAGAGTACTCTACAGAGTAGAGTACGATATAATCTTCAGAGAGGGGAGTAATAAAGTAGTTTGATTGAATATCTCTCTTGATTTTACATATAACAATATTATACTTATATTAAATACAGTTAATAATAATAGAGTATAATCTATACAATAGATTTAAAAAGGATATCATCTTATCTCGAGAAACTTTCATGTATATCTAATATACTCCTGCTTTTTAGCAGTAGCATATAGTATAATTTAACTTTATAACTGTCTATAAAAGAATTAAGATTAACTAAAAGAAATTCTAATAGAAAATAATTAATATAATTAAAGATTATGATTATATATATAATATATATATTTAGAGAACTCCTACTTTTTTATTAGTTTATTAGGAGTACTCTTAATAATAAAGAATGTATCAATTAAAGATATTATAACACGTAGTATTATTATCTTCAATAGTAGAACATATTAATAATATACGAATATATATACTTCCTATGGAGTAATATATATATTAATTTATTATTAGTATAGAGTTTGAGTTTAAGAGCACAATTATATACTTAGTGTAATTCTCTATCTAAATCTCAAAGATACATAATATCGTACTCTTATGGAGTACTCTAATGAATACTATTATATTAATTATATATAATAATAAATAATATAGATTTCTAGAAATATAATATCATACTCCTAAAAAATGAGGAGTACTTAAAAGTATATATAAAAATATAAAAATATATAGAATATATTACAAATAAGAAAATTTAAAAGAATTATAATTTAATTTTTAAAAGGTTAAAACAATATCATATACTCTATAGTATTCTATTAATTATATTGATATTTGTACTATCAATAGAGTATTCTAAACTATAAAAATGTTATTAAAATAAAGAAATTGAATGTTAATAATAAATAAATTTTATATTATATTTATAGAATGTAGAGTATTATAAATAATACAATGTTATGGAATAATATACACAATATATAAATATACACTCTCTATATTGGTATAAGAAATAGAGTACTATTAGTAGGTTTTAGAAATATAATAAAGAGTCCATTAGACTCAAGTTCTAATTCTAATGTGTTTTTACACTCTCGTATTCCTTTCTTTAGAGTAACACGTAGTGTTACGATCGTATTCCAAAGGAATACTTATCTTTTCTTAATAAATTATTTACAATAACTACAGAGTGTCAAAAACAAGACTAAGATAAACAATATTCGTAATACTTTATTATATATTACTCTATAAAAAGTAATATATCTATAAATAATAAAGGATATACGAACTTATGCTAAATACTATAAAGAAATAAAAATAGAAGTACTCAATTTTAAACGGATTAAAACGGAGTACGATATTCTGTATTTATCTACGAGATTCTATAGTAAAATAATAGATATCTTATATTTAAGAATTATATTTATATAATAAGTAATAAAGAAAGTAATTGTTACTAAAAATTGACTTATATTTATTAGTAGTTATAAATAAATATTATTATACTAATAAAGTGTATCTACTATACATGACACGATATTTATATTTTATATATTTATATTTAAACACTCTCCTGTATTGTTAATACGTTCTATTAAATAAGATCTATAGAGATATACTCTGTTATATTATTATTCTATATATAAGGAGTGGGATATCGTCCATTATAGATAAAGTAGAGATTCAAATTGAAGAGGAACTTTCAATAAAATAGAATGTAGAATATTCTATTGAATATCTACATAATTTAACACTGTATGTTACTCTTAACAATACAAATAAAAATATTGATTAAAAGATAAATAATAAAAAAATCATTATCAATAATGATAAGAAATTAAAAAAATAAGAATATAAAGAAATCTCAAAAGAAGACTAGCCATAATATAAAATAGGAAAAATACTATTTTTATAAACGAGAGTGATGAATTAAAATAATCCTAAGGGAAACCAAAGAGAAATAACCCTAAGTAACTGAAACATCTAAGTAAAAGGAGGAAAAGAAATCAAAAGAGATATTAGTAAGTAGTGGTGAACGAAAACAATATGTAGTCTAAAATAGAGTGTATAATATATATAATACTTAACACTATGTGTTATTATTTAATTAGAAAATTTAATAAGAACTGTAGGATAATCAGTACACCAAAGAAGGTGAAAGTCCTTTATAAAAATATCTAATGAATAAGTATAGTCCCTCTATGAATCTGAGGGACGATGATCGAACTTGTACTCCTAATTGTAGGAGTACAATTCTCTTATTATGATATAGAATTATATAATATAACTCTAATAAAGTAAAGAATGAAGAAAGAGGTATTAACCTCTAAGACTAAATATTATATTATGAGCAATAGAGAAAAGAAGTACCGTGAGGGAAAGTTGAAAAGAACGAGAGAAATCGAGTGAAAAGAACCTAAATTTGTGATTTTAAAAGCAGCCAAAGTTAAAAATGATGGCGTACCTTTTGCATAAGTGCGACAAGAAGCATTAATTTATAATTGGGTGATATTCCCACAAATCTATTCTACGATTTGACCCTATCTGCACATGCTATAGAAGTAATAAAATAGTGTGAAGCTGCAGAGACAATGTAACAAAATACCCATCTTTTTCTATATATTTTTCTATATAAAGAGGTTGGTGTGCTAGGGTAATTACATCTATGGAGAACGAAAGTGAATACGCATTGAGGCTTCGTTACTGTTGACATCTATTTCTTATGCTGGTAGATGGGTAGAATCTATAAGTTCGAAGTAAAGCGTACTTCCTAAGGATGTAAATAACGGTATAAATTAGTGAACTTGGTAAGCCCGTAGTTTTCTTTTCTACAGATAAAGTGGCAGAATATAAATAGAAATTTCTGTATCGAATTGCGGGTAGAAGAGTATCTAAAAAGCTAATGCATATCTGTAATGGATATGATAGGATCTATTGATCTAACCTGAAAGGGTGCAGACTTGGATAACGGTGATATTTTTCACAAATCTTACTCTCTAATAAACAGTATGTAGTCCCTAGAATAATAATAGACACATATTGTAAATAAAGTAATATAAAAATAAGGTATGATATCAATAAAAAATGTAAAAGTAAGACTCGAAAAAAAGTGCCTAAATGAATATCGAGATTTAAAGAAAATAACTATTGATAAATATTAAAACTATCTAAGAGAAAATTGTGAATGCAATTTAAAAGAAAAATTAATTAATACTGAAATAAACAGTAAGGAAGTTATTACTCACTTTGGTTATAGATAAAACTATAGGGTTATAAACCTGTATTTCTAATATATATCTAAAGGTAATATAGATGAAATTCTGGGAATATCTAGATTAATAGATAGAACTGTTTAAAATGTATATTATTTTGCTATATAGTAGAAACTTAGGATATTCTAATTAAACTAATATTCTAAGTTTAAAAAGAAATGGATAAGATAATATATCCACATATAATCCAAGTAAATCTTAATGAAAAACCATGAGTATCTTATGAAATATACTTCTATCTGTGACAAATTAAATTTATTATAATGATTTTAATCTGGATTCTAGAATAATAGAAGGAATATATTAAGGTAAATCTCCCGTACTTTGTAATATAATTTATTAATATTAATATAAAAAGTTGATATGAGCTAAATTATATAAAAGTTCTATTATATATATTTATAATGTCATTAGGATAATCCTAACATATAAAAAGTGGGGATAATGTAGAATTACATTCCATAAAACCAATAAATAAGAAGAATAAACTAGACAATATTCAACCACTTCATTTAATATGTCATCATAAAAAGGATGATATTATAAATAAACTTTATTAATTAATTATCTTTAATGCTAATGGATATAAATTAAACTCTATATTTAATTGATTATCCATGAAAATATTGCTTGAGCCGTATGCGATGAAAGTTGCACGTACGGTTCTTAGGGGGGGAAAGCTTGAGAAGGCCTACCTATCCCAATTGGGTCAGCGAGTTAATGATTTAAGCAAGTATAAATACGAAATGAAATTAGCATAAGTTTAAAGAATTAGACCCGAAAGCTAGTGATCTTGTCATGATCAAGGTAAAAGACTGAACGGTAATCTGTGGCAATAGATTCCGATGAATTGTGATAAGGGGTGAAATGCTAATCGAACTAGCATATAGCTGGTAATCTGTGAAAACTATGGTAGTAGAACATTTGATATAAATACTAAAGAATAAAGCTCTGTAAAAAAATACATAATTTAATGTTATAATAATCTTAATAAATGAATAGTAATATTATCAAATAGTCAGACTTATGGTGCTAAGATCGTAAGTCTAAAGGGAAATAGCCCAGAACTCTATCTAAGGTTCTTAATGAATTTTTAATTTAAAGACTTAAAACACTATTAATCTATTCTTAAGTAGGCTTGGAAGCAGCCATCTTTTAAAGAAAGCGTAATAGCTCAAAAATGCGGGGTATAGAAAGAAAAGATCGAAGATGTAAAGGGAAAAAAGAATAAACCGAAGAAGAGATAGTAATATAAGATATTTATGGGATATAAATAAACTATAAATTTTATATACTAGGTAACAGATTTAACATAAACAATGTAAGAGAATGCTGACATGAGTAACCAGGAAAGTAAAATCTTTCCCACCGAATATCTAAAGGATTTTCAAATAAGGATAAACCGTTTGAATAAAAGCACGGTCTCTAAGATAAAAATCGATGAGAAAAAAAATAAATATAATAAAATAAAATAATTAATTCATATTATAATTTATTTAGAAAAATGAAAATAAACCGTACCTTAAACCGACTCAGGTAGATAGGTAGAGTATACTAAGGTGTATGAGATAATCATTTGTAAGGAACTCGGCAAAATTCCTCTGTAACTTAGGGAGAAAGAGGAGACTTTATAAAAGTCTGGCAGAAAAGAAAAGGGAACGACTGTTTACTAAAAACACAAGACTTTGCAAAGAGAAAATAAAATTCATAGTATAAAGTCTGATATCTGCCCAGTGCCACTAATAAAAAAAATAAAGGTGA
>Ga0187783_10002279_pt1 | contig 14269 bp, 14 predicted proteins | sample 1015_SJ02_MP02_2_FD_132471 | JGI IMG/M metagenome (GOLD analysis project Ga0187783, IMG submission 132471) | Tropical peat soil microbial communities from peatlands in Department of Meta, Colombia - 1015_SJ02_MP02_20_MG | ecosystem: Environmental > Terrestrial > Soil > Wetlands > Peat | place...
GGCTGAGAACACACCCTCCCTGCAAGACCCAGATTGACTGCAAAGGAAGCTTTTTCTATAACTTGAACCGTGCCAATCAAGGCTCCGATCCCATTGCTCCCACGGCCGCGCAGGCTGCGGCTTTTTTGTCGATAGGCTGAGGGCATGCGGAGCGCAAGGAGGGTCTCCCTGAAGCGCGGACGAAAAGCTTTCAGCGCCGGCAAGATAGGTGTACTGCCGATGATTGCCGCCACCTACTTCATGGTGGCGGGTGGACCGTTCGGGCTCGAAGAGATCGTCGAAAAGACGGGTTATCGCGCCACGCTTCTGATTCTGCTAATCACACCGCTGCTGTGGAGTCTTCCCACCGCCATGATGGTCAGTGAACTGGCGACCGCCATTCCTGAAGAGGGGGGCTTCTACATCTGGGTGCGGCGCGGAATGGGTCGCTGCATGGGGTATCAGGAGACCTGGCTGACGCTCGCCGGCAGTGTGTTTGAGATGGCCCTGTATCCGAACCTATTCGTGGCCTACCTGGGGCGCTTCGCGCCCCCTGTGGTCGCGGGACATCGTGGGTTGATCATCGGATTCGGGATGATTGTGCTATGCACAGCATGGAACGCTCTCGGTACGCGGGCCATGGGTGATGGGTCGGTGGCGCTGAACGCGGCGTTACTGCTGCCTTTCGTGGCGCTCGTCGTAATTGCGCCGTTTCACGCCCAGGGGCGGCCGACCGGCAGGGTTTCCCTCCGTCATGCAGACCTGCTCGGCGGAATCCTGATCGCTATGTGGAACTACATGGGATGGGACAACCTATCGACAATTGCTGGCGAGGTGGAATCTCCGAAGCGGACCTACACGCGCGCGATGTTCGGAGCCGTGGCGCTCGTGACCATAAGTTATCTGTTACCGGTGGCTGCTGTGTCGCGGATGGGCCTTGACCCGAACGCTTGGACCGATGGCGGCTGGGTCGACGTAGGGCGGCTCGTCGGCGGTCAGGCGTTAGGGCTGGCCATTGCAGTGGCCGGGATCCTGGGAGCGGTCGGATCGTTCGGAGCGCTGATGATGTCGTTCACGCGGCTCCCTTCGGTGATGGCTGAAGACGGCTATTTGCCCAAGGTATTTGCGCGGACCAGCCGTCGTACCGGTGCACCGTGGGTCGCAATCTTGGTTTGCGCGGTGTTTTGGGCAGCCTGTTACCCTCTGGGGTTTGAGCGCAGCTTGATTCTCGATGTGCTGCTGACCGGGCTCAGCATTCTGTTAGAGTTTTGTGCGCTTGCCGCTCTTCGGATTCGCGAGCCGAATCTGGCGCGGCCCTATTGCATCCCAGGCGGGCTCGCGGGCGCGTTCTTGATAGGGGTCCCGCCGCTGGGCATGCTCGTCGCTGCTCTGGTGCGCAACCGGAGCGAGCTCATTGGCCAGACAAACGAACTCACCATTGGGGCCGCGGTGATCGCCGCCGGTTTTCTGCTGTACGTTGTGAGCGGCTGGCTGGGACGGAAGGCCGCGTTGAAAGCCGATCAAAGTCCGCGAACGATGCCATGACCGGAGGCTTGGAATTGGAGCGAGTATTTATGCAGGCGGCTCTTGAGGAGGCCCGCGTTGCGGCGGAGCGGGGCGAGGTACCGGTGGGAGCCGTGATTGTGGTCGACGGCGCCATCGTAGCCCGGTCAGCAAACCGTACGATTACCGACTGCGATCCGACGGCGCACGCCGAGATCATCGCACTGCGGGAGGCAGCCAGGGTCACGGGAAACTATCGCCTGCTGGGCGCGGCCCTATACGTCACAATCGAGCCTTGCGCGATGTGCGCCGGAGCCATGATCCAGGCGCGGATCGATCGCCTGGTGTATGGGGCGGATGACCCAAAAGGAGGAGCGGTCCGTTCTTGTTTTTCGATCTTCTCACACCCACAGATCAATCACCGCGTAGAGGTAGTGGGCGGTTTGCTTGGCGAGGAAGCGGCTGCGCTGCTCAAAAGCTTCTTCGCAGAGAGGCGATAGGATCGGTTGGATTGATGCGAGCGATCCTTCCGGACGCTTGGGTCCGTAAGTGGCAGCCATGGGAACCGCCTTCACACTATGAATCAGCTTCAGTCCGTCTTATACTTTGCTCCCCAAACTTGCTAGCGTCCCGACCCGTGGCCTGAAAGGTTGCCGTGAGACGATCGACGAAACTACTCGCAGGCGTAGTGATTTTCGTCGCAGTGGCGTTGGTGCTGCTTCCTCTCATCGTGAACGCAGGTAAAATCCGACCCGTCCTTGAAAAGCAGTTAAGTGCGGCACTGGGCCGTAGCGTCAAATTCGGGGACCTGCGCTTCTCGGTCCTCTCCCAGAGCCTGATCGCCAGTGACGTCAGCATGGCGGACGATCCCGGTTTCAGCTCTTCCCCGTTTCTGACGGCTAAGGAACTGCGGATCGGCGTATCGCTGGCGCCACTGGTTTTCTCCCACCAGGTGAGACTGCTCAGTTTCCAAATCGAGTCGCCGCAAATCAACTTGATTCTTGCCTCTAGCGGCATGTGGAATTTCTCCAGCCTCGGCCATGCCGCCGGCGGCGATACAGGAAGCTCAAGAAGTTCATTGCCGTCGCTACCCGAGCTTTCCGTCGCTCGTATCCGCGTCGAGGATGGCCGGGCAGTGATCGCGACCCTGCCGGGCCACGGTGAACCGAGTGTGTACGACCATGTGAATTTCACCGCGCACGACTTTTCGTTTGCTTCGCAATTTCCCTTCGAGCTGTCCGCAAATCTGCCCGCGGGCGGCACGATCAGCGCCGCGGGCCGCCTCGGCCCGATTAACCGCAATGATGTCGCAGCCAGTCCGGGCGACGCGCAAATCGAGGTAAAGAACTTTGACCCAGTCGCTGCAGCGTTTCTTGACCCGAACGCGGGAGTGTCTTTCCTGGCGGACATAACGCTGCATGCCACATCCGATGGACAAGCGCTCGCTTCGCAGGGAACCCTGCATCTCCAAAATCTGAAGCTTCGAAAAGGTGCCGCCGCCGCGCCCAGACCGATCGACCTGGCTTACTCGGGCGCTTATCGCTTGAAGGAAAATGCCGGCGAAATTCAGGACGCTACGATACGGGTGAGCGACGTGGCAATCCACGTCAGCGGCACGTACCAGATTGCCGAAATGGACACCAAGGAAGCGGTGCTCAAGTTGAAGATCACCGGGCAGAACTTGCCCATTGATGATATCCAGATGCTGATGGCCGCGGCCGCCGTTCGGCTCCCCAACGGGTCGTTGCTGAAGGGTGGGACGGTTTCGCTGGATCTCACCGTCACCGGGCAAGAAAAATCGCTGGTTATCGCCGGGCCGATTACCGCCTACAACACCCGACTGGTTGGTTTCGACGTCGGGTCCAAGATTCACGGCATCGCGACCTTGAGCGGCGTACACACCGGAGACACCACGGAGTTTAAGAAGCTGCACATGAACGTGCGCATCACGAACTCCGGTACGACGGTTGACAAAATCGATGCGGTGATTCTGGCCGTGGGCGAGCTTTCGGGCAGCGGGAACGTCACGACGAACGATCAATTAAACTTCAAACTTATTGTGACCGGCGTCAAGGCCAAGGGCATCGGCAAGGTCGGTGTTGGACTTCTAACCATGCTGAACGGCCAGGGCCGCGCGGCGGTCCCCATGCGTGTGACCGGCACGTCCGAGGAGCCGTTTATCACCGCCGACACCAAGTCCCTCTTCACCAATAAGAATTAGCGGCTCTGCGCGGCTTTGACTTCATCGGGACATCGGGACCCTTACACTGTCGAGCGGGGAAGGTGCCTGAAGCGCGAGAGCTGTCGCGCCTTGGATGCACACTTGACGTGGACAAAAACTCGGCGTAGCGTTTCTCTGCGTGAGTCGCCCGGGACAATCCGAATGTCTCGGGCCAGGTCCCCCGAGCCGTGCTATCCCGGGACGCACCATTTCTGCTGGCCCGCCGCTAGATCAGCGCGCGTGGAGGTGAGCCTATGCGGAGGATCTTCCCCTCTCTGATTTCAGCGGTTCTGCTAGGGGTGTTGCTGGGCTTTTCGATTGGTTGTTCGAAGCATCCCAGTGACGACACCATCACAAAAGACATTCAGAATCAGCTTGCGGCAGACCCTCAAACGAAGGACTCCAACATAGGTGTGACGTCGAAAGACGGAAAAGTCACGTTGACAGGAACGGCCAGTAGCCCCGCCGCGGCGCAGAAACTGGAACAGATCGCCCGCCAAGAGCCTGGCGTCGCCGCCGTCGACAATCAGGCTGCGGTTCCGCCCCCACCTCCCCCCCCGCCGCCGATTGTCGTTCCTGCCGGAACCGATCTTGTCGTCTCGCTCGGCCAGGCGCTGGGATCCAAGATAAGCCAGACGGGCCAGAGTTTTATCGCGACGACGGCACAACCCGTAACGATTGGCGGTCAGCTGGCGATACCGAAGGGATCGACCGTCAACGGCACCGTGGTGACAGCGAAGGAGAAGGGCAAAATCAAGGGCGAGGGCCAATTGTCTCTCACCCTCCGGAGCGTCACGATCAACGGGCAGAACTATCCGATTAGGACCGAAACGTTGGACAGCACCGTGAAGGGCAAAGGCAAGCGAACAGCCGTCACCACCGGTGGAGGCGCAGCCGGGGGTGCGTTGATCGGAGGATTGGCGGGGGGGGGAAAAGGAGCCGGCATTGGAGCTCTGGTAGGTGCGGGAGCGGGATTTGTGGGTGGCGCGTTCACGGGAAACAAGCAGATTGAGCTTCCGGCGGAATCCACGCTCACTTTCGGTTTGTCCGCACCTCTCACGCTTCCGCCACCTTCCCAGTAATTTTTCAATTCCTGGCTACAGTGCTCCCGGAGCGGAACCCGCGAAACGGTGAGGCGCAGGTTGAACAAGGACAATTTATGCCGGCCTGCAGCGTGTTTTCTCGACGTACCCAACGAGGTTATTTCGAGATAACAGAGACGAGGATTCAGCTGCTGCCCAAGAGACTGTAAAGCAACAGGCTCAATACGACCAGCGTGAAAGCGACGTACTTCCAATCACGTTGGTAAAAGAACGCGACAACGGAAAACGCGACTCGCGCGATTGGCGTGGCGATCAGGACCAGAACTCCCAGCTGGATCAGTCCTCGTCCTTCAAATGTGATCGCTTCGCTGAAAATTCCGGAAATGGTGCGCAGGCTCTCCGGCTCACTCCGGAAAACCCGATAATCGATCGGAAAGGGATGGCTGGCAAGATACACCACTCCCCCTACAAGCACGATGGTAGCTGCGAGAATCACGCCGCTGCGCAGAAGCAGCCCCATGAATTCGTCCATGCGCCTGTCGGTTTGGAGAGACTCGCTGCTCATGGGCGTTCCTGGCGGCATCAGATTCTGCCCGTGAGGCCGCTGTAGATCATCTCGATCGCCAGGGCGCCGATAACGACCGCGAAGACGAGCCGAAGAACGCGCACGCGCGTGCCGGCCAGAGCCCGGGCGCCTGTGAGGGATCCAGCAAGAACCCCGAGCATCACCGGCATCGCAAGTCCTGGATCGATGTAACCCCGGCTCAAATAAATCCCGGCGCCCGCAGCAGCGGTCACGCCGATCATGAAATTTGAAGTCGTGGTGGACACTTTGAACGGGAGCTTCATGGCTTTGTCCATGGCCAGGACTTTCACCGCGCCAGACCCGATACCGAGCAGACCGGACAGTACCCCCGCCACCGCCATCAGCAACAAGCCCAGCGGTATTCCGCGAACGTGGTAGCTCGCAAAACCCCTGCCGGTGGGATAGGTGCCATCCATGCCAAGCCAGGTGGCCATCCGATCCGGGCCTTGATCTTTTGCATGAGATCCCTGGTGGAATGAAACCAGAGCCGAGTAGATAAGTACGCAGCCGAAAATGACCGCGATGACCGAGGCGTGCAGGTACAGCACAAGAGCGGCCCCAGCCAAGGCGCCCGCCGTTGTTGCCATTTCCAAAAACATTCCCACGCGAACGTTGGAATACCCTTCGCGAACATAGGCCGCGGCGGCTCCACTCGAGGTGGCGATCACCGAGACGAGCGCGGCGCCAATCGCATAGTGGATATCGACGTGGAAGACCACCATGAGCAGCGGAACCACCACCACTCCACCACCCAGGCCCGTCAGCGCGCCGAGGAACCCGGCAAGGAGCGAGCCGGCGAAAATCAATGCGGTGAATTCGAGGGAGTTCAATGCTGCTCCTTCCGATTCATGGCGGTCCTCCTCCCAGAGTCAGTCGCCAAGGCATTCTGTCGGCGTTTTCCGTGCCCTGCAAGTTCCAAAAGACAGAAACGGACCGCCCGAGCAAGCGCTTGCTCTGTCGGTCGCTGGGCCCAAAGCAAGTTACCGTTGCCGGTCGGCCGAGAGGTCGTACGACTGGCAGCACATCAGACGGTTGACCCTGATTATCTGGTTTGCGAGTCCATCCGGCAACCCGGTGAGACCTGAATTGAATGCGGATTCTGGTCGTTAAAAGACGAACAACAGATGGCTGAGGCCTTGCGGAAGGGGCTCGAGGCAGGACAGTTTTCTGTAAGCATAGCCCAAACGGCGGAAGAGGGATTCTTTCTTGCCTCCGCAGAACCATACCGACTGGATGCTTCCTCAGCGCGACGGTGTAGAAGTGCTCGCGGCTTTGCGACAAAAAGCGTATCCGTGCCCGTGCTGATCTTAACTTCGAAAGACAGGGTCAAGGACCGTGTGCGCGGCCCCGACCTAGGCGTTGACGACTATCTGGTGAAGCCTTTTGCGTTTCCCGAGCTCGCGGCGCGCATCCGAGCACTTCTCCGACGAGGCAAGCCAGAACCCGACCACACACTCAGGCTCGCAGATATCGAAATGGACGTGGCAGGTCGCACGGTTCTAAGGAAGGGAGGGGAGCTGACGGCTCGCGAATTTGACCTGCTCCACTATTTGCTGCGCAACCAGGGTCGCGCCAGGCGATCGCGTCCGAGCCCGGCGTCCTGAAGCGGCTTGAAGTTATAGCCGCCCCAGCAGAATGCGGTATTTCTCGGTACGTGCGTACTGGCTGAATCGCGCGTTCAGGATGGCCCGTGCCGTAATTTTTGAGGTACCCAGCACGCCTACGATCCAGTCCAAATCACAGCCCGGCTCCCTTTCAAAGTAAGCGCGGATCGAATTCCGAAGGTACTTCTCCGTTGATTCCTTGAGCTCGGGAACGGCAAACATCGATGCACCTTCTGTCTGACTGGGGAAGCGATTATACACCGGAATGCAACGAAAGTGCCGGGCACCCGACACGCTGGGCCCGCAACATGGCGAGATTACCCAGCCCCACTCAACTCAGTAGGGCATTCAAATGTGATCAGCGATGCCGACCACCGGACACTTTGCTTCGTCATACGAACCACGACGATTCCATTTGGGTATGACGCACTCCTGGAATTTCTTGCCCTGCCAAGGAACATCGAATGGCTTAGTTCTCTCCTCGGCACGGCGCGACGAAGGATGGGAAGAAGCTTGGAAGCGCAGTATTCTCTGCTCCAAACTGCTGAATATTTTGCTCGGGGTGAAACAGAGCAAGGTCACCAGAAACGATAGTAGGAAACTCAACGGTCTTAAGCGCATCACCAACCCTAACGCCAGCCGACGCTACCCGTCGTTGACCTGCAGCAACTAGATGGGACGGGCGTTTCTGATCTATGGCGGAGAGCGTGGGATTCGAACCGTCTCCGGCCATGGATTCAACGTAAATTGCTGATTCTATATTCCGACAAATCGGGAAAAACCGATATAAACGCCGGACCGATGTACACAACGGGTATACGGACCGCCTCCGGGAGATGCCCAGTGATTCCCGCGGGCTGTTTCGATCGTCTCGATACACTGTCGATTCCGTTCGCGGCTGCCAGTTCTTCAGCTGTCTCATGCCTGGGCGCCCCGCTACCGCAACCAAAACCCCAGGATGAGACCCGCCGTGCCGTAGGCCCAATGTTTGTCTTTTGGAGTGTAGCGTTTGGATGCAATCACGATCAGGGACGCGAATCCGAACACCACGCTCATGACAATTTTCATTGTCACGCTCAGAAAAAAAGGATTGTCGGAAGGTGGTGGGGACGGAAACGACGTAGGGTGCGCTCGCGGAAGGTGGGTCAATGCCAGTGCAAGGACGGTCAGGACAAAGAGTACGGCAGAAGGGACGGGGCGTTTCGGTGGATCGGTGGTTTGCACGGGGAAGATGGTACGGCTGGTTAACGTCCACAGCCACTGTTTTTTGCTCAATGCGATCGTATTCTTGTCTGCTAACTTGGCCTTCGTTTTCGTTGATTACGCCAAAGCGCGGGAAAGAGGCCGAACCCTACTGACGACGATTTGCAGGCACTGGCGCGAAGCATTTGAAGCAGTAAGGAACACTCCACCAACTACCGGGCCAGCGAAAATGATCACGCACTACCCGAACAAGCGGGATCGCCTACCGCACGCTGCCGCTGTTGACCGCTTCGTCCCAAGCCTTCCGCCATTTTCGATGATCCTCAGCAGTGGCGGGACGCAGGAATTTCCCGTTGTTGGCGTCAAACACGGCATGCGGTTCATTGGCTGGTATCATGGTGCCGTATGCGCGTCTCAAACCCTGACCAATGTAAAAGCCCACTGATTTCTCGACCGACTGCGGGAAGCCGCTGGCCTTTCGACAGGAAATCAGGAACTCGACTGGGCCCGGCAAATAAATGTTCGGCTGGTTCTTCCTTACGGCCGCCTCGTACTCGCTTTCAGAAACCGGCTTGTTGTTCACAAAAAGACAGCAGTTTTGAAAACAGCGACGTAGTTCGTCCGACATAATTCCTCCAAGCTTAATCATCCTACATGAATGATACTCCACCGTCGCCTGAGGTTTTGCGGTGCAGCATCCCGCTTGTACACGCGTTCGGCAGCCCTGCGAACATGCCCAACGTTTCAGAGTGATGACGGAGGAGTCTCAGGAGGCAGCGCGTTGTTCGAGACCCAGGAATTTCTGGGACTCCGGGTCGTCGTGCAGCAGGTCGAGATCGTGATCGTTGGCCGCCCCAATTGGGGTTGGCGTATCCAGCCATAAAGGCTTTTTTGAGAGTCTCCAGCGCGGGCGATTTTTCGCCGAGAATACAGTAGGTACAAGCCGCATTGTACACGGTATTGGGATCGCTCGGCCGCAAGGCGACAGCGGTTTGGAGGTGACGCTTACTCTCCTCTGCGTTTTCTTTGGACATGGCGAGCATTGCGGCCAGCAGGATGCGCGCTCGCGCATCTTCCGGCACCAGTTCCAGTTGTGCAGAAGCACCGATGGACGATTCCTTTGGTATACGACGCCCATACCTCCACCGCCGAGCTTTTCGAGGATGCGATAGTGTGAAACGGTTTGTCCGAGAAACGACGACTTTGGGTCCATCATGAAGGCCGCTATCTTAGAGGGAGATCCAAATCAAGTGACGCAGTATAATGCATCTCTACCTGCGGCAAGGTCGAGAAGCGTCGTTGCGTCCACCGGAACATGCACAATACTACTGCGCCTGCCGAGAGCCGGGGCCGCCTGGTGGACATTGCCTTGGCCGATCGCCGCATCCTCGGAGCGAATGACCATTATGACCGCTGTTGCCAGCCTCGAACTTCCGGAGCGATACAATCTCGTGGACCATTTCGTCGACCGCCATATCCGAGAGGGTCGCGGCGACAAGACCGCCATCATTAGCGGCGAGCAGCGAGTCACGTACGCAGAAATCGCGGAGCAGATCAACCGGGTCGCGAATGGATTGCTCAAGCTTGGAGTACAAGAGGAACAGCGCGTATTGCTGGTTCTCCCGGACACGCCGGAATTTGCAGCCGCGTACTTCGGAGTTATGAAAATTGGAGCCGTGGCGGTACCGACGACTACAGCAGCCCGCGCGAGCGATTACGCCTACTTTCTTCAAGAGAGTCGAGCCAGAATTGCGATCGTCCACTCCACGCTTCTTGGGGAACTTGCGCCTGCGCTCCTGCGGCCACATTACTGCAGAAATGTAATCGTGTGCGGGGAGTCCGTCGGTGGTTACAGCTGCTGGAGCCAATTTCTCCAAGACGCGCCGCCAAGACTAGAGCCGGCATCGACCAGCAAGGACGACAGCGCCTTCTGGCTCTGGACCTCGGGCAGCACAGGCCGCCCGAAAGCCGCCGTGCACTTGCACCGCGATTGGGTCTACTGCTGCGAGTATTACGGTCGCGGCGTACTGGACATCGAAGCGGACGACGTCACGTTCTCGACTTCAAAGCTTTTCCACGCTTATGGACTTGGCAACGGACTCATGTTCCCGTTTCACGTCGGCGCCACAACGATTCTGTATCCCGGCAAATCACAAGCAAGATCCATATTGGAAATAGCGGAAGCGAATCGGCCAACGCTGTTCTTTTCGGTACCCACGCTTTACGCCCAGATGCTACAGGAGGCGGAACAAAACACAGCTTATGGTTTGCCCTGGGTTCGTCTGGCCGTTTCAGCCGCCGAGCCACTTCCCGCCGATATTTTTCGCCGCTGGAAGGACCGTTTTGGTGTCGAGATTCTGGACGGAATTGGATCCACCGAAGTTTTGCACATCTATCTTTCGGCGCGAGCCGGACACGTTCGACCGGGAAGCACTGGCCAACCGGTGCCAGGGTACGAAGTTGCGCTGGTCGATCCCGCTGGACACCCAGTACCCCCCGGCGCGATCGGCGACTTACTGGTGGCTGGGCCGAGCACCGCTCCCTGTTACTGGAATCGCCGAGCCTTAAGCCAGGAACGGATGCGGGGCCGCTGGTTCTTCACCGGAGACAATTACAGAATCGATGAAGATGGATACTACTGGTACGCGGGCAGAGCCGATGACATGTTTCGGGTGTCCGGTCAATGGGTGTCGCCGATCGAAGTAGAATGCACGCTGATTGAGCACCCCTGCGTCTTGGAAGCTGCCGTCATTGCATACGAAGAAGGCACAGGGCTCCACACCCCGAAGGCATTTGTTGTACTCCGCGAAGGCTATTGGGGCAGCGGCAAACTGGCCACTGAACTCCAGGAGTTCGTGAAGCAGCGAATCGCGCCACACCAATATCCTCGGCGCATTGAATTCGTGACCGAACTGCCGAAGACAGCGGCCGGAAAGGTGCTGCGGTATAAGCTGCGCGAGCTGAGTGGTGGTGCGACACCGCCGCATTCCTAGCGCGTGCGATTTCGAGGCTTCGTGAATGCGGCAATCCGGTGCGCCGGAAGGCCCACGCGGGAAGTTCTCGAAGCAGCCGCAACAGCGATTTCTGATCGAGTGAATGCGGTAAATCCGTTGCGAACTCGATCGAGCCTGGGTGTCTTCGAAATCGCACCCGGCGGTACAGGAAAGCCAGCGCCATCTAAGCCCGGTCGGCTTCGACGGAAAGACGAAGAGCCTCGGCCGCTTCCGGCGAAAGCTGGATTTCCTCAAAGGGGTAGGCGTTCGAGACTAGGATCAGACCCGCCTTCGTCAACACGCTCAGCAACGCATAAAACTCCCCTACATCCAGTCCGCACGCCTCCAGAATCTCCGGTGGCGTTGCGGTGCCCTTGGGCTTCGGGTGGAAAGGACCGTGATCAGCTTGACGTACAATGAGGTCGAAGAGCTTTCGAGCCGGCACGGGAACATTTTGCAGACGGTCCCTTAGGAACGAAGAAGCATGGTCCGGGGTAGGCAAAGGTTCAACCTTAGTCAAAGCGGACGTATTCGAATTCTATGGGCAAGTTGTTAATGCCCCTTGCCGGCGGAGCGATCCAGTTCGCGAACTTTCCCGGCTCGATGATCCGTCCCATCAGCGAACCGACAAACTCGTGGTCATCGTCCGACGGAAGCCAATGGGCTGATCTGTCTTCCCACTCTTCCTTGGAAAGAGGCTGCCCCTCAGGACTCACGTAGTGGCCAGCAAAGGCTCCGATCTTGCGATGAAATCCCACGTGCGGCAGCGTCAAGCGAAACGGGATTCCGAATCTCTCCGGAATCCGATTCCATCGATCCAGTCCAGCCTGAATCTCGCCCGTATAGTCGTCACGCAAGCGTGCATTGAGAGCCGTCAGAGCGGGGACTGACCGATTCACAGTCCCTCCATCTGCGATTTCCGGGACCGCGTAGAACTCGCCGTTGAGCGAATGGTCGTCAGCGATCTTTGTCTCTTCATACCGTCCCTTCAGGCCGCCCGTGTAGTAGCTCGCCGCGTTCGAGGAGATCTCTGAGCCGAACAAGTCGAGCGTGACGCTGTAGTGAAAATTCACGAACCTTTGCAAGGTCTCGAGATCGATGACTCCCTGGGCGCGAACCTGAGCAGGATCCGTCAAGTTGTGCTCGTGCATCACCTCGCACGTGCGTTGCAGCGCGCGCGCCACGCCGGATTCCCCGACAAACATGTGATGCGCCTCTTCCGTTAGCATGAACTTCGTCGTTCGTGCCAGGGGATCAAAACCTGATTCCGAGAGTGCAGCCAACTGGAATTTGCCGTCGCGATCTGTGAAAAACGTAAACATGTAAAATGCCAGCCAATTGCTGGTTTTCTCGTTGAAAGCGGTGAGAATGCGCGGGTTGTTCGGGTCTCCCGACCGTCTCTCCAAAAGAGCTTCCGCCTCTTCTCTTCCGTCACGACCGAAATATCGATGAAGGAGATACACCATGGCCCACAAGTGCCGCCCCTCTTCCACATTGACCTGAAACAGATTCCGCAGGTCATAAAGCGAAGGGCAGGTGGCGCCGAGAAGTCTCTGTTGCTCGACCGAAGCCGGCTCCGTATCCCCTTGCGTCACAATGATCCGCCGCAGCGTCGACCGGTATTCTCCCGGAACCTCCTGCCACGCCGGCTGCCACCGGTGATCTCCGAAATTAACCTTTCGGTTCTCATCGCGCGGCGTCAGGAAGATGCCCCACCGATAGTCCGGCATGCGAACGTATCCGAAATTCGCCCAACCGTCACGGTCGACACTCACAGCGGTTCTCAAGTAGACCTGCAAACCCGCGCTGTCGGCCGGCCCGGTCTCATTCCACCAGTTCCGAAACGCCGGCTGCCAACGTTCCAGCGCCCGTTGTAAGGTTCGGTCGTTGGAGAGATCCACGTTGTTCGGAATGCGCTGGGAGTAATCAATCACTTGCTGAGTTACTTCTGTTGGTTCCGCCATGTGAGTTATACCCGTTCCCAATCAAACTTGGCTCGATTGCCCGTGCCATAGACCTTCAGCGCGCCCGTTGGTCCAGCGGCGTTGGGACGAATGAAGATCCAATTCTGCCATGCGGAAAGCCGCCCGAAGATTCGTGCGTTCATGGCCTCCGGGTCGCCAAACCGGAGATTTGCCTCCAGGCCGGTCATGGCGTCGGGCGAAAGAGCCAGGCGGCTTTCAACGGCCAGCCTAATTTCGTCGGTCCAATCCAGTTCATCCGGCGTGAACGTCGCCAGGCCCAGCTCTGCCGCGGGGCCGGGCCCCAATGCCTCCCCGATTCGATTGCGCATAGCGGAGAAGCGAGAGTGGTCACTGTAGAATCTCGCCTTCAGACGAGGAAGACCGCTTACAGCTTCCAGCCCCCCGAAATTCATTTCTGACAGTGCTACGGAAGACCGCGGATCATCGAGCATGTACACGCGGTCTGCTGCCAATGCCAACTCCAATAGACTCCCGGCAAAACATGAACCCGGCTCGATCAACGCATAGATCGATCTCGACGTAACGTCGATGCGAGCCAGGGTCCGACGCATCATCCCAATGACTTCGCGGACGAACCAGTTGCGGCGATTCGAGAACAAGGCCGCATCAACGTCGAGCACACTCTTCCAATTGCCTTCGGTCCTGAAAATCCACAGCCCAAGTTCGAGCTGGTTGGCTCGCAGCGACAGAATTGCGTCGTCCAGCTCGCGCGCGATTTGCAGGGGCCACCAGCTGGCCCCCGCATCCAGGATCTGATCAAGGGTTGCTGGTAGCGAGGACGCGGGCGCCTGAACCGTCAAGGTTGCCGTGCGGCGCTGCGGGTCCAGGGCGATGTCCACATATTCGTAGTGGTATCCGCGATCATCGACCGTGCGTGCCAGCGGTGAAAGCTCGACGCCCCGAGCCTGCTTCGGGCGATCAGACAACTCAGCGAGCGCTAGCGCGCGGGTCTTTACGTATGCGTCGAAGTTTTGTGGCTTGACGACTTCATCGACGAATCCCCACTGTTTTGCGCGTTGGCCCTGTACACCCTCCGGCGTGGTGCAGAATACATCTGCTAGGTCGCGCCGCACGCGCCTCTTGTCGGTTAGCCGCGTCAGCCCCCCCGTACCCGGAAGCACACCAAGAAGGGAGACCTCGGGCAGACTAACC
>Ga0187783_10002280_pt1 | contig 14269 bp, 8 predicted proteins | sample 1015_SJ02_MP02_2_FD_132471 | JGI IMG/M metagenome (GOLD analysis project Ga0187783, IMG submission 132471) | Tropical peat soil microbial communities from peatlands in Department of Meta, Colombia - 1015_SJ02_MP02_20_MG | ecosystem: Environmental > Terrestrial > Soil > Wetlands > Peat | place...
CGAACGCGTATGCCATATAGCGCCAACCGCCGGGCTCGAAGGCGGGAGTCACGAAAGTACCCAGCCACCCGACTAATGCGAACAAGGCGGGTAAAGGATAGAGCCACATGCGGAACGGTCGCGCCGCGTCCGGCCGGACACGACGGTAAATCAGCAGGCCAATAATCTGGGCTACAAACATGGAAAGGATTCTGGCCAGCATCAGAGCCGTAATGATCTCGACTAGGTCGAAAAAGCAGGAAATCATCACCAGAAAACCGACCAATAATAAAGCGCGATGGGGGAAGCGCTTGGTGGGATGAACTTCGGCAAACCAGCGGAAGAATGCTCCATCGAGCGCGGCGGCATAGGGGATGCGCGAGTAGCCCAGCATCATGGCGTAGGTAGCGGCAAATGCGGTCACTTCGACCATCACCGTCATCAGGGCCGAGGCCCAGTGGCCATGAATTTTCTGCATATAAACGGAGCCGATGGCGGTGAATGCCTGCGATCCCGGCTGAACCATCTCCCGCCAGGGCACGACTCCGGTGAAGCTGACGGAGATCAGAAAATCGATGACCGCCACAATCAGGATGGAAAAGATTACGCCAAAGGGAATCACCCGCTCGGGACGTTTCACTTCATCCCCGAGATAGCAGATTTGGTAGTAGCCAAGAAAATTAAACATCACCAGCATCGTTCCGTTACCCAATCCCAGCATGAAGGGCAAACCGATGTGCCAGGCGCCGGGAGGAAAATCAAAGAGCAGCTTGGTATCGAGGTGCGTCATGCCGGTAAAAATCACCCAGGCTGCGGTAATGAGCATGCCGATCCAAAGCACCAGCATCAAGCGCGCGATATCCTTGATTTTCCTGTAGAGGGCCAGCATCGCGGCTGCCGTGATCGCCGCTGCCAGCAGCTTCACTCCCCATCGATACTCAACCAGTCCGGGCCAAAGAAAACCCGTGTACTCGGCCATACCGATGCTGCTGGTTGCGATTTCCAGGGTGCCACTGAAAAGAAATTGCCAGACGAAAACCCAGGCCATCATGTGGCCCCAGCGTTCGCGTCCGAGACATTCTCGCAGGAAAATGTACGAGCCTCCCGACGCAGGGATCGAGGCCCCCAGTTCGGCGAAGACCAAGCCGTCTGCGATGGCCAGCAGTGCGCCTACGCCCCAAGCGACGAGCGACTGGGGACCGCCGAGGGTGGCGATGATGGCGGGGACCGTGATGAACGGCCCCGTCCCGACCATGTTCGACATGTTGATGGAGACGGCGTTCACGAGACCCAGCTGGCGCGGCAGAGGGGCGTGAGTGTGTTCTTGGGCAGCGCTACTCGTGTGGGAGCTCAATCGGGAAACCGTCCACCCTAGGAGACGACAGGTGCCGCCGCCAGATCGCTAACCACGCCCCTCAGATAGCGCAAGCTGGCCGCAATGCTCTCGGCGGGTGGGATGGGGGTAGCGCCGAACTTAACATCCTGCTCCACCACCATCCAGCCGGAGTAATTGTTTTTCGCCAGCGAACGAAAGAACGCCGGGAAATCAATCGACCCCTGGCCAATGATGGTGAAGACTTTTTCCTCAATGGCTTGCTCAAACGTCAGCTTCTTGCGGCGCGCCTCCTGTAAGACCTTGGCGTCCACATCCTTGATGTGCACGAAGCGAAGAACGCTCTTGAATTTCTCCGCTTCCTCGACGGCATCGCCCAGGCCGTAGACGCAGTGCCCGGTGTCGAGGCACAAGCCGACGGCGGTGTGAGAAGTCACGTCAAAGAAGCGTTCGCATTCCTGTGGGGTTTCGACGTAGGTTGCGACATGGGGATGAAAGACCAGGTCGAGGCCGAAGCCCTTCGCAACCTTGGCCGCTTCTTCCACCACTTTGGCAACGTTTTTCCACTGGGCCACGGTCAGCGAGTCTTTCGCGCTCACCCGGCCTGAGATACGGTCCCGCTCGGGCGATTGCGCATCCGCCAACACCAAGAATGGCGCCTTTAAGGCCGCAAGCAGGTCGCCCACCTTCCTGATCTGCTCGACGGCAACCTTTGCCGATGCCGGGTCGCCGAGCACAACCGGAACAAAGGAGCCGAGCAGTTTGAGTTTCCTTTTTTCCAGCTGTGGTTTGAGAACTGCCGGATCCTTGGGAAAAAACCCGTAGGGGCCAAGTTCCGTGCCGGTGTAGCCGGCAGCGACCATCTCATCGAGCATTTTCTCGTAGGACTGGTTCCAGGAAGGTCCGGGATAGTCGAGTACCCCCCAGCTATCCGGCGCAGACGCAAAATGAAAACGCGAAGATAGGTTTGCCATATATAACCCCGAAGAAAAAAGATTCGATCAATACAACTTTCACGACCACGGATCGATAACCACCTTCATCGAATCCGCCGCCATCGACTTTTGCATTGCCCCATCCACCTGCCTCAGCCCGAAGCGATGAGTTACAAAATCTTTCAGCGGATATCGGCGCATATAGCGCGCCATCTGCCTCATGCTCGGCCCGTAAGCCGCGGGCTCTTCACCGCCCACCCCGAGAATCCGCACATTCTTCGCGCACAGGTGTCGATGTGGGCTGATGGGGATCTCACCCATGTCGGAAAAATTACCCGCTTCAACCAACAAGCCTCCGAGTCGCAGCATCTCTAGACTCTCACGAACTGCCTCCGGGACTCCTGCACACTCAACAACAACATCTGCGCCACGCCCGCGGGTGAGATCCCGAATAGTGGCTAAGCGCTCTTCGGCCGAAGTCTGCCGAGCATTGAGTATAACGTCCGCGCCCAATCGGCGGGCAAAATCCAATCGGTAATCGGACAAATCGATCGCAATCACCGTTCCCGCACCCAACATTCGGGCTTTCATGACGAAACACGTGCCCAGCGGCCCGACGCCAAGCACAACAACCGTGTCATCGAAGCGAAATGATTCATTAGGAAAGGATGAAATCTGCTTTGCACGATCCAAACCGACGGTTACGGCCATGATTTCTGTCATGACCGCAATCTCCGACGGTAAATCATCGGGAACCCAGACCAAAAAACTCCCAGGAACTACGTAGAGGTATTGCGACCAGCCGCCGAACAGATGCGGCGGATCTTTAGAGGTGATGTTGTTTCCATAATCGACGGTGTTCTCGCAGCAGTAATAAGGAAAGTCGTGGTGGCAATAATAACAACTGCCGCAGCTCACGTTCGGGCCGACAATGACTCGATCGCCAATATTCAGCTTCAGGCCTTCGAAGTCGGTGCATGTCTTATTGCCGCCAATCGCGGCAATCGTTCCGACATTTTCGTGTCCCTGAATTATTGGAAAAGGAATCTGTTTTGGCGTGCCCTTTCCGCCGTACTGCCCGGTGTAGCCCTGATAGGTGTGTTTATCCGTGCCACAGATTCCAGACACCTCCATCTTGACCAACACGCACCCCGGAGCCGGATCCGGCAAGGGATATTCCTGAATCTCGTAATGACCAGGTTCGATTAGTGTGGCTGCGAGCACGGTTAGGGCAGACATGTTCGGCAATTTTATAGGGTTGCAGTTGTGAAAGAAACCCCGAGACCCGGGTGTGAGCTCTCGGGATCACAGTTGCGGTTCGCCCTAGGAGCTTGTTGAAATTAGCCTTCACACAGCGAACGGATCATTTTATGCTTCGCGTGCTGAACCAGGCTTGTTGTGTTTTTTTTCGGCTGCTGCTCGACTACTGTTATCTGGCAACCGAGGGTTGGGCCAGCTGTCTAGAAATTTAACTTTAGAGCGAACTGCCCAATACGGGGCTGTTTTAGGCATGGACTGAACGAACCAGTTACTTACCTTTCACTTTCAGGGCTCTCTTTATGGGTTGGACGATCCGGTTGGCGTGGTTCATGCCGCAGCCTGCAATTTTGCGGATTTCCGGCTGAGGAACGCCCGCGAGCCCAAGTTGTACGATCAGAAGAGCGCGGACAAGTTCGGTGGAACGGTCGGTTCCCGACACCGATGAAATCCAAACTTACCCGGCCCCCACAGAAATGCAGCTCAGTGTTGCGGATGTTGGAACTCAGGATGGCAAATCTGCTAAGCGCTTTGACAATATGACAAAGTGATGTCACCCTCTCAATTGCTGGTTTGGTGCGTGGTCTGCATCCCAATCCACGGCACACAGCGCGAAACGAACACAACTGCGCATTGACAATTAGGTAGGTTTGAGTGCAATTGACGTCGGCAGCACCGGCGACCGCGGAACCGAAACTTAAGAGGGTGCTCGGCCTCTGGGATTTAGTGTACTACGGAATCATACTGACCTCACCAATTGCGGTGGTCCCAATGTTCGGTGAGGCACAGGTGCTTTCGCGCGGGCATGCTGTGTTGACCTTGTTAGCTGCAATGCTAGCTATGACCGCAACGGCAGTTAGCTTTGGTCGAATGGCGTCTGCATATCCCTCGGCAGGATCTGTCTATACGTATATCAGCCGAGGATTCAATCATCAGGTTGGTTTCTTGCTAGGCTGGGCAATGTTCTTAGAGTACCTCTTTCAGCCATTACAGAACAGTCTGTATGCTGCCCTGACGATACAGAGACTGGTTCCACATATTCCCTTTCCGGTTCTCTCTGCGCTTGCAGTGGGCTTTATGACGGTCCTGTGCTGGTTTGGGATCCGCACAACTGCACGAACCAATGAGATTCTTTTAGCCATGATGTCACTCGTGATGGTCGGATTTCTTGCCCAGGCGATTCGCTACATTTTTGTGCACCAGCATTGGCATGGTTTCCTTGCAACCCAGGCGGTCTATGATCCTAAGACCTTTAGTGTGCGTGCGATTGCGGCAGGTACAGCCTTGGCTGCTACGACATACATTGGCTTTGACGGAGTAAGCATCTTGGCTGAAGAGGTCGAGAACCCGAAACATAATGTGCTGATAGCCTCCGTCCTGGTTTGTGTTTTCACGGGTCTTTTTGCCGCATTTCAGGTTTTCTTGGCCGTACGTGTCTGGCCCGATTACCGCACCCTGAGTAATCCCGAGACGGCCTTCATGGACGTGGCACAAGTCGTGGGAGGGTACAGACTATTTCTTGCTTTTGGTGTCGTTTTGCTCGTATCGAGCCTCGCTTGTGGACTCGCTGGACTGGTGGGGGCGGTGCGTTTGCTCTACGGAATGGGCCGTGACAACATTTTGCCGCGCAGCGTTTTTGGCCATCTGAACGCTAAACGGGGAAGCCCAACATTCAATGTCGCTATTGCTGGGGTTCTTTCTTATATCGGTACTCTCACTCTGCAGTGGGAACGTGCGGTAGAAATCCTCAACTTTGGCGCTTTGATCGCATTCATGGGCGTAAATTTAGCTGTCGTTCGGCATTTCGGCTTTCGTTCTAAGGGAGAGGGAAAACGAAACCTACTGCTCGATATCATCGTTCCAACGTTGGGCTTTCTTTTTTGCCTCGTGATTTTTTTGGGACTACAAGAATCTACGTTGGTGGTGGGCATCGTGTGGGTTGGTGTTGGTACACTGTATCTGATTCTGAAAACCAAAATCTTTGAACAGCCGGTGCAGATCGATTTTAGCGAACCCTAAGCACCCTATGTGTTCTAATGCGCTGCGCTGCCGATAGCTGGCTTGCTCGAATGAAGCGTGAATCCGCAGGACTCACGTTCATGCAACAGAGGCATGAGGTTCACAGTCGCTGGCTGTCTGCACTTGCCCTCAACACGTTCGAGAAGTTGTACTCAAGTGCGGTCCCAAAGGCTGGAGAACGAAAACAAACTTGCCTTCACAGACACCTGAGGGTTAAAGCAAACTGAGTCCTGGACAGCTTCCGTCCATGGCCGGCTTTGCACTGATCACACATGGCCGGTTTTGCGGTGATCGCTGAGGGCTGAATGCGCTGTTTCCAGAGGTTCATCTCTTTCTTAAGAACGCCCAGCACAATAACCGGATTGCATGTCGCACCGGGGTCATTTCATGAAGCGGGCTCTTAAGTCGTTGAGGCAACTGTTTCAGGTCATAGATTCTTTCACCATAGCGGAACAATTCACCGCCGCTTGTCACGATCTTGATGCGATTTCACGATTCCAAATCCAGACGTCGTGTGAGTGGAGGATTGTGGCACAAAAAGTAACCAGTTCACAAATGCGTGACCTGACCGCCTGTAGGTAAGATGATTGCTGAGATTTTGCATACGTCATTTAGCAACGAGCACTTTGTTGTGAACCTTTGTTGGACTTCCGGTGCGATATGAATTTTCTGCTGCAGCACCGGCGGCCACAGCTTGACGACCGTCGAAGGCGTTTACTGCAGGTTGACGGTCAGCAAGGATGTTCTGTACGAAATCACGCATTTCGTTCAAATACCCATCAGCGAAGCGCACAAGGAAGTGATCTACAATGTCTGTCTTTGCACCGTCAACCGTGAGTACAAGCTCCGCAGTTTGCTGCAAATATCCTGTGATGATGGTTCCTTTCGATCCAACAATTTCCGTACGGATATCGTATCCATAACTGCACTGCATATAATTTTCGATGGCACCAAGAGCGCCCCGACAAAACTTCATGTTGACTAATGCCGTATCGATGTCGTTGAATTGCGCGATTTCCGGGAAGACAAGAACCGCACCGTACGCATGGATCTCTGAGATTTCGTCGTTCATGATCCAGCGACCCAGGTCAAATTCATGTACCGTCGAATCCTGGAAGAACATCCCATTTACTCCGCTGGACATATAAGCCACGGAGGGCGGGGCAGGGTCGCGCGCCAAAGACTTAAAAATAACCGGATCTCCAATTTCACCGGCTTCGATCCGCTTCTTGGCTCTGATATTTGGGGGATCATAGCGACGCACATGGCCCACTTGGACCCGCACGCCCGATTTGCTCGTTAAGTCCAGAATTTCATCAGCTTCCTCCACAGTCAGAGTGAAGGGCTTTTCACAGAAGATATCCTTTCCCGCCTCGGCGCAGACCCTCATTGCAGGTGCGTGGAACTTTGCCGGAGTTACGATGACAATAGCTTCGATGTCCTTTCGACTTACGAGATCTTCGATGCTGTTGTATGCAGATTCGATCTCGAGCTCAGCGGCAACCTCTTGGGCCCGCGTTAAATTAGAATCGGCAACCGCTATCAGATGTGCTTCCGGGATGAATCGACGTATGTTCAAAGCGTGTTGCTTGCCCATGGCGCCGACTCCGAGGACGCCTATCCCCAACTTGGCCACACGCCTCCTTAATTACTCAATACTCGATCGTGACCGAAGTATCTTGCTTCGCAGCTTGGTATATCGCATCTATGATGACGATGTCTCGATAACCCTGAGTGCCGCTCGGCTCCGGCTCTTGGTCTTTACGGATACAGTCCGAAAAGTAGTCCAATTCGAAAGCGAACTCGTCGATTCGCGGGAAAGTTTTGGCAAACCAGTGCCCGGCGATTTTGCCGCTAAGGCGACGCTCTTCCTCGAATGCAAAGGCTGGAGAGAGAGCAGCCCAACCCTTTTCTCCATGCACATGGATGAAAGAAGAAAAGGCCGCACTATATGCGGCAGTACCTTGTAGTACCATCCCGCTGGGGAAACCCAAGCGGAAAGAAACCCCTTCCTCGACCTCTTGATACCTTCTTGAATCGCGCGCCCAGCAAGTTGAATTCGCTGAAATCGGGTCTTCATCAACTAGCCACCGGCAGGTGTTAACACAATAGACGCCAAGATCAGTCAGCGGGCCACCGCCACATAACTGGTGAGAGAAGAGCCACGAAGGAGAGTTATCGCCGTATCGATGAAGCTCGGCAAACAATGTGTGAATAATATCGATCCGCCCCAAATCGCCTTCGGAAATCATCTTCTTCAACGTGACGCTACCAGGCTCAAAATACTTTCGATAGGCAGTCATTAACTTCACGTTGCAACTCCGACAGGTGTCGACCATGTTTCGTGCTTGCTGAGTTGTTGCCGAAAGTGGTTTTTCACAAAGCACATGCTTACCAGCTTTCGCAGCAGCAAGGGTGTATTTTTCGTGCTCGCCCGGCGGAGTGGCAATGTAAACAGCTTCGATTGCCTTGTTGCTGAGGGCTTGATCGAGTTCTTCGTAGGTAGACGCGTCTGCAGCTTTAAATTTCCTGGCGAACTTCCTCGCCTTTTCTTTATTTCCGCTAACAACCGTTACAAGCTTTGCTTTTTTGCTGCGCCCGAACGCTGGCAGAACCGCAACTTGGGAAATACTTCCAAGACCAACAACCGCATAGCCGACTCGCGTATTGGTGGTCATAGATGAGTCCTCTCTATCCTGGCATCAGCAACGAGTTGTTATGTAAGTACTTTTTTGTGTTCGAATCTCGTGCCCCAGTCGAACGCGAGCACAGCATCCACTGAAGATTCACCAGTTTGATGAGCGTTTAGAGACAATATCGGTCGGAGGTGAACCTGTCAAGCACCTATGGGTTCGCCGGGTTCCTTCCCAGAGGTTCCAGGTTGCGGATGTTGCGCGGAACTCGTGAAGAAACCAGTAGCTACACCACACTGAGGAGAGCTGCCATCCGCGTGCGCCAGCCCAGCAGAAACAAAATACCAAGAACGGTTTCGGCGCGGGTCGCGACAATGGCTATTGTCGGAATCGTCGCTTTCGGTAGGAACCAATTGAGTTGTCCTGTATAGGCTACAGATCTGGCGAAAAGTCCCCACGCGAGGTGAGGTTAGCCAAAGGCTCCCCACAACCCGAACCGATCCGCAACCGCCGACAGAAAAGAGAAGCCACGTGCAAAACGCAAGAACACAGAAGTGAAGGCCGACAGAATCGTTCGAACCTTCGTTGTTAGGGTATAGCCGCAAACGTTACATCCGTCGCGCCGGTCGCGTAAGCCTTGCCCGATGAGTTTACCGCGATGCCGGTAATTGCCATGTTATTGTTGCCTCCGAGCTAGGTTGAGTAAACGATGTTCCGCTTGCCTAGAAATTCAGCTTCAGCGCAAGTTGGCCAATGCGCGGCGACTGAGCCCCCGGCACCACGCCGAAAGAACCCGATGTCGCCACACCGGATGCGCTGAACGCTGTAATCCCGCTCGGCGTTAAGAACTGGGCATGATTCCATATATTAAAGAACTCCGCGCGAAACTGCAGGTGGAACTGTTCGTTGATCGCCGTGGTTTTCAAAAGGGCAATGTCCCAGTTGTTAATCCCTGGCCCACCGAAAAACCGCCGCTTGGCATCCCCTTCCTGGCCCTCTGCAGACGGCCCGAATGCTGCGGGACTGAAGTACAACCCTCCCGCCTTTCGCGGATTCGTGATGTTCAGTGGCCCGACCCAATTGGGAGTGTCCACCTGAAGGGGAATGGGTCCGCCAGAACCAGTCCCTAACAAGGATTGGTCATCCGTTTCGACCATGGTAACGGGAAGACCGGTAGCGAAACGCGTAATTCCGCTGACCGACCATCCATTGCTCAGGCGCTTTGGCCCACCCAGTTTGTCGAAGGGCAGCAGGTAGTTGTAGCTCACGACGAAATTTTGTCGGGTGTCAAAGGCCGAGAGGCCGCGGCTCAGACGCGGGTTGTAGGGATTGAACTGCTCTCCGTACCCTGACGAGTTGTCGAATGCCTTGCTGAACGTGTAACCAATCAGCGTCTGGAGCCGCCCGCTGGTGTGCCGGTAGTCGATCTGTAGGGAGTTGTAGGAGGAATAGCCAGCCGTTATGAAATAGGAATCATTTCCGAAGGGGAGAATCCCAACCTTACCATCAGGAAGTGTCGTCCCGCCGCTCACGACAGTCCCCGCGGGCAGGGCAACACCGCTGAGCGGTTGGCGGGTTCCTAGAACATAGCTGTTGTTTGGCCGGATGAAGATATTCGTTTCCTGCCCCGGCCCACAGGTGGTGTCGGTGCCGGGCTCAAGGGCACCCTCCGCCGCCAGCGACAGGCACAGTTGGGGGCTGCCTGGATTCGCGGATTCGGAAGAAAGCAGGCGGTGTCCCTGCGTGCCTACGTAGCTCATGGTCAGGAGATCAGAGTTCGTGAGTTGCCGCTGGATCGAAAGTTCGTAGTTTTCCGCATAAGGCAGCCTATTCTTGTTGTAAAAAGCTGGCGAACTGCCGATCGTACCATAAGCGCTGTAGAATCCCGCCAAAGTATCCCAAGCAGGTCCTGTGGCGGGATTCTTGGCCGAAAAGTTTTTTGGCGGCTCGGGCGCCGGGAACAAGTTCGAGCATGGGCTGGTACCGCAGTTCCCCGACCCTCGCGGGATAAAGGGCGACGCGAAGCTCGGCTGCGCCAGGGTGGCATAGTTTCCGAAGGGGGCGTCTCCAATTTCGTTGAAGCTCGTGGCGCCCTCGAAAGTGGTGTAGAACATGCCCCAGCCGGCGCGGATACTTGTGCTTCCCGGTTTGCCAAGGATCTTGCCCATCATCCCGTTGTGGTCTCCGAAGGAATAAGCAAGGCCAAGGCGGGGACTAAAGTTGTTCCAGCGGGTAGGAGCCAGACTGGTCGGAACACCCGGGTCGCCAGGGAAGACCCACCCCCTGGGCGATCCGGGAAACACTACGGACTGTTCGCCAGGGATGATCGTTTGAAACTGGTTGTATTTTATGTGCCATGGCTGGCTGACGTCATACCGCAACCCGTAGTTGAACGTCAGATTGGGCTTAAGGCGCCAACTGTCTTGCCCGTACAGACCAAAGTAAAAGTTGCGGCCGTAGGAGGGATAGGACTGCCCTTGAATAAATTGACTTGGCGCGCCGAGAAGAAAATCGACGAAATCGCTGCCGGTTTCGCTCGGATTACCATTGTAATTGCTCCCAAAGAGAAAGTTGCCGTTCGCAGTGTTGTCAAGCAGATCTTCTGTAAGTTGGTTGTAGTGAAACTGGCCGCCGAATTTGAGGCTATGCGTGCCAATGATCTTGCTGTAGTTATCCACAACCTGGTAGATGTTGTCGATGAGACCGTTCGGATGGCTCGGCACTCCGATTGCGTAGTTGTTGAAGTCAACTTCCGGAACGCCTTCGAATTGGGGCGCCCCCACGAAAATGCCCGGCGCTCCGCCTATGCCAGAAGCGAATCCCAGAGAGGAAAGAGTTATTCCTTTTCCGCCCTGCGGCTGATTGAACGAAGTATTCAGGCGAAAGTATCCCAAACGAAATTCATTTACAGAAGTGGGTCCGAACGTTGTCGTGTCTCCTAGCGCTATCATACTGGTCTGGCCCTTGCCATTATCGCCAAACCCGGGATATGGCGGTGCGAGCGTTGAGACATAGGGATCGATTCTGTCGTATCGGTCGAAATAGTAGTATGCGGAGAGCAGTCCGAATCGTGAATTGCCGTCCACTCGCCCACTGAACTTGTTGTCCGTCAGGTTTGTCGATTCCGAGCTATTCGTATACAGGCCAGTACCAGTAGCTGGATTAATCGCTCCATTGGCTGGCAGAATGTAAGTGAGAAGCTTGACCGAAATTGGATTGAAGGCGCTAGGCGAGAGTTGTGCTTTGGGGAAAACGCATTGGCCCGGAAGCACGCAGGTCGTTGTGTAATAGGGTTCGCCAGCCGTCACCGGCTCGTTGAGTTGCTTGGATAGTTGGGACGCCCAAGCCGCTCCCTTCACCATGGTTCCGATTAGGCTGTTGGCTATCCCCGACAGGTCACCGCTCTCTGTCGCCGCGCTGGGAGCTCCGTTGATAACTTGCGTCACGCCTTGGATCAGTCGATTTCCCTGATAGTCGCCAAAGAAGAAAACCTTCTCCTTTAGGATTGGCCCGCCGAGGGTTCCCCCGAATTGGTTCTGGTGATAGGCGCCCCGTTGTCCACCGGCAAAATAGTTAGCGGCGTCAAAATCCGTATTCCGCAAGAACTCGAAAACATCGCCATGGTAGTGGTTCGTGCCGGATTTGGTGACGACGTTGATCTGTCCGCCGCTGTAGTTGCCATACTCGGCATCGGTGTTATTCGTCAGAATGCGAAACTCCGAGATCGAATCGAGATTGGGGATTGCCCCTGCGCCGGAAAATCCCAACTCCTGCACGAGCATCCCATTCAGGATAAAACCATTATTCGCTTCGCGCATGCCGTTCACAGAGAGCGCGCCCGAATTCAGATCGCCCGATACCAGTGGCACTGCAAAAGTCGCGGACACGAATGCACCCCCGTAGGCTCCGGTCAACTGGGATGCCTGCGACACCACGCCCGGCTGAAGCGCCAAAAGATCCGTGTAGCTGCGGCTAACCAGGGGCACGCCGGTCATTTCTTTATCCTCAATCACTTCACCCATCTGTGTATTGGCGGTTTCGACGTGCAAGGTCTCAGCCGTGACCTGAACTCTCTCGTTCACTTCCCCAACCTGTAGCTTTACATCAACCACCAAAGCCGAGTTCACATCGAGGACAAGTCCGGTTTGCGTGTAGGCCTTGAAACCAGTGCGTTGCACATCTACCGTATATTTACCCAGAGGAAGAGATTGGAAGGAGTAGAAGCCGTCCCCATTTGTGCTTTGCGTTGTTTTCACGCCGGTTTCGACATTGGTAGCGGTGACCGTGGCGCCGACAATCGATGCGCCACTTGGATCTTTTACGGTTCCTGAAATACTGGCCGTAATACCCGCCCAAACGAGCCCGCAAGCGCACACCAGACAGCCAACCACCACACTACGCCTCAATATTTGAAATCTGCTGATCCGCATAGCTCCCCCTGATCTTTCATTCCCGAACTCGAGGATTATGATTTACGGAGATGTTGTTGGTTGGGCGCGCGCGTACACCCCCCCAGGATCGGCTTATAGTTGTGGTTAAGGTGCTTTGTCAAGCGGTTTCCGCGCCCTGGCCGGCGACCATAACCAAGAAAGACATACCTAACAATTTGTGAGTCGATACTAAACGGCCGTCCAGCCGCCATCGATTACCAGTGTATGGCCGGTGATAAGCGAGGCTGCCGGAGAAGCTAAAAACACAACCGCGCCCGTGACATCGGACGGTTCCCCGATGCGATGCAATGCGGCAATGTGATCGATGACATCTTGGCGGAAACTCCGATCGGCTAAGGCTTCCTCGGTCCCCGGGGTACGAATGAAAGTCGGAGCCACGGCATTGACCGTAATGTTGTATTTGCCCCATTCGACCGCGAGGCACTTGGTAAGGTGAGATATGGCCGCCTTGGTCATGCAGTAAACCGACTCGGTTGGCAACGCCACAAAACCCGCCTGCGAACTTAGGTTAATGATCCGGCCGCGCTTCTGGCGAATCATGACCCGTCCCGCGGCCTGGCTGGCAAAGAACGTTCCTTTGAGATTGACCGCAAGGGTCAGATCAAAATCTCGTTCGCGCACATTCTCCGCCAGGTTGCTGGGGCCCAGACCGGCATTGTTGATCAGGATGTCGAGTTTGCCAAAATGCGCGACGGCCGCATCGATCGCCCCCAAGATCTGCTCAGGGCGGCTCACATCCATCTGTAACGGCAGTCGACGGCGGCCTAGCGCTCCGATCTCGGAGACGAGGTCGGCTGCCGTGTTTATGTCCCGTAAGCCTAGAGCCACATCGGCTCCCGCCCGCGCCAGCGCCACAGAGATTGCGCGCCCCAAACCTCGCGCCGCTCCAGTCACCAGGGCAACGTTTCCAGCTAAAGAGAAATCGTCGAAATTGGGCATCGAATCGCCTCGCGCCTAGTATGCCAGAACGCCGTAACAGGACGGTTGCCAGGCTGGCCGTCAGGCAGATCTTCGCACTAGGAACGCCCTACCTGCGGCGGTTGCGCCCAATTAGATGTTGCTCAGTACCACCCGCCAAATCTTTCGTAAATTAACCCAGGGCTGGGTGGCAGAAGGGGCTCCATGGTATGACAACGATGCTCGATCGATGTTGGGAAACCAGGCCTGGGGGGAACCTTGGCGCACCTAGTTCTTCCGCGAATAGGCCGCAGATCGTATCGACCTGCACATGAATCTCTTCGTTCGCGATCTGCGCTCGTCCTAATCGATGCGGTCGATTTGTGCCTTCTGTAAACGGTCGGAATAGTCGACGTACACCGACTTCCATTGGCTATAGAAATCGATGGCGCCGATGCCACCTTCGCGATGGCCGTTGCCGGTCGCTTTGACTCCTCCGAAGGGCAAGTGCACTTCGGCCCCAATCGTCGGGGCGTTAATGTAGGTGATTCCCGCCTCGAGATCACGCATAGCGGTGAAAGCTTTATTGACATCTCGTGTGTAGAGTGAGGACGAGAGCCCGTACTCGATGCGGTTGGCGATCTCAATGGCATGTTCCAGGTTTTCGCAGGCAATGATCGAAACCACCGGCCCGAAGATTTCCTCCTGGGCGATGCGCATCGTGGGCTCGACATCGACAAAAGCGGTCGGCTCGAGAAAATTGCC
>Ga0187783_10002281_pt1 | contig 14268 bp, 15 predicted proteins | sample 1015_SJ02_MP02_2_FD_132471 | JGI IMG/M metagenome (GOLD analysis project Ga0187783, IMG submission 132471) | Tropical peat soil microbial communities from peatlands in Department of Meta, Colombia - 1015_SJ02_MP02_20_MG | ecosystem: Environmental > Terrestrial > Soil > Wetlands > Peat | place...
CCAGCGGTAAAAAGTGTTGGGCAAACGGCATCGCGAACCTTTAACTCGATAAACATATTAGCAAAAAGATCGAGGAGATGATTCAGTCATTTGAACCTTTAGACAGGGATCTATTAAATTTAAAATTACTGGTTGAAGAAGCCAAAGTAAAAATGGAATCCGCCCAAACGCGTTATGCCGCGGCCGAAATCCAAAGCGAAATCCTTACGCAGCAAACACGTGAGGCGCGCCTCGATCACGAACGTTGTATTGAGAATAACTCTTCTCAACCTGCGACGTGCGCTGAGCTTAAGTCAGCCTGGGATGAAGCCAAAAAGGAAATGCAGAGTTTTAGAAACGAATATAGAAAATATCGTAATGAGGCTGAAGAAACAAAAGGAGACTTCAATCTGAAATCATCTCGATACACCGTAATGATCAATCGCTATATCGAAGCGATGGCGCCAGTACTTGAGCTTCAGGACCGTCTCATGAGTCTTCACTCGCGAATCACTGAGCTCTATCGAGACTACGCAAGGCTTGAGGGCGCCACAGGACAAATTACCTGGAGCATTCCCTGGGACAAACTCCTTGAAGACTATCGAAGACTCAATTCCGGATTCCGCGTAAATTGGCAGCGACTTCCTATCAAAGAAGCCGAATTGCTGGTCACTATGAGAACCACTGAAAACGGTACCGAGCTTTTCGATATCCCGGGCGTCAAATCTGCCGTTATTCCTGGGGCAAAACCAACTGGATTTCGTGGGATAGGCTCTGGCGAGAGTGTTAAAAAGGCACAGTTAGAAGCTTCAATCGATAACACTGCTTCAGTTGTCTTCGGCAATGGGATCAGTGGACAAATTGTTCTCAATCTTATGGGAGCCTGCCCGTATTTCGATGGAATGGAGCAATACAAAAAAATAGATAACAGTGAGCTCACTAAGTATATGATAGCTAATCTAACCTATACTTTTGAAGTCGCTGCAAGAAGAGCCTATACAGCATCATACAATCTGTCTTCACTTCTTAGAAAAATCGAACGGAAGACGAAAAATGGCGGTATCTTCTCCACAAGCGCTGCCCATTCTATCCTTGAGGACAATGATTCGAGTGATTGGTTCTCCATATCCTTCGCTGGAAACACATCGGACTTCCAATATAACCGCCAGGAACAAGCGGAAATTACCAAATCGTTAAAATACGAACTCTTTGATAAGGCGTTTCGCCAATTTGCAGTTCTTAATGCGGGCTCCGCCGTACCTCCACCCGTTCCGGAATTTTTGGATTCTGGGGCGACGACGGCATCATCCGAGTTGCGGAAATGTTGGCATCTGTATTGCCAAGCCGGATCGGCCGTTCTCGGGATTGCCAACTCAATATGGGGACGCAGCAACGCCGCCTCTAACTTTCACAGCAACAACCGCGCTTGGGTCACTGAGCGCGTCAACGGCATCGAATTCGTAACGCGCGCCGGATCGCTAACATTTACTGACGAGTAAGAGTGGCATATGAATCCCATGATAATACTCATAGCTATCGGAGCAGGCCTGGGCTTGATCTTTTTAGGGCTAGTACAAAATAACTCGCATTTGCCGACTAATACACAAGCGGCGGATCTGAGCAGCGCACCGAGCATAGCGAAGCACAGTTCGACAGCTGCAGCGCGGGATCATAAAGTCCCGCGTGATGACATGTCGAGCAAATCTCGGGCAATGGAAGGTCACGGTGCCGAGCCTTCCATCCTTGGGCTCGAAGACGAGCTTGAAAGAAATGGCGCCATCGAGCGCCTCAACGCCGATTCGCTGACGATATCAGAAAGGATAAAACTCGGACAGCAGCTAGAAATGCTCGATCGCTTACGAGCCAAGGAAATCGAGGCAGAGCTCGCCACCATTGAGCATGATGTTGCCTATCTCAAGGAAATTCTTTCAGCTAAATTAGAGGCTTTTAGAAGGGAGTATCTATGAAGCTCTTCATTCTCGCACCCTTTATCGTTCTTTTCCCAAGCTGCAGTCCAACATCGTTATGGCCTGGAGCCGCAGAAATCTCCGAAACGCTTAACAGGCACCAACGCAGTTATGTGCATCATGCGACGTCCATAGTGAGTACGGGGCATCCCCCCCCTTATCACCATAGGACATTCGAAATAAGGATCGGCAATTCCAAACTTCACGCGACCATTGAAGGCGAACATGCTGTTATTATTAATGACTATCCTGCCGAATGGCGGGGGCATATGGCATTAGTGCGTTTCGATGGCCAAATAGAGGTTCCCTCCCCGTTTTCTCCCGAGCATTGTGACACGATCAATACTATCGCTGATGGCGGGATTGGAATTGGTGGTTTACTCATACGCAGAGAATATCGTTCCATATTGATCTTAGACATACCAATTTATTTGTCGGATGAGTTTCCGAGTGCGTTGCACAATTCTGCGCAGGCGGCTGGGATATTGCTCACTTATTTGCCGATAAAAAATCCTGTTGATGAGCTCAACGCAGATATCAAACTTGAATTTGCAACGGATGCGATCTCTTTAAAGCTCGGAAATCTCGCCATGTTGAAACAGCAATTTGATGTGGTGAGATACGGTGGCATGAGTTTTGGCGCGCTACAGAAGAAACTCCTCGTCACTTCCGCCGACATAATATGTGATCTGATATCGGGCGCGGCGAAGCTTACGATGGCGTATCCCATAGTTGGCGAAAACCGCGTCGTGAAGGTTGTGTACGATCCGCTGGTGGTTAGGCTTCCCTCGGAGAGTGCGTGACGGAAATTATGTAGGGGCCGGTCTCCGTGCCATAGCTGTCCAAGAACAGAGCTCTATTATATCAAATAGGGCTCTTTGTTCTTTGAACTGGTGGAGCTCGAGGGCTTGATTTCTGATATTGTAAAACGACTAGACAAAAATGGGTCAGCAGGTTTTGCAATGTGATTTTGGCGAGCTTAAAGCTTTTTGATTTATTAGTATGCATCACGACGGCAACTAAAATGGCAGCTATTAAGCGTAGATAGTAGGCGTTGATGATACCGGTTTTGTTACGCGATAGGAAATGGCGGCCATTTAGATAACTCTTAAGAAATTTGAAGAAGATTTCTATTCCCCACCGCTGTTTGTATGTTCGGCATATTTCGTCAGCCGTAAGATGAAAACAGTTGGTTAAGAAAACAAGCAAACCATCTTGCTCATTTTTCGCCTCGATCACGCGAAACTCATTTTTATACTTAGAGCGACTGCTTGTGCTGGGTAGGGCAATAAAATCTGAAATTATCCGTAAACTTCCGCTTTTTTCCTGAGGAATATCAAGCTTCCTAATTACTTTCAAACTCGCCTGGGATGTCAGTCGGGTAATAAATTTTATGGCTTTATCATCTATCTCGGCAAAGCTTCGGCGGCTTTGCATGCCTCGATCAAAGACAAGAATATCGTCTTTTTTAAATACGTATTTATCGATGGCTGCCTTAAACGAGTTCGTCAAACAGGTTTTTTAAAAACAATGGAGGCACCTTGTTGAGATGGTATGCGATCGTTGAACGAGGGATACGACTATCGCGGCCGAGCATGCCATTTGAAAAAGCCTTAAACACACTGGAACCTGAATCTGCCTCCAAAACTCGCAAAGACACACTCTCATGCATAATGTGACTAAAGAGAACAAGCTTAAAGACCGTATTTACATCGTGTTTCTTGTGAAAACGATTAACATCGGTCTCTTGCGCAATACGAGCAATAAGCTTATCGGGAATCAGAGAAAATGCTTGGGCTTGTACGCCCGCCGTTTTTATTTGAAGCATAAAAACTAAAGCATTTTCTCTTATTTTTACATCCTAGAAATCTGTTCTTGGACAGCTATGGCACGGGGACCGGCCCCTACATTTTCGTTCATAAGAGGGCGCCTAATTTCGGAGTTCGTCGACGGAAGGCCAGTCTCTCAGAGAGAATCTCTAGCAGCTATGACTTAGTTTGTTGTCGAGCCCACTCGATCGCTTGCTCGATGGCGCTATCACGATCATCGTCCGCCGTCGGCCTTTGGCTGTTGATTGGGATCCCTTCTATACCGATACCCTCAATCTTATTTCCACGAATTGGCGTGGCCACTTCTGAGCTTGGGGTGTGGAGATAAAAATCGCCCAATACTGTGTCACCTGAGGAAAAAATGTCGCTTCCACCGTTTTGGCAAAGGCCTTCGGTTTTACCGATGAGAACAACTCGCGGATAAAGTTGCAATTTACAGTCTATGAATCCTTGTGAGGCATAGCTTTGACGTTCGAGAAGCACGGCTGGACCTAGCTCTGAAGCCGAACAGCTATTTTCATTGACAATGAAGGCGATTTTACCTGTGAAATCAAAGGCCTCATCGGTTACTTTATCGTACCAGCAGTTGAGACAAGAAATACTATTGTTATCATCACCCAGTTCCCTTCTTGGCACGGACGAAGGAATGGGTGGCTCACCATCACCATGAATACTTTTCCTATACACTGAACCAGGTGCAAGCAGGTAGGAAAGCAGGTGGAGACCGTTGCCTCCGCCATTGTCTCGAAGATCAATGATGAGAAGATTGGCATTCTGTGCTCTCGACATCGCAACATGCACGCGATGAGGGTCATAGAATTCGCCAAAAGTTGGAATCTTCAGATAGACTATCTTCATGTCATCTTCGGGCAGGAGTTCATACCAGCTCGGGAAAAGCGACTCGCCGAGGTAATCTACTTCGACAGATAAAGTTTTATGTTCGCCACTTGGTTGTATCACCTGCAAATCAATTTTTTCGCCGGCCCTGAGCTCTAGCGTCCGCAGTATACTTCCGACATGTTCCTGCTTGACACCACCTATACCTACTACACCTATTATCTTGCTTCCCTCTCGGATTCCCGCTTTAAAACTTCGTCCATTGATGACGACTTTCGTAACAACGACACTCTCATTATGGCCAGCCCTAAACGTCATACCCAATGTTGGCTGATAATATATTGAAGTTTCAATTCTGACATTCTTTGACAGTAGTTTGTTAGGATTACCCGATGGGTGATAAGTTACTTTAACCGTGCACTTCTTTGAAAAATATGCATCTCGAATGATGTCAAAGGTAACCGGTTTGTCTGCGAATGTTACGAGCACGTCGGTTGGCTTAAAGCCAGCTTTTGCAGCTGGGCTATTTGGGTAGACCTTTACCACTCTTTCCTCGCCAGGTCCCGCCGGGACGGTAGCAACTCCAAAATGTACGGGCCGTACTCTTTCGAAGCCAAAGTGGCTCACGCCAAGATTTCCTAATTCCGCGCTGAGCATCCCTTCCATTTTTGTCGTATCAGAAGAAACTTGGCTTCGGAGTCTGTACTCTTTTTCCTTCCATTTATCGTAAGCCTTCTTGTATATTTTTATCTTCGAGTTTTCAAATTTCGATTTCAGTTGCTGCGAAACCCAATCGAAAATCTCTAAATTTTTGGCAAACTTATCCGCGTCACTTCTTAGGTCAACGCTTGCTCCGCTGTGCTGGAAGATTTCCCATATCGCAGGCCTCGTTGTTGATATTTTCTTATCGGGACTAGCATAACCCTTAGCTATGACCCATTCTTGGCCTCCGCGAGCCTTGCCATAAATGGCCCCATCGTCTTCCCCGGTTATCTCATCGCTAGGCTCGATTAATTCGTATTCGCGCTTATTTTTGTACTCGTCCTGGTCCGGATCGGCAGCAAAGATAGAGAAGCAGAAAATCGTTGAAACAGCCAATATATTATATTTCATAACCAAACCTTTTCGAATAAATTAATTGATTGATGATTGTGATAGCCACCTAAATGAATTAGGTTGCCACCGCGATTAGTCAATATGGGACATAAAGCTGCATTATAAAGGTTTTGACTCAGATCAATGGGCTTTTTGCTTTGCTGCCTATGGCATTAATTGATAGATAACGGTGGAGAATTATTATCAATCAAATCGTAGAAATTGCTATCAATGAAGGATGATAAATATGGCAACCGCAAGAAAGCAAAAAAGTGACGAGATTCACAAAACCTTAAGAAAGATCAAAAATGAAGCAAACGCCAAAGAGGTGGAATTAATCGAGCTTATTTCATCGGTTTACGAAAAATGCCACGATACCAAAGAGAAAGCAGCCAATAAGGTACACGATGCCGCCAATTCAGTGAATGCTTCAGTCCACCTTCACCCATGGGGTTATATTGGTGGCGCGGCGCTGTGCGGGTTTTTAGTTGGCCTAATTTTGCGTCGCTAAATAATAATCTGGCAACATCATGAAATCTATCTTGGATTTTCTAACCATGCTGAGCCTAGGCCGCATTTATCAAATAGTTGCCGGCATAATTAAACGATATTTTATAGCATCTTACATCGACTTCATAGACCATATTCGAGGTCTATATTTTGCCCTCATTTTCACCAGCATTTGCTTGATGCTAGGATTAAGCGGGTTCATTTTACTTCATGCAGCATTATTTTTATACTTGCCTTGGACCAATGAAAACAAGATAGTCCTCATGTTTATTTTGGGAACTATATATCTTATAGTACCAGCTATAATTACTGGCTTAATACATTCAAGGAAGCGTTGGCTAAAACATTCTGGCGCGCAAAAAATGCTCGAAGACCTTTCCAAAAAAGAACAATAGAAATAGCACTACAGCGGTCAGCATAAAGATAGGTGTGGCCAATTAGGCTGCTGTCACGCTATACCCAATTCGGGTGAGCGACGCTTTTTTGAGGTTTTAGGAGAATTAATGGTCGAAAGAACAAAGCTTAAACGCTCGTTGGCTATGTGGCCAATGGTTATGCTCGGCCTTGGCTATTTAACACCGTCGGTGGTTTTTGACACCTTCGGCATGGCTTCCCGCGACTCACAGGGGCACGTGCCCACGGCCTACGCGTTGACGCTTTTTGCCATGATCTTCACCGCCATAAGTTACGGAAGAATGGTGCGCGTAGATTCCTCCGCTGGCTCATCATATTCCTATGCCTTAAAAACTCTCGGTACGCATGTGGGCTTCATGGTGGGCTGGCTTTCCTTGCTCGACTATCTTCTCCTACCCATGATCAATGTATTGCTCGCCAAACAATATTTATCCGTAATTTTTCCAAGCGTTCCTGCATGGATTTGGATCATTGGCGTAACCGGACTCATCACAATTATTAATATTCGCGGCATCGAGTCGACGGCGAGCATCAACTCGTATTTTGTATATTTTCAGATTGCCATTGTTTTAGTATTTATTGTTTTATGTATATGGCATTTATCGCAAGACGCACCAGCAGCCAATATCTTTTCCCTCGAGCCATTTTACAATAGTAATTTCGCCTTTGCCTCGATTGTGAGCGGCGCGACAGTGCTTTGTTTCTCATTTTTGGGATTTGATGCGGTATCCAATTATGTCGAAGAAGCAAAAAATCCTCACGACGTAGTCTGGGCCATCATCCTTACCGCAGTTATCGGAGGTGGTATTTTTATCGTTGCTTCCTATTTTACTCAATTAGTGTTTCCCGACATCACCAGCTTTAAAGACGTGGAGAACTCTACTGCACCCGATATTTCTTTTTATATCGGCGGCAAGATCTTTCAAATCGTCTTTTTATTCGCATCGATTGCCGGAGTATTTGCTTCGGGGCTCGCTTCTCATGCGAGCGTCTCGCGATTACTATACGTTATGGGTCGTGATACGGCTTTGCCGCCACGAATATTTGCCTATATTTCGCCACGATTTTTTACGCCGGTATATAACATATTGATCGTTGCCATCGTTTGCCTGAGTTCTTTTTTCTTTTCGTTGGAAAACGGCATTTACTCTATTAGTTTTGGCTCGCTCATAGCTTTTTCATTTGTTAATATTTCTAGCCTTGTATACTACATACGGAGTAGAGAAAAAATTAGCGTCAAGCAGTTTATGATGCATGTTTTCGTGCCGATCATTGGGTTTTCCGTCATCGTGGTATTGTGGCTCCACATCAAAGGTCCGGCCTTCTTCCTTGGCATCGTCTGGGGCATCATCGGCATCGTCTATTGGTTTATCATCCGCCACTACCTTGCGAAGAAAACGAAAATCTATACCAAAACCTTGCGGGCAAATCCGTCGATAGCCTCGGACAATAATATAAAACTCTAATGGTGGCCGGGGCCGATGAATATTAGCTCGTCTTTTTGTGGCTGCTGCAAACCGGGTCGAAGCGGCAGCTGGTCTGGATGCTCGAGTTCGTATTTATAGACCTCTTGGTCGCGGGGCAAAAAATTGGCTTCGGCGCTATCGAGATCGGCGCGCGACGAAAAGTCCAGGATGGGAAACAGCAAAAAGAGTGCCAAGAGCACCAGCGATGTGCATAAAACCACGGATAGAAATTTGCTGTCAAAGAGTAAATGCATGAAAAAGCCTGCGACCAAGGCCGCCTTGAAACTTGCGATCAACAAGGCCACGACGATGTTGAGCTCGCCAAAATCATGCTGCGCAACCATTACAGTCAATATCGTGAGGACTATCAAGGTAAGAAACACACCCCAATAAAGCCAAACCGAATGCGGATGCGGCTTTGGGCCCAAAACCTTTGCGACATTAGACATGAAGATCCCTCACGAAATCAAATACAACAGCGGAAACAAAAAGATCCAAATGACGTCTACCAAGTGCCAATAAAGCCCACCGAGCTCGAGTGGCGCGTAATATTGTGAAGAAAAGTCGTTTTTAATCGTTCGAAGAAGCAACCAGACAAAGATACCGATACCAATTAACACGTGAAAACCGTGCAAACCGGTCATTAAAAAGTAAATCCCAAAATAAATATGCGCCTGATCCGGATTAGCGATCGTGGCGTTGGTAAAATACGATCCAGGCAAGAGGCCGGCGTGAAATTTATGAGAATACTCCACATATTTCACCGCCATAAACGCGATACCGCAGGCAATAGTTAAGGCAATATTAATCACAATCAGGTATTTTTTTTGCTTCTGTGCCGCATGAATCGCAAGCACTACAGTCAGACTCGAAAAGAGCAAAACGACGGTGTTAACTGCCCCGAGCCGCCAATCCAAATACTTGTGAGCCTCTTTGAAGACATCCATATGCAAGTAGTTAAAACAAGCATAGCTAACGAATAAGCCGCCAAACAGCAGAATTTCGGTGGTCAAAAATAACCACATGCCGAGTTTTCCCGAGTCTACCTGCTGCTCGGGAGTGGCGTAATGGTCAGCTAGGGGAAACAGCGCTGAACCGTTGATATTAGCCATAGCTCACTCCAAAATTATCAGGCCTTAAGACCTTGAAAACCGTGAATCGAATGTGGCTCGTCGCCATATTCATAGGGTTCGTGATGAACGACGGGCTGCACTTCAAAATTATGGGTTATGGGTGGCGACTGGGTATGCGTCCACTCAAGCGTGGTCGCGTGAAATGGGTTGGCAGGCGCAGGCGCACCCTTGACCAGAGCGTGAATCCAATTGATCAAAACCACCAAAAAACCCACGCCAAGCAAATACGATCCAAAAGTAGATACCTGATGCAGTGTTTGAAACTGCTCAAGATAATTATAATAGCGACGAGGCATCCCTTGGGACCCCATATAGAACTGGACGAAGAAGGTCATATTGAAACCCAAAAACACCAAAAGCGCACCGAGTATGCCTAATTTCTCGCTATACATTTTCCCAAACATCTTAGGCCACCAATAATAGACACCGCCAATAAAAGCCATAAACGTTCCTCCCACCATGACGTAATGAAAATGCGCCACGACAAAATAGGTGTCGTGGAGATGGATATCTACCGACAGCGTGCCCAAAAACACGCCCGTTAAACCGCCTATGGTGAAGAGAAAGAGAAAGGACAGACAATAAAGCATCGGTGTGGCCAAGGAGATCGAACCCTTGAACAGGGTGGCCAACCAATTGAAGATCTTGATACCAGAAGGGATGGCCACCAAAAAAGTTAAGGCGGAAAAAAGCATGTTAACCAGGGGCGACTGACCCGAAGTAAACATGTGGTGACCCCACACCAAGAAACTGATGAGGGCAATGGCAATCGACGAATAGGCAATCATTTTATAGCCAAAAATCTTTTTCTGGCTAAAGGTGGTGACAAGCTCAGAAATCACCGCCATGCCCGGCAAAATCATAATGTATACTGCCGGGTGAGAGTAGAACCAGAAAAAATGTTGAAATAATACCGCATCGCCGCCGAGTGCCGGATTAAAAATGCCAACGCTGAGCGTTCGCTCCACCACAATGAGGGCAAGCGTGATCGCAAGCACGGGAGTCGCCATTACTTGCAGAATGCTCGTGGCATAAATCCCCCACACAAAGAGTGGCATACGAAACCAGGTCATGCCGGGCGCCCGCAACTTGTGCACCGTGGTGATAAAATTGAGCCCAGTAAAAATTGAGGAAAAGCCCAAGATAAATATCGCTGTCAGCATCAACGTGACTTTCCCTTGAGCGGAAATGGAATAGGGCGCGTAAAAGGTCCAGCCTGTGTCGATGGCGCCAAAAATGATGGAACAGACAGCAAAAATCGAGCCGGTAACATATATATAATAACTCATTAAATTGAGGCGAGGAAAAGCAACGTCTTTTGCTCCAAGTTGCAGGGGCAAGACGAAATTGCCAAGACTGGCCGCTATCCCTGGCACGATCACCAAAAAGACCATTACGGCGCCATGTAAAGTGAAGAGCTGATTGTAAGTTTTTGCATCGATAAGCGAGCCTGCAGGCGACAGAAGCTGCGTCCGCAGCAATAAAGCAAAAATTCCGCCAATCAAAAAGAAAAAGAAAATCGAGAAAAGATACATGACACCGATGCGCTTGTGATCAAGCGTAGATGCCCATGACCAAATACCCTTTTTCTCATTTAAATAGTTGGTGCCTGCGTGGGCCGAAATGGCGCTCATAAAAAAACCTCATCCACCTTCAATTGCTTGTTTCCCCGATAGTGACTTAATGAATTCCACGATGCCAGATATATCTCTCTCACTAACTCGCCCCTGAAAACTCGGCATGATCTGCGGATAGCCTTTGGCCGTGTGTTTGGTGGGCGTCAAGAGCTTATTGCGAATATAGTTATCGTCAATCTTCATGGAAGCTCCGCTGGTGAGCTCTTCCATCTTGCCGTAGATGCCCTTAAACGATGGCGCAAGCTTAATTGAGCCATCGGTTGAATGACAGGCCACGCAACCCAGTTTGGTGTAGAGCTTTTCGCCGAGCTCGGGAAGCGGCACATTTTGGTTTTGTGACTTTTGCTCTTCGACCCAATTTTTGTAAGCGTCATCCGTCATCACTTGCACCTTCGCGAGCATGTTGCTGTGCAAATCGCCGCAATATTCCGCACAAAGCACCGGAAACTCGCCGAGCTGGTTCGGCTCAAACCAGAGGGTGGTATAGCGGCCGGGCACCACATCCTGCTTCACTCGCATGTTGGGAATAAAAAAACTGTGAATTACATCCTGCGACGACATAACCAGTCGCACCGGCCGATTTATCGGTATGGCAATAGTCGCCCCAACGCCAGCGACGGAAATCTCTTCTTTCGGGTAATCCACCGACCATTGCCATTTTTGCCCAATGACCCGAAGTTCCAGGGCATCGTGAGGCGCCACATACATGCCGAGATATTGCAAAAAGCCCCACATGAATAAAATGGCCAAATAGACGAAGGGTAAAAAGGTCCACAGCGATTCCATCCAAAAATTGTGGTCCTTTTGCGATTCAGCGCGTTGATGAACCGTTTTGCGCCGGTAACGAACAACAATCAAAAAGAGCGGAACCACCACGAGCAAAAACAAAATGCCGCAAGTGATGATCAAAAACCAATACAGGAGATCGAGATCGTTGGCATGAGTTGACGAGGGAAGCGGCATCACGCTAAAGAGCCACTCTCGCGGCACGATCATTTTCAACAGTTCGTTCAGATTTTCCATTGCTAACCCAACAGTTCTAAACTACGGATTTGGCGCTTTTTCTCTCGCTGCGAAAATACATCACCAAGACTGCGCCCAAAATCAACATCGTCAATATTCCGCCGAGTCTCATCACGCCCATCACATAAATGCCATAGCGATGAGAATCTGGATCGTAATGAAAACAACTCAGCAACACGCGATCAACAAAGGAACCGAAATTGCCGTCTGCTGCTTCGCCTAAAGCAAGCTTAAGATCCTGTGGCTTGAAACTGATACCAAACAAAGTGCGCGATAATATGCGCTTGGTAGGCGATATAACAAAAATACCGGCGCCGTGTGCAAATTGATCGCTCCGTTGATCGTAAACGTAGTTAAAGCCAACGGCATCGCCTAGGCGTCGGGCTTCTTCTTTGCTCATCACGTGAAAAATCCATGCAGAAGAATCACCTACGCCAAGGGATAGAAGATAGTCCGCCTGTTTCTTCTTGGCCAACTCGGGCTTTTCGCGCTCGTCGATGCTGGCCGAGAGGATTCGAAATTCTTTTCCTGCGGTGAAGTTAAGGCCCTTGAGCCCTTCTACCAGGGCCTTCAACACTGGAGAACAGAGCATTTCACAACCGTAGTATCCGAGCGTAAGAATTATTGGGCGGTCGTCGCCGGCGTTGAGATAGTGCCCAAGGGTGACCTGTCTCCCATCTTGGTCGGTCATCGCGATGTCCAAAGGAATTTCTGCTCCGGCTTTGTCTTCGATTTCCGCCGCCTTTAATTCCTTGGGCAATTGCAAGGAACCAAGTTGCTCGTCGCTAAATCCCGGTTCCGCCACCGCCATAATAACAAACCCTAGGGTCACAAGAGCGCGCATCGGTCACTTCGCCCTTCGCACATCTTGGATGAGTTGATCCATGGCGATGTCGATTGCCACATACCGCTTGCCCTCAAATAAGCCCTTCTTTCCCGACAGATAAGCTTGTGACAGCGCTACTTGATTCATGGATTCCTGGGTGTTGATGTCTCCGATTTTTCTTTCTCTTTGGTACTGCACTTGGAAGCGATACATGATGGTCAAGCCAACGATGGTCAAAAACAAAAGCAGGGCAAACAGCAGAAAATAGGCCCAGATGTGCCGGTTTACTTTGCCCGAGACATCTGGCTCACAAGCAATGTGATAATCATTCGTCTTAGCCATGGAAGGACCTCTTAAACGTTCTCAAAAGCCAACGACTCCGAAAGGCGCGGATCGCCTACGGCCAAGATCTTGTGTCGGCTCAAGACAAATAAAAAGATGCCAAAGAAGATTGAGAAGATGCCAATCGTCGCAAGTATATCCACCGCGGCGAGTGTAACCGGCGGTGGTCCATGTGGAACGTTTGGATCGTGATAGGTGGGCAAAATCAACCAATAAAGATCGAGCAAGTGAGCAGCGATGACCCACAGGCAATTAATGGTAAGTATCAACTTCACGCGCTTCAAGGTTCGCGACATGAGGCCAAAAAACGGCACGAAGAAATTGATCAGCGGCAGCGCCCAAGAGATGATGCCCCACCCGTTTTGCAGTCGATGCGCATAAAACTCAACTTCTTCCGGCACTGCGGCATACCAATAGAGCATGAATTGGCTAAAAGCGATGTAGGCCCAGAAAATCGTAAAGCCAAACAAGAGCTTGCCCAAATCGTGGTAATGCTCGCCGGTAATCGCAGTAGTTAGCAAACCTGCTTTTTGCAAGGTAATCGCCATGAGCGTCATAAATGACAGGGAAAACGGCACGCAGCCTGCGTAGAAATAGACGCCGAACATGGTGGAATACCAGTGCGGCTGTAGCGTCATCAGCCAATCCAAGGAAGCAAAAGTAAGAGTGAGCCCAAACACCACCAAGCACGGTGCACTCATAGCCTGAAGCAATTTGGTGAGCCTAAATTTTCCTCCTGCATCCTGAGCCAAGGACAGGCGATAAAACACCACGCCCATTATTGCCCACACCACTAAGTAGCCAAAAGAACGCCAGAGAAAAAACGGCTCGTTCAAATAACCAAGTTTCTTGGCTAAAACGCTATCTATGTGTTCGGTATGTAGCCAGGGAAAAAGATCGTGAGCAAACACGGCAATGGGAATGAAGAAGAGGATGAAGAGCGGCATAAGGAAAATCGCCGTCTCCGGTAAACGTCTGATCGCGACCGACCAGCCCGCGCGCGTAAGATGCTGCAAAAGCACAAAGCTCATACATCCGAGCGCAAGGCTCAAGACGACGGTAAAGCCAAAGAGATAAGCAAACATAGCGCGCGGATGGTTTTCCTGAGAAAGAACCGACCAATATGTCAAACACCCAATACCCAAGGCCAAAAAGACTAGCGGCATCTGGTAGAGCAATGAGCTCTTTTTGATCTCGACATCCGAGGGTA
>Ga0187783_10002282_pt1 | contig 14268 bp, 24 predicted proteins | sample 1015_SJ02_MP02_2_FD_132471 | JGI IMG/M metagenome (GOLD analysis project Ga0187783, IMG submission 132471) | Tropical peat soil microbial communities from peatlands in Department of Meta, Colombia - 1015_SJ02_MP02_20_MG | ecosystem: Environmental > Terrestrial > Soil > Wetlands > Peat | place...
CCCGGCAAGGCGCGCGGATTCCGCAATCTCTCGGGGGTCGACGTCGTGCCCGTGCTGCGCCTCGCGACCGAGGACCTCGCTCCCGGCGGGGCGGCCGGTCGCTTGACCCTGTTCTCTCGGGCGGCGGTCGAATCGCTCCGCTCCCGGCTCGGGGAGGCCGCGGCATGAGCGAGTTCCAGCACCGTGTCGTGCTCCACGCCTACGTCACGGAGAAGTCGATGGACGAGATGGAGCGGTTGAACAAGCTCGAGTTCGCGGTCGACCGGCGGGCGAGCCGTGCCGAGATCAAGCGGGCCGTGGAAGGTCTCTACCAGTGCAAGGTCGCGAAGGTCAACACGAAGATCGTCCGGTCCGGCAAGATCGCGACGGTCACCTTCTCGAAGGAGTTCAGCGCGGAGGATATCGGTAGCCGCGCCGGGGTGTTCTGATGGGAAAGCGCATCATCTCCCGTCGGCGCGGCAGCGGCACCGGTACGTATCGCTCGCCGAGCCACCGCCATTTCGCGGCCGTCTATCTTCCCTCCCCGTCGGTCGTGGGCGAGGGAAAGGTCGTTCGAATCCTGCCCGCACCGGGCCGCACGGCCCCGGTCGCCGAGGTGGCCGGGCCGGACGGCAAGGAGCTCATCGTGCTGGCCACGGCCGGCCTCGCCACCGGCGACCCGATCACGATCCACGCCGGTCGGGTCGACCGCGGGGCGATCCTGCCGCTCGAGAAGATCCCGGACGGCACGCTGGTCTCCAACCTCGAGGTCAAGCCGTTCGACGGCGGACGTCTCGTCCGGTCCGCCGGAGCGAGCGCCCTCGTCGTCGCGCACACGGCGCGCGACGTGACGGTGCAGCTGCCGAGCGGCGCGTTCAAGCAGCTGCTCGGCACGTGCCGGGCCCAGGTCGGAGCGGTCGGGGGTTCGGGTCGCCGCGAGCGTCCGATCATCAAGGCGGGCAAGAAGGTCCTCGCCACGCGCACCCTCGCGCGGGCCGCCTTCAAAGTTCGCGGAGTCGCCATGAACCCGGTGAACCACCCGTTCGGCGGCGGCGCGCATCAGCACGTGGGTCGCCCGTCGACCGTTTCGAGCGGCACCTGGCCCGGCGCCAAGGTAGGTCGCTTCTCCCGTTCGGTCCGCGTGAAGCGGCGCCTCAAAGAGCAGAAGGGGGCGAACTGAGGGATGCCGAAGGCCCGCAAGGCGAAGAAGGTCGAGGCCCGCCGGAAGCGCGAGTTCACGTTCCGGGGCCTCACGCTGCCCCAGCTCCAGGTGATGAGCCTCGAGGAGTTCGCCAAGGTCGCCTCGAGCCGCGCGCGTCGTTCGATCCGGCGAGGATTCAACGCGGAGACCACGGAGTTCTTCGAGCGGATGCGCGCCACGGCGGCCGAGAAGGTCGTGCGCACCCACTGCCGCGACGCCCTGGTCCTTCCGGCGCACGTCGGCCGCCGCGTCGCCGTCCACAACGGCAAGGAGTTCAAGGAGATCGAGGTCCGGCCCGAGATGATCGGGCATTACTACGGAGAGTTCTCCCTCACGCGGCGCTTCGAGAAGCACTCGGGTCCGGGTGTCGGCGCGACGCGCTCGTCGAAGTTCATGCCGCTGAAGTGAGGAGGAGGATCGTTCGATGCGAGGCTACACCTACCGGGACGAACCCGGCGTCAGCGTCGGACGGGCCCGGGGCGTTGAGCTCCCGATGTCGCCCAAGAAGACCTACGAGGTGCTGAACGCGATCCGCGGGCTTCCCCTCGACCGGGCGCGCCGCGTTCTCGAGGAGGCCGCGGCGCTCGAGCACGCGATCCCGTTCCGCCGGTACAACCAGGAGACGGCCCACCACCGGGGCTCCGGCCCGGGACGATTCCCGGTCAAGGTCGCCCGGCAGGTCCTCCAGATCCTGAAGAACGCCGAGGAGAACGCGGAGTACGACAGCCTCGATACGGATCGACTGTTCGTCAAGGTCGCTGCGAGCTCGCGGGGCCGGATCCGCAAGGCGACGCTGCCGCGCGCCCAGGGCCGGGCGACGGCGTGGAACGAGCAGACGACGAACGTCGAGATCGTCCTCGCCGAGCGGAAGGAGGCGGAATGAGCGCGGAGCAGAAGGTGATCCAGGAGGCGATGCGCCGCGTCCTCCTGAAGGACTACCTCGTCCAGGAGAGCGCCCGGGCCGGCTTCGGCGGGCTCGAGATCACGCGCACCCCGATGGGCACGCGTGTGACGCTGATCTGCGAGCGGCCGGGGATCCTCATCGGCCATCGGGGCGAGCTGATCAAGCGGCTCACCGAAGACATCCAGCATCGGTTCCAGCTCGACAATCCGCAGATCGAGGTCCAGGAGGAGCGCCAGCCGAGCCTGAACGCCCAGCTGATGAGCGAGAAGCTCGCCTCGACGCTCGAGCGCGGCTGGCACTTCCGCCGCGCGGGGCACTCGACCGTGCGCCGGATCATGGAGTCGGGGGCGCGGGGCTGCCAGGTGATCCTCTCGGGAAAACTGACCGGCGAGCGCCATCGGACCGAGCGGTTCAAGGCCGGCACGATCAAGTACTGCGGCGAAGCCGTCCATCTCTGGATCGACAAGGGATTCTACCAGGCCCGGCTGAAGCCGGGCGTCATCGGCGTCAACGTCTGGATCATGCGCCCGACGGCGAAGCTCCCGGACGAGATCGTCGTGAAAGGGGTCGAAGAGCGGCCCAAGGCGACCCCGGCCGAGCTCCCGCCCACCGAGGAAGGGGTCGGTCCGGCCCCCGTCGTCGAAGTACCGGACGCCGGAGCGACGCCATGACGTTGCTCCGGATGAAGGAGCTCCGCGAGCTCTCGGACGCCGACCTCCGGCGCAGGATCTCCGACGTCGAGAACGACCTCCTGCGCGAGCGGGGCGTCGCGGCGATGGGCGGCGCGCCGCCGAGCCCCGGTCGCATGCGCGCCCTGCGCACGAACGTCGCCCGCGCGCTCACCGTCCTCAACGAGCGGTCGCACCGGACCGCGTCCCGGGAGGCCCGCCGTCCGTAGGGGGCGTCGAGGTGCACCGATGTCGGAAGGTTCGGGCCGGGAGGTACCCCTGGAGCGCGCGGAGCGGGAGGCGCTCGCCGGCGAGCTCCTCGGAGCCTTCGTCTCCGTCCCCCGATCGCCGGCTCGTCCCGCGCCAGTCGAGGGGACGATCGTCGACGAGACGCTGTCCACGTTCGTCGTCCGGCTCGCCGGCGGGCAGCGCACGGTGCGTCTCGCGAAGGCCGGCCTCGAGGGCACGATCGCCCTCGGCGCCGGAGAGTTACCGTTAAGAGGCGACCTCCTTCGCGTGCGTCCCGAGGACCGCACGAAGCGGCTCTTGACCGGTGGTCCTCGGAGGTTCCGATGACCCCGACCCGTGCATCCCCGTCGCGTCGCGCCCACGATATCGGGCTCGACGTCCGCGCCCCGAAGGCGCGATGCGACGACCGGCACTGTCCGTTCCACGGGCGTCTCCCGCTCCGGGGCCAGGTCCTGGAAGGCACGGTCGTGTCGACCGCGATGCAGCGTACCGCGGTGGTCGAACGGACGCTGCTTCACTTCGTTCCGAAGTTCGAGCGGTACGAGAAGCGCCGCCGGCGCTACCTCGCGCACGCGCCCGCCTGCCTCAACGTTCCGGTCGGCCACCGCGTCCGGATCGCCGAGACGCGACCGCTGTCGAAGCTCGTCTCGTTCTGCATCGTCGAGGACCTCGGCGAGGCGGCGTTCACCGTCGAGAGCGAAGAGGCGGCCCCGGCCGCCGCCGCCCCGCCGCCCGCGAAGGAGGCCCCGGCATGAAGGGACTCGCCGGTCGTCGCGGTCGCCACCTTCCGAAGGGGGCCCGGCTCGACTGCGTCGACAACACCGGGGCGAAGATCGTCGAGATCATCTCCGTGATGAACTGGCACGGGACGCACCGTCGCTACCCGCGCGCGGGGCTCGCGGACCTCGTCGTCGTCTCCGTGAAGAAGGGGACGCCCGAGATGCGGAAGCAGGTGCTGCACGCCGTGATCGTGCGGGCCCGGGCGCCGTTCCGGCGCCCGGACGGCACGCGGCTCCAGTTCGAGGACAATGCCGCGGTCATCACGACCGAGACCGGCGAGATCAAGGGCTCCCAGATCAAGGGCCCCGTGGCGAAGGAGGCCGCCGAGCGCTGGCCGCGCATCGCGGCCGCGTCGTCGATCATCGTCTAGGAGGAGGTCGTCGATGCGTTCGTCCCCGCACTCTCCGCGCCGCCAGCGCAAGGCGGTGTACACCGCGCGCCCGTTCCAGCGGCGCCGGCGCATGACGGTCCCGCTCTCGAAGGACCTGCGCGGCCGGTTCCACTCGCGCTCGGTGCCGCTCCGTAAGGGCGACACGGTCCGCGTCCTCTCGGGCTCGTTCGTCGGACGGGAGGAGCGGGTCGCGAAGGTCGACCGGCGCGGCTACTCCGTCATCCTCGACAACGTCACCCTCAAGACCGGGGAGGACAAGCTCAAACCGCTCCTGATCCGGACGAGCCATCTCGTGATCACGCGGCTCAACCTCTCCGACCCGTGGCGCCGCCGCGTCCTGAAGGTCGCGGACGAGGACGTCACGCCGGAAGAGCGTGGCGAGAGCCCCGAGGGCGAAGAGCCCGAGGAGCCGTCGCCAGTCGTCGAGCCCGCCCCGGCGGAACCGGCCCCGGCGCCGTCCAAGCCGCGCGCGAAGCGAGCGGCCAAGCCGGCTGCCCCCCCGGCGGACGCCCCGGCCGACGCGGCCGCGGACACGGAGGACGCATGACGTTCCGCCTGAAGCGCCGCGCCGCCCCGCGCGCGTGGACGATCCCCCGGAAGGGAACGAAGTGGGTGAAGCGACCCGGTCCCGGCCCGCACGCCCAGGACCAGTCGATCCCGCTCCTGCTCGTCCTGCGGGACCTGCGCCGCGTCGTCGCGAGCGCGCGGGAGGCGCGCATCCTCGTCCGTTCCGGTGTCGTCCGCGTCGACGGTCAGGTCGCGAAGGACCTCGACCGCGGGCTCGGGCTGATGGACACGCTCTCGTTCGCGGCGCCGCTCAACGCCCACTACCGCGTCGTCAAGAACCGCCGCGGGAAGCTCGTCCTGGTCGCGATCCCGCCCGCCGAGGCGACCGTCAAGCTCGGTCGCGTGCGGTTCAAGCACGCCGTGCGCGAAGGGAAGGTCGAAGTGACGCTCCACGACGGACGCAACCTCCTCGTCGCGGCGAACAGCCCGTACCACGTCGGCGACTCCTTGAAGCTCGAGGTCCCGGGGCAGAAGGTCGTGGAGCACCTTCCCCTCGCCTCGGGCGCGCTCGCGTACGTCGCGGGCGGCACGCATGTCGGCGAGCTCGCCCGCGTCGAACGCGTGGAGGTCCGCAACTCCTCGCAACCGAACCTCGTCCACTTCAAGGAGGGGTTCGCGACGGTGAAGGAGTACGTCTTCGTCGTCGGGCAGACCGCGCCCGAGGTCACCATCGCCGAAGGGGTGGACCGATGAGCGCTCCGTCCGCCGCCCCGCCGCCGACCCCGGCCGCGACGAATCCCCACCGCGCGATCCGGATCATCAAGATCGTCGTGAACGCCGGTGTCGGGGAGTCCGGCGAGAACCGGACGAAGGCGGAGAAGGTCCTGCAGATGGTCACGCACCAGAAGCCGATCGCCACGCGCTCGCACTCCACCAACCGCGACTTCGGCATCCGCAAGGGGCAGGAGATCGGCGCGAAGGTGACGCTGCGCGGGACCACGGCCGCCGACTTCCTCGGTCGGGCGTTCGAGGCGCGGGACCGGCAGCTCGACGTCGACTCGATCGACCGATTCGGGAACTTCTCGTTCGGGATTGCGGACTACACCGACTTCACCGGCATGAAGTACGACCCGCAGATCGGAATCCACGGCATGGACGTGGCGGTCGAGGTCGGCCGCTCGGGCTATCGGGTCCGCCAGCGACGCCGCCAGTCGCGACCGATCCCCCGGGCGATCCGTTCGACCGCGGGCGAGACGCGCGCCTTCCTCGAGCAGCAGTTCCACGTCACGATATTGGAGTGAGCGATGTCGAAGCCGAAGAAGCATTTCGGGCGGAAGGACGGCTGCCTCCGCTGCGACCGCAAGCGTGGGATCGTGCGGCGGTACGGCCTGCACGTCTGCCGGCAATGCTTCCGCGAGGTCGCCATGGACCTCGGCTTCCGGAAGTACCAGTAGGAGGGACGGACGTGCAGCAGGACCTACTCAACGACGCGCTCGTGACCCTCCGCCACGCCGACCAGGACGGCAAGCCGAGCGTCGAGCTCGCCCCGACCTCCAAACTGATCGCGGAGGTGCTCCGGATCTTCCGCGAGCATCGCTACATCGAGGAGTTCACGTTCGTCCCGACCGGCCGCGGCGGCAAGTACGACGTCCGACTCTCGCGGCGGATCAACTCCTGCGGCGTGATCAAGCCGCGGCTCGCGGTACCGTACGACGGACTGGAGCGGTACGAAGCGCGGTTCCTCCCCGCCCAGGACTTCGGCCTCTTGGTGCTCTCGACGAACCGCGGCGTCCTCTCGCACCAGCAGGCGCGCGAATTGAAGATCGGAGGTCGGCTGCTCGCCTATGTCTACTGAACCCGACCGCTCCCGCGAGACGATCGAGGTCCCGCCGGACGTCACGTTCACCGTCCACCCCGGCCGCCTCTCCGCGAAGGGCCCGCTCGGAAAGGTCGACCGCCCGTTCCCGTCCGACCTGATCGAGGTCCACAGCGCGAAGGGCAGCGTCGTGCTCCAGCTCAAGATCCGCGCGGACCGGAAGCGCTCGCAGGCGCTGCTCCGCACCTGGGTCGCCCACGTCCGCAACCTGGCCCGCGGCCTCACGGTCGGAGTCGAGGCCCGGATGAAGGTCGTCGCGGCGCACTTCCCGATGAAGGTCTCCGTGCGGGGCGAGGAGCTCGTCATCGAGAACTTCCTCGGCGAGAAGTATCCCCGCTCGACCCGCCTGCGACCCGGCACGAAGGCGGTCGTGGACGGCGAGTTCGTCGTCCTGAGCGGCCACGACGTGGAGCAGGTCGGCCAGAGCGCCGCGAACATCGAGCGCGTCACGCACATCCGCGACTACGACCCGCGGGTCTTCCAGGACGGCATCTACCTCGTCGAGCGCGCGCACCTGAAGGAGTCGAACTGATGCCGGACGACACGCCCCCGACGACCCCGAACGAGGTCGCCGAGACGCCCGCGCCTCCGAAGCGCAAGCGCAAGTCGCCCGCGAAGGCACCTCCCCCCGAGCCGAAGCCGACGGAGAAATCCGGCTCCGACGACGCACCGCGCGCGCCGCGCCGGGCGACCCTCTCCGCCGACCGCCGGCGCCTGCTCACGCTGCGAGGTCAGCTCGATGACCGCCGCCCGATCTTCGGCCGGCAGGCGGCGAACCGGTACTGGCGGATCGGCCGCGACGGCGCCTGGCGCCGCCCGCGGGGCCTCCAATCGAAGCAGCGCCGGCATTACGGCTACCGCGCGCAGGTCGTCAGCATCGGCTACCGTTCTCCCGCCGCGGTCCGGGGACTCGCGCCGAACGGATTCCGCCCGGTGATCGTGCACACCGCGAGCGACCTCGAGCACGTCGACGCCCGCACCGAAGCGGCCGTGATCGCGCGGACTGTCGGGACGCGTCGCCGGCTCGTGCTCGAAGAAACGGCGCGCCGTCTCGGCATCCACCTCTTGAACCCGATCGTCACGTCCGAGCGGGAGGCGTAAACCGATGCCGGACCTCTCGAACCAGCGGCGTCTCGCGGCCGACCTCCTGAAGTGCGGCGAGGGGCGCGTCTGGATCGACCCGGCGAGCCAGGAAGAGCTCGCGGACGCCGTCACGCGCAGCGACCTGCGCAGCGCGATCAAGGCGGGGGTCATCCGCAAGAAGGCGGTCCCCGGCACGTCGCGCGTGCGCGCTCGCCGCCACGCCCTCGAGGTCGCGAAGGGCCGGCACTCCGGACCGGGGTCGCGCCGCGGCACGCCGCGGGCCCGACTGCCGAAGAAGGACCGGTGGGTCCGCCGGATCCGCGCCCAGCGCCTGCTCCTGCGCGAGCTGCGCGACACGAAGAAGATCCCGGCCGCGGTCTACCGCCAGTTCTACCGGCGCGCGAAGGGCGGCATGTTTCGTAGCCGGGCGCACCTCGTGGTCAACCTCCGCCTCGCCGGCCACCTGAAGGAGGGAAGCGCATGAGCACCGGTCCGAACTACCGCGTGCCGTTCCGGCGCCGGCGGGAAGGCAAGACGGACTACCGCGTCCGGCTCCGACTCCTCAAGTCCGGCCGGGCGCGCGCCGTCGTCCGATTCACGGATCGTCGCGTCCGCGTGGCGCTCGTCCAGTATGACCCGGTCGGCGACCGGGTCGTGGCGGCCGCCGACAGTCGGGAGCTCGGGACGGTCGCGTTCCCCGCGGCGAGCCTCGCGTCGACGCCGGCGGCGTACCTCACGGCGTACCTCGCCGGGCTCCGGGCCAAGGCCGCGGGCACGGGCGCCGCGGTCCTGGACGCGGGACTGCACCACCCGACGCAGGGGGGGCGACTCTCCGCAGCCCTGAAGGGCCTGCTCGACGCCGGCATCGAGATCCCGCACGGGGAGGGTGGCTTCCCGAGCGCGGACCGGCTCAACGGCACGCACCTCGGAAAACCGCTCCCGACGCCGCTCGAGGCGTACAAGATGAAACTCCCCGACCTTCTCCACCGACCGCCGGAGGCGTCCCGATGAGCCCGATGCACGCCGCCGGCGCCGGACCGCGGGGTCCGCCCGGACCGCCGACGATGGCGCCCGCGCCCCCGTGGGTCCCCAAGACCGAGCTCGGCAAGCGGGTCGCCAAGGACGAGATCACGACGATGAGCGCGGCGCTCGCCACGGGACTGCCGCTCCGCGAGCCCCAGATCGTCGACAAGCTCCTCCCCGGACTTCACGACGAGGTGCTCGACGTGAACATGGTCCAGCGCATGACCGACTCCGGTCGCCGGTTCAAGTTCGCCGTCACGGTCGTCGTCGGCAACGGCGACGGGTTCGTGGGTCTCGGCCGCGCGAAGGGCCGCGAGGTCGGACCGACGATCCGGCGGGCGATCGACCGCGCGAAGCTCGGCGTTGTCGAGGTGCTGCGGGGCTGCGGCAGCTGGGAGTGCGGTTGCGGCCGGTCCCACACGCTGCCGTTCCAGGTCCACGGCCGGTCCGGCTCGGTCGTGGTCACGTTCAAACCGGCACCGCGCGGTGTCGGGCTCGCGGTCGGCGGCGTGGCGAAGCCGGTCCTCCGGTTCGCGGGCATCACCGACGCCTGGGGCTACACCGCCGGCCACTCGAAGACGACGGTGAACTACGCCCAGGCGGCGTACCGCACGCTCGTCGCCCTCTCCGAACTCAAGGTCCCCCCCGAGGACGCGGCCCGCCTCAAGATCGTGCGCGGCCCGGTCGGCACTTCGATCCTCCCGCCGAAGGAGGAGGGTGCCCGGCCGGTGCGCGGCGGTCGGGGCGGTCGCCGACCCCCGGGCCGGGGCGGTCCGCCGGGACGCGGCGGCCCGGGCCGCGGCGGCCCGGGCGGCGCGCCGTCCGGACCCGGCGGCGCGCGGCGGTCGGGACCGCCGGGAGGTAGGTAGGAAGATGGCGTGGATGGTGGTGCGGGTGCGCGGGACGATTCATGCGCGGCACGACATCGTGGAGACGCTGCAGTTCCTCCACCTGACGCGGCCGAATCACGCGACCGTCCTCCCCGAGGCGGCGTCGTTCCACGGGATGCTCACGAAGGTGCAGGGGTACGTCACGTGGGGCGAGGCGGAGCCCGAGACCGTCGGGCTCCTCTTGCAGGAGCGGGGCGAGACGGTCGAAGGGAAGCGGATCACCCCCGACGTCCTCGGCGAGGAGCTCCGCGCCAAGGACCTTCCCGAGCTCACGCGCTCCGTCGCGGAGCGCGGGCTCCCGCCGATCTCGGGGCTGCGCCCGCGCTTCCGGCTGCGGGCCCCGAAGGGCGGCTGGCGGTCCACGAAAAAGCCGTTCGCGCTGGGAGGCGCTCTCGGCTACCGCGGACGCTCGATCAACGAGCTCGTCCGTCGGATGATGTGAGGGACCACCGATGCCGAGCCGCACGCGGAAGTTCCGGGGACTGCGCACCCACGGCCGGGGCATCAAGGCCGGGCGCGGCGCTGGTAAGCAGGGGGGCCGCGGCAACGCGGGCCTCCACAAGTACAAGTTCAAGTCGATGCTGATCTACGCGCCGGACCACTTCGGCCGGCACGGATTCAAGCGACCGCCCGAGACCGCGCACCGTCCGACGGCCCTGAACGTCGGGGACCTCGATGCGTTCCTACCGACGCTCGAGGCCGCCGGCGCGCTCTCGCGGGACGGCGAGGCGTTCGTCGCGGACCTCGCGAAGGCGGGGGTCGAGCGGCTGCTCGGGAAAGGGACCTCCGAGCGCTCCTGGAAGGTCATCGTGGCGCACGCGAGCCGCCACGCCCGCGAGAAGGTCGCGGTCGTCGAACCGCACGCCGCGGCGCCGGCGCCGTCCGCCGGTTCCCCGTAGACTATATAAATCGGGCCCGGGGTCGTCCGCCGTTCGATGGTGGACGAGGAGACCCCCCGCGATAACCGGTGGGCGATCGCGCTCGCCGTCGTCGGCGTCGCGTTCCTCTCGCTGATCTGGTACTGGGGCCACCCGACCTGGCTCGGGTTCGGCTTCGCGGCACTGATCGTCTTCGTCGTGATGGCGGTGCTCTACCTCGGGCTCTCGTATTCGGGCTCGCGCTCCCGCCTCTACGGCCTGAAACCGATCACGACGCGGATGCCCGCGGTCAGCCAGCCGAAGGGCCACGTCCATTTCCGGACGAAGATGTTCTGGACGATCGGCGTCCTCCTGACGTACTTCCTTCTCACGAACATCTACCTCTTCGGCGTCGACCAGCAGACGATCATCGACCTGTTCGCGAGCTACCGCGCGATCCTCGCGGGCGCGCAGGGCACGCTGATGGACCTCGGCATCGGCCCGATCGTCACCGGGTCGATCATCATGCAGCTGTTCGTCGGGGCGAAGATCATCAACCTCGACCTGACCGACGACGAGGACAAGGGGATGTACCAGGGGACCCAGAAGGTCCTGGTCGTCGCGATGATCTTCATCGAGGCGGTCCCCCAGGTGTTCGGGTACATCTCCCCGTCGTCGAGCCTCGTGACCAGCCTCGGCAGCGTCTCGCCGGGGAACGGGGTCCTGTTCGCGAACACGATCATCGTCGCCCAGCTCGTCTTCGGCAGCTACCTCGTCTTCCTGATGGACGAGGTCGTCTCGAAGTGGGGGATCGGGAGCGGCATCTCGCTGTTCATCGCCGCCGGCGTCTCGCAGCAGATCGTCCAGGGGACGCTCAACTGGGTGCCGCAGAACCCGACGGCCCAACTCGGGACCGGCAATCCGCCGAGCGGCACGATCCCGAAGACGATCTACTTCTTCACGCACCTGTCCGCGTCCCAGATGGCCGGGGGCGGCTGGGAGCTCGTGCTCTTACGGGCGCCGAATCCGATCATCGCGCTCGTCGGGACCGCGGCGATCTTCTTCCTCGTCGCCTGGACCGAGTCGACCCGGATCGAGCTGCCGCTCTCGCACGCGGAATCGCGGGGCGCCCGGGGCCGCTACCCGCTGCGGCTGATCTACGCGTCGAACATCCCGGTCATCCTGATGAGCGCGCTCCTCGCGAACGTCTCCGTGTTCACGATCCTCCTGTGGACCAACCCGACGCTCGTCAACTTCCCGGTGATCGGCCACCAGTGGTGGATCGGGTCGTATCCGACGGCCGCGTACGCGACCGCGCACGGGATCTCGCAGACGCAGCCGCTGACCGGCGGCGCGTACTACTTCTCGACGGTCAACGGCTTAGAGTCGTGGCTGTTACCGATCCTGAACTACCAGCAGTACGGCAGCTTCCTCGTCGGCCACACCTGGTGGCAGGGGCTCGTCCACGTGGCCGTCTACTTCGGGGCGATGGTCGGCGGCTCGATCCTGTTCGCGAAGTTCTGGATCCAGACGACCAACATGGGCCCGGAGGCGGTCGCCCGCCAGATCGAGGCGTCGGGGATGCAGATCCCCGGATTCCGTCGTGAGCCGCGCGTCTTACGTCGCGTCCTCGAACGGTACATCCCCGTGATCACCGTCATCTCGGGGGCCGCGGTCGGCGCGCTCGCCGCCGGCGCCGACCTCATAGGGACGCTCGGGAATGCGAGCGGGACCGGGGTGCTCCTCATGGTCGGGATCATCATCAACCTCTACGAGGCGATGGGCCGCGAGCAACTGATGGAGATGAACCCGCTGCTCCGCCGCTTCCTGGGAGGCGAGTCGTAGTCCGATGCCGACCGACGAGGAGCCGCTGCCGTCGAGCCCGCTCGCTTCCGCGGAGGAGTCGACCGACGACGCGGCGACGTCCGACGCGGCGGAGGCGTCCGAGGAGACCACGCCCGCCCCGCGGGCCCGTCCCCCCCCGCAGCCGTTCAAGGTCGCGACGTTCGTCTACGTCTTCCTCGGGATGCTCGGGCTCCTGATGCTGATCGACCTCCCCGCGCGAAATTCGATCGCGACGTCGCTCGGCGTCAGCGCCGCCCAGAACGGTCCGCTCTACTTCCTGATCGGCTTCTCGTCGAGCTACCTGCTCCTCACGATGGCGATCGCCGGCGCGATCGAGATGCTGGCCACCGCCATCGCCTACAACTACACGACCGACTGGATCAAGGCCGCCAAGGTCCAGAAGTGGAGCGCCGCGTTCCGCAAGGTCCAGATGGAGGCGATCCGCTCCGGCAAGAAGGACCGCATCGCCGCGCTGAAGCCCCACCAGGAGCGGCTCACGGCGCTCTCGAGCGAGGTGTCCATCGCCCAGTTCAAGGGGATGGCGATCACCTGGTTCCTGCTGATCCTGATCTACACCTGGGTCGGGCTCGTCATCGGGAACGCGTCCGTGGGGGCCCAGACGGTCAGCCTCGGCGGCACGATCGTGAACATCTACCAGGGGTACCCGATCCTCGGCTTCCACGTCCCGCTCTGGTTCTTCATCTTCAGTCTCTACACGATCCCGCTCTCGCTCGTCTTCCGCCGGGTCCTGAAGAACTACTGGCTGCGCCGGTACCTGCGCGAACGCGCGGTCGGCACCCCTCCGGCTGTCGGGGCGGCCGAGGGCGCGGCGTGATCGGTTGGGTCGTCGCGATCGGCGGGCCGCCGGGCAGCGGCAAATCGACGGCGGGCCGTCGCGTCGCGCGGGAGCTCGGCCTCGAGTACCGGTCCGCGGGCGCGGAGTTCCGCGCCGAGGCCGAGCGGCGCGGCATGGACCTCGAGACGTTCGACCGGTACGCGGAAGCCCATCCCGAGGTCGACGGCGAGCTCGACCGGCGGATGCAGGAGATCGCCCGGCCGGGCCGCGTAATCGACGGACGGATCCAGGGCGTGCTGTGCCGCCGGAACGGGATCCCCGTACAGTCGATCGTCGTCACCGCCGACGAGGCGGAGCGGGTGCGCCGGCTCGCCGAACGGGACCGGGAGACCCTCGACGTGGCCCGGGAGCACCTGCGGGCACGGGAGGCGAGCGAGCGGGCCCGGTACGCGAAGTTCTACGGGATCGACGTCGACCAGGAATCGCCGGACCTCACGGTCGACTCGACGCACCGCCCGCCGGAGGAGGTCGCGCGCACGATCGTGGAGTTCCTCCGCGCCGCGGCCGCGGGCACCGGTCGATGACCGACGGGCCGGACCCGGTCGCGGCGCTCCTGCGCGACGGGGCGTTCCTCCTGGTCGACAAGCCGCGCGGGCCGTCGTCGCACCAGGTCACCGCCTGGGTCCGCGATCTCGTGGGGGTCGAGCGCGCCGGCCACGCCGGAACCCTCGACCCGAACGTATCGGGACTGCTCTGGGTCGGCATCGGACCGGCGCTCAAGCTGCTGCCGCTCGTCCTCGACTTCCCGAAGCGGTACGTCGGCGTCGTGGCGTTCCACGGCGACGTGGCCCCGAAAGAGCTCGCCCGCGCGCTCGAAGAATTCACGGGACCGGTCTACCAGACCCCGCCGGTCCGCTCGGCGGTCCGGCGCGAGCGTCGGGTCCGGACGATCCACCGGCTCACCCTCGTGGAGGCCGACCTGCCGCGCGTGGTGCTCGACGTCGTCGCGGACTCGGGGACGTACATCCGGACGCTCGCCGTCGACCTCGGGGAAGCGCTCGGCGTCGGGGCCCACCTCGAAGAGCTGCGCCGCACCGCCACGGGCCCGTACACGGAGTCCCAGTCCGTTCCGCTGACCGTTCTCGCGGACGCGGTCGCCGCCCGGGCCACGGGCGACCCGGCGCCCTTGCTGCCGTTGCTCCACCCGATCGAGGAGGTC
>Ga0187783_10002283_pt1 | contig 14267 bp, 15 predicted proteins | sample 1015_SJ02_MP02_2_FD_132471 | JGI IMG/M metagenome (GOLD analysis project Ga0187783, IMG submission 132471) | Tropical peat soil microbial communities from peatlands in Department of Meta, Colombia - 1015_SJ02_MP02_20_MG | ecosystem: Environmental > Terrestrial > Soil > Wetlands > Peat | place...
ACCCGCACGCCCGGGAGCGCGGCCTGCACACCGAGGCGGGCCGCGGCGGCTGTCGCGCGCTCGCCGGAGAGCTCAGCGTGGTCGCGTCTGCTGGCCAGGTGCCGAACCGCGGCGTCTACCCCGAGCCTGCGGCTGGGCCCGAACCGGCAGCGGACCGCGAGGACGCCAATCCCGGCCAGCACCGCTAACTCGGCCAGAGTCATCGCAGTGGCAGCCAGCCCGGGCCAGGTTGTCCTGCCCGCCAGCAGCAAGATCACGGCCGCAAACGGGTTACCTGCCGGGACCGGCCGGTGGTCGACGGCCGCGCCGACACGCAACGCCAGCCAGGTGGCAAGGACAAGCACGATGACCGCACCGAGCGCGGCGACAGCCACCAGGGCCAGCAGTTCTTCCGCTGTTCGGCTCCGCCGCGTGATGCTCACCGGTGCGCCTCCGCCATGTCCCACCGCTTGTTGGTGTTGTTGAGCTCGAACTCGGCGGGGGTGAGCTCGACATGGAACGGGATGCCCGGCCGCGTGCCCACCTTGACAAGGAACTTCCCGCGGCCGGGCGGCTCGCCCTCGCGGCCGCGCACGGTGTCCCATGACGGCGGCGTCGACCAGTCGATGATTATCCGCCGCTCGCGATCTGACATCCGCACCACCTGAGTGAGCGACTGCATCTCCGCTTCCGGCAGGCCGCCGCACACCACCATGCCGGCCCGCTCGGCGAAGCCCTGCGCCTTTATGCGGTCAGCGGCGTCCGGCAGCGCCAGCAGGTCCGCCATGGTGTGGGTGATCATCGTCTGGCCGACGCCCTGCTGGCGGTTCAGTCTGGTCAGCGCGTCGACGCGATCGACCAGGCCGCGGCCGGCGCGCAGCACGCGCCACAGCTCGTCCAGCACGACATAGAAGTTGCGCTGCGGAGCGAGCCCCGCGTCGGCGAGGGCGTGGGCCGCCTCGATCGCACCGAACCCGTCGTTCCAGCATGCCAGCAACACGGCCGCCTGCAGCTCCGTGTCCGCTTCGTCGATGCCGCTGATGTCGATACAGACGCCGCCGGGCGAGTCGAAGCTCAGCGGAGTGGTCGTGGGTCGGGCGAAGCTATCGCCCATGGGTCCGTCCAGCAGGCCGATGAGCGAGGCGTGCAGTCCGTCGGTGGCGTCCCGGTACCGGCCCTCATCGTTGCGGGCGAGGGTGACCTGGCGCAGTTCGTCCGGACCCTCGTCGATGAGGCGGATCAGGTCCGGCAGTACCGGGACGCCCGGATGGCGCTCGTCGAGCAGCCGCAGCGCGACGCTGATGATCGTGCGCTCACGATCCACGACCGGCTGATTTCGCAGGATCGTCACCAGCGCGGCGAGCATGTTAAGCCGACGGCCGCGGCCTTGCAGGACCAGTTGCCGGCGGGCGGAGCCGGACAGTTGCCGTGCTGCGCCGGCGATCTCGCCCGGATCCAGGACGTTGAGCGAGCCGAGGCCCCGGCCGAGGCGGACGATCTGGCCGCCCAGCGCGCGGATCAGGTCGGTGTAGTCCGGCTTCAGGTCACCGAGGACGAGCGGGTAGGTGCCGAACCCGGCCAGACCGAGTAGCTGGCGCCGTACCAGCGTCGACTTGCCGAGGCCCGGCTTGCCGAGGATCAGCTGGCTCGGGTTGTGGATCAGCCCGGCGCGGGAGAACCAGCTGATGGGGTCCATGCACAACGTGGCGCCGGTATCGAGGACCCGGCCGACCGGCACGCCCGTCATCGGGGTGCCGGAGCCCGCAGCGAACGGCCACAGACCACAGACCTGGACAGTCGTGCCACGCCACTCGGGCGGCGCCTCGACGAGGCTGGCCTTCCCGCCGCCTGGGCCGGGGAATCCGCGTGGACCTGGTCGGACGGCGGTGTGCGGTGGCTTTGCGGTCATGACAGGCCTACGAGGCGTTGCGGATGAACTGCGGGACCAGCACATGATCGGGCAGCACGATGCCGATCGGGAGGGCCGCAGCGAAGGCCGTCGCCTGTGACCCGTACATGCGTCGCAGCTGGATCCGGGCCGGCGGCGCGAGCACGTCGACCGCCGCCGCGGCCGCGGGCAGCTCCGCGGGCGACTCGACGGTGGCGGTGACCAGCATCGCGAACCTGACCAGCCCAGCTCCCTTCGCCTCTTCCCTCGCCGACTGCTCCGCGGCGGCGTGGTTGACCATGTCTCTCGCCGCAGGCTTGGGCCCGCCGAGACGGAACGCGGCGTCCCGGCGATCGCGTTCGACTAGCTGAGCGGCCGCGGCCGGATCGTGCGGGCGGTACAGGATCGTGACGCGCTTGCGGGCAATGTCGCGGTGCGGCGCCAGCAGCCCGGTCAGGACGCTTGAGAGCACCTCACCGCGTGGCGCCTCGCTCATCCCCCAGGTGATGCTCGCGGCCGAGTCGTGCCGGTAGTACCCGATCGACTCCTGCGCCATGACAGGGCCGGCGTCGGCCCACGTCAGCCCCGAGCCGCCAAGCTCGCGTGCCGCCTCGATCAGGCTGTGCACGCTCGGGTCATAGGCGATCCGCACCATCTCGGCGATTTGCCGCTCGGTCATCGGCCGGGCTTCGCCGGCTCCGGTCATGCCCAGCCGTGCGGACAGGCCAGGCAGCCGAGTGCCGATCTGGGTGGCCATCTCGTCCCGAGCGCGCCGCCGCGTACCGACATGCGGGAGCGCGCTGTAGGTGACGGACACCCGGGCGTTGATCTGCGCCGAGCCGGGCGGGTACTGGCGCACGATCTGCTGAAGGACCTGCCGGGCCAGTGGCGGTGCCTCCGGCTTCAGCTGGGAGCGGACCTCGGCGGCGAGCCCGGTGCCCGGGTCCGGTGCGGTCTCTACGGACACAGCGGCGGCGACGAGGCTGGGCTCGTGCGCAAGAGAAGCCAGCCAGGCGCCCCAGTACGCGACCCACGTGTCAACCTGGTCGGGATCGACGAGCGACGCGCCGTCGGCGCCGCATTCGAAGACGGCCGAGTAGTGACCCGTCGCCGGTACCTCGATCAGGCCGAACGGCCGGCCGTATGAGTCCGTTGCATCATGGACCGCTATCGCGGCGGCGAGGCCGGGCAGCCGGAATGATCTCGTCCCAGTCTTGCCGAGCGGGCCCGACCGGTAGATGTGCTGGCCCCTAGTGCGGCCGTGCTCCCATGCCAGCCTGGCCGTCATGCGCTGCAACATCGTTCTCCCGTAGCGGTCCTTGAAGAAGAGCGGCGCCACCGTCAACACGACGAGCACGAGGACGAGGACGCCCGCGATGAGCGAGACCATCATGGCGATCACCATCAATGCGATGCCGCCGAGCAGGACGATCGTCCCGACCAGCCCGAGGTTACCGATGCCAGGCGAGGTCGGTTTGCGCCAGTTGCCGTAGGTCCGCTCGGTGGGTCGGTCAGCCGCTTCCACTGGCGCCGCCTCCCTCTGCTTGCGCTGCGGCCGCGCTGTTTGCCGCGCCGATGACCTGCTTGCCAACCAGCGCGGCCGCTACCAAGGGCGCGGCAAGGCCGCCGGTGGCCCCGGTTGCAGCCACCGCTACGCCGGTACCTGCAGCTGCACCGGCTCCTGCGCCGGCTCCTGCGCTGACGCCGGCTGCCGCGCTTGCACCGGCTCCTGCACCGGCGCCGGCTTCCGCGCCTGCACCGGCGGCCGCGCCTGTATCTGCACCGGCACTGTCGGCTGCACCCGCGCCGGAATCTGCGCCTGGGGGTGACGACGATGGTGACAATCCGGCCCGGCTGTCGCCGGTCGGTGCCGCCCCGTCCGCGCCATCTCCGCTGGACCGCAGGGCCCTCGCGCCGAGCGCGACGGCCAGCGCGGTGAACGCCGCCCCGGCGCCGCTGCCGCCCTGGTGGGTGGCGGCGGCCACCATCGGCGTGGTCATGCGCATCAGCGCTGGCAGCGCGACCACCGTGACGATGAGCATGACTATGCCCACTAGTTGCTCAACGAACGAGTTGCTCGTGAGCGGGATGAGCGCGTACGCGTAAATGGTGGCGGCGACGGGTTTGTACAGCAGGAACGCCAGGATCCAGCTGCAGAACTTGGTGAACCAGGCCTTGCCGGACTCGGTCGTGCTGGCCGCGGCGGCGATCGGCAGGAGTCCGGCCAGCAGCCCGAGCATGCCGATGCGGACTGCGAGCAGGAATATCTGGGCGATCGAGGCCAGGAGACCCACCAGCCCGAACACGATCAGGAGGAACACCGGCAGCCCGGTGACGGAGAGTATCGCGAGTGTCGTCGGGTTGGTGATGCTGCCCTTCTGGCTCAGGGCCTGATCGATGATCCAGGTCGAGTACGCGTCGCCCGCTTGTGTCCCGAGCGAGATGATCGCAACGCCACCACCGGTCACCACCGCGAGATTGACCAGGCCACGCGCGGCACGCTTCGCGGGCTCGGCACGTCGTTCCAGCGCCAGCCTGATGGCTGCGATCAGCAGGCCGATTACCCCGACGAAGCCGACGAACCACACCGTGTAGGTGTGCAGGAACAACTCGCCAGGTGAGCTAACGCCGGGCGTCTTGATGTCGGTCCACAGCGCCAGGCTCTGCCCGATCACCCACTTCTCGGCGTCGACCACCGCGTCAGCGATGACCGTCAGCACACTGTTCGCGACGCCCGACCCCACGTCGCCCGCGGCAGAACAGAACCAGCTGAGGAAGGACGGGCAGCTCATGGGCTACACACCTGCCCACGGGATGAACCCGGTGAGGTTGGGCACCTGCTGCACGTTCGGTCCGGGCGAGCCGTCGGGCTGCAGTTGCAGACGCCAGTCGCCGTCTGACCACTGGACCGTCATGGTCGTTGCCTGCATTTCCCCGGACGGCAGCTGAACGACGACCTGGACCACGGCAATGGCACTGGTGTAGGTCACAAACTGGAATCCGGCGAATTGGCCGAACTCGCCCGCCTGAATAGTGACGTCCGCGCCGGGCCGTTCGGCCGCGTAGACATTGCGTCCGGTCCCCGGCATCACCTGGCTGGCGATGACGGCCTGCCAGTTGGCGGCCAGCGCATAGCGCACCGCGATCTGCGCCGTGGCGAGCAGCGCCCCGGTCGGCGAGTGCGCGTAGCAGCGCGCGACGTCACCAGTGATCACGGTGGGCCCGGCCTGTGCGGAAAATGGCAACGCGACGGTGTCGTATAGCTCCCACGTCACACCGGTCGGTGCGCTGACCGGGATCGCCTGCGGTCCCGGCGGCACGTCACAGCTGCCAGCCCGGCTCTCCGGCTTGGCAGCAGGGGCCGCGGCATGGCTAGCGGCGCTGGCCCGATCGCGTGGCGATGCCGGATGCGAGCTAGCAGAGGGCGGCGACGCCGTCCCGGCACCCGCGGATCCAGACCGGGTGAGCACCGCCACGAGGGCAAAGATGACGATGCCCGCGAGCGCGGCCGACACGATCAGCACCCGTGGAGTCAGCACCGGACCGCCGCCGGCAGGCTGCTCAGTGGTCATCTCCAGCGCTCCGGCGCGCGACCTTACGCAAAACTGCCGACGAGCGCGGATGCGGTGCCGATCAGGATGCAGCCGAGGAGTACCCATCCGAGCCCGGCGAGGTGCTGGCCGCCTTCACCGCGCTGGTGCCTGATGGCCATCGTGGCCGCGACGATCAGTATCCCGAGCACGCAGGCGGCCGTGGCTACCCAGGCGATCCACTGCAGGATGGTCAGCAGATCCGCCCCGAAGGGCGGCGTGGTGCCGGTGCCGACGTTCGGCACTTGCAGCACGGCCGCCAGGATGTGGTTACGCATCACGACCTCCGGTGATGATGCTGGTGAGTGACGTGGCCAGACTTCGGTACTCGGACGCAAGGCCGTCAGCGAGATAGCCGGGCGGTGCAAGACGGAGTTCCTCGTGCCAGCCGATCTCCCAGGTCCGCGGCACTCCACCGGAGACCAGTCGGGCGAGATCGTGCAACTGCCTTGGCAGCTTGCCGGCCGCGTCGGCCGTTAGTACCAGGCCGATCAGCTCGACCTGGATGGGCAGCAGCCCCGCGGCCCACTGCCTGGCTGCCGCTTGAGCCGCGCGGAGGCCAGCCTCGTGGGTTCGCGCCACGAGGACGACCTTCGAACTGGCGCCGGACGACAGTACCGGCCAGTGCCGCAGGGAGTCGCGACCGCAGCCGGTAGCAGTGAGCAGCGTCGTGACGCCGGCCCCGCCGTGACATCCGGCCCACCACCAGGTTGTGTGGGCCGGCGGCCACACGCCGGGCGAGTACTCGGCTACCGGCAGCCCGCCCCCTTGCAGCGGGTCGACGGTGGTCGGCTGCGGCCGGTCAGCACCGAACGACGTCGCTGGAAATGCGCCAGCGGACTGTCCCGGTTGCTCCTCCGATTGCCGCTGGCGCGTGCCGAAGTCCGTCACCCACGGGTTCGTTCGTGCCAACGACGCTCCAGCAACCCGAGCACGGGCCACGGTTCGGTGCGCGCACGCAGCCGCGTATTCCAGCAGATCGCAATGGCCGGACTATAGGGCGGTACCCGCGCGCGGACAAACCCCGAGACGTCAGTGTCCGGTGAGCACTTGGTGAGTTAGCACGTCAGCGCCCCTGGCCCGGTTGTCGCGTCGACGACTTGAATGGCGTTGCCATGAGAGCAAGCGCAGCCAGGCCGTGACGAGTCGCGCACCGAGTCGGCCGTGTCGGCGCAGCGCCGCCGTAGTGGCTGGCCCGTGCCGCCGGTGCGCTGTGCCCGAATGCTAATCAAGGCCGTCGTCATCGGCGGCGTCGTGGCGCTCATGGCGTTCTTCGGCCTGGGACTCGTCGTCGTGGCTTCGGCCATGGATACGGCGGTCGCGACGGCCGCGCAGCCCGCGCTCAACACCGCCCGGATTCCCGCGCAGTACCTGCTGTGGGTCGAGGAGGCGGGCGCCGAGTGCAGCGCGGTGTCCGCGCCCCAGATTGCCGCCCAGATTCAGCAGGAGAGCGGCTGGCGGCCGACGGTGGTCAGCAGCGCGGGTGCCGAAGGCATCGCCCAGTTCCTGCTGGCAACCTTCGCCGTCTACGGCCGACCGGACGCGCCGGGCCCGCTCTCACCGTTCAACCCTGGCGACGCGATCATGGCGATGGGCCGCTATGACTGTGCACTCGCGAGTGCTGTCGGAGCGGTGCCGGGCAGCCTGCTCAGCAATATGCTGGCGGGCTACAACGCGGGTATCAACGCCGTCCTGGCCTACAACGGCGTGCCGCCGTTCCCGCAGACGCAGGAATACGTGGCCGACATCGAGGCGATGATTCCCGAGTTCGAGCTCGGCGCGTCGGTGCCGGTCGGCGCGTTCGCGCAGGTCGAGATCGCTGCCGCAGAGCGATACCTCGGTACGCCGTATGTCTGGGGCGGCGGCAGCATTGACGGGCCCACCAGTGTGGGCGGATCTGTGGCCGGGTTCGACTGCAGTGGTCTGGTCCTGTACGCGGTCTACCAGGCCTCCGGCGGCAAGATCACGCTGCCGCACTCTTCCGAGGAACAGGCGACCATGGGCGCGGCGGTACCACCGTCACAGCTGCAGCCCGGCGACGTCATCGCCATCCAGATAGATCCTGGCAACTTCTCGCACATCGTGATCTACATCGGCGGCGGGATGGTGATCCAGGCGCCCCAGCCGGGACAGGATGTCGACGAGATTCCCCTCAGCGATTTCAGCCAGTACGTGCAGACGATCCGGTGGTTCGGCGGATGAGGGGCATCGCTGTGGCAGCTTTGCTCGCCGCCAGCGTCGTCACGGCGCCGCTGGCGGGCTGCGCAACGATCCTGCCCCGCGCGGCAGCGCTTGACCAGGCTGCGCCGTCCCGATCTACCTCTGCGTCGCGCAGCCTCGCCGCGGCGCCGGTTCCCGTGGCCTCGCTGCCGGTCGCCCTGCCGAGCCCGGCAGCGGTGAACTACGCCGACCCGACCGCAGTAAGTCAGGCGGCCATCATTATTCAGTGGACCATGGACACTGTGACGGACGCGAGCCAGTACCAGGCGGAGCTGCGGTCGGCCCCGTTTCTTGCGCCTGCCTACCTGGCGGAGCTGAAGGCTAACCCGCCGGTCGCCGCGCCTGGTTACCAGTGGAATCAGTGGGCAGCGCACCGCGCGTATACCACGGTCAGCTTGGTCGCGGAGCCCGACGACCAGCCGGCCGACACGGCGACGACCGCGTACCGGCAGTGGGGCATCACGGTCACGCCGCACGGCACTGGCGGGTGGACCGGCGCGCCGGTGACGGCCACGGTGTTCGTTGAGCTCAGCCGCGCCGGGTCAGACCGGCCGTGGCTGGTTTCCGCTGTCTATGTCGACCCCACGTAAGGCGGTCATGGTGACGGGTTCGCCGCAACTGCCGGTGCCGCCGGGCGCCGCCCCCCTTGAGATCGTCGTCACCACCGCGGGGCAGGCATGGGTCGGCCAGCAAGCGGTCAGTGTGCCGCCAGGGACCGACCCGCGGGTAGCGGCCGCGGCGGTGGTCTCCGCCCGCGCGCGGCGCCAGCGCTGCGATCTGGCTGCGGTCCTGGTCGGTCCCAGCCGCGGCGAGCGCCACCGCATGGTGTTTACCGCCATGGGTGAGGTCTTGTGGGACCAGGCGGTGATCAATGGGCCGGACGCCGACGCAGGCCAGGACCAGGCGTTCCCGCCGCGCGAGCCACCGGAGAATGTGGATCCTGCGGCGATCCCCGCTTGGCCGCACTTCAACATCGTGCTCACCGACTAGCATTACTGAGCAGCATGAAGGTGCACTTCTTCGATAATGATCGCGCGCTGGCCGATGAGACGTGGGACGTTCCGGCCGACGCTCAAGATCCGCGCGCCTGGGCCCTTCGGCGCGCCGCCGCATTTGTCGAGCAGCGACTCGGCCTGGCGCGACCAGTGCCGGTCACGGTGCGAGACTCCGAGGGTGAGTGGGACGTCGTGCTGTTTAACGGCGGCGCGGCCATCGACGCCACACCGGCCGAGTCCGTCGGCGTAGCGCGCGGCGGCCGCGGCCCGGGAGTCTCGAAGGCACTAGCGCAAGGCCGGGAAGTCCAGCGACGCGGGACAGACGCGCAGCGTCGGCGACGCGAGCGGGCCGCGCCGGGCCTGCGAAACAATCAGGGCCAGCAACGAGGGATCGGCTAGGCAGGCATCCGCTAGCTAACCGCCGACCGGGTGATCGGGGTGTCGCGGTCCCGCCACCGAGGGTCGCGGCTCGCCAGGTCGGCGGCGAATGCTCGGACGAGCGGATGTAGGTGGTAGACGGTCGAGCCGCCGTCGCTGCGTGTCGCCGCGAGCAGACCCGCGTCCACGAGGGTGGCTGCCGCGCCCTGGCCACGGGGACCGAGCAGGGCAGAGACAGTCGCGGCCGGAACGCCCGGGCACTCGGCTGAGTCCGACGCGAGGGTGCCGAGTGCCGCGATCGTCGCCGCGTCCAGGCGTACGGCGCTGGCATAGAGCCGGGCGGCAACGGATTCGTCGGCGAACGTCAGCACGGCCAGCCGACGGTCCGGATCGGCGAGCGCGTCGGCGAGCTCGGCCAGCGTGACGAGGTGTCCGCTGGCCAGCTGCCAGCCAGCGATCCGGATCGCGAGCGGGAGGTATCCGCAGGCTGCCACGATCGACTCGGCCGACTGCAGGTCAGCTTCGACTCGGTCGCGCCCGGCCGTTGCGGCCAGCAGCTCCACGGCGTCGGCGCTGCCCAGTCCGGCCAGCTCCTGGACGGCCGCGCCATCGAGACGCAGCCGGGCACGCGTGGTGACGAGCACGCAGGATCCCGCAGTGCCCGGCAGCAGCGGCCGCACCTGGTCCGCGGCTGTGGCGCCGTCGGCGACCACCAGCACTCGCCTACCTGCCAGCAGCGACCGGTAGAGCGCCTCGCGCTCAGGGCCGGCCGGCGGCAGGCTGCGGGCCGGATGTCCGAGTGCCCAGACGATGAGCTGAGCGAGCACGTCCTGCGGGTCACGGGGGTCCGTGCAGCCGCCGAGCTCGACCCAAATCTGGCCATCGGGGAACGACGGGACAGCCAGCTGTGCAGCATGCACGGCGAGCGCTGTCGTGCCCTGGCCCGCCATACCGCGCAGAACAACCACCTGCCGCGCGGCCGAAAGCCGGGCAAGCAGCGCCACGGTGTCACCGCGGCGCCCCGTGAAGTCTGGCAGCGGCGCCGGGAGCTGACGTAACGGTACCCAGGTCCACGCGGTGCGCGGCCCACCGACACGGGCAAGCAGCGCCGGGTCATCCCGGAGGATGCGGCCGTGCAGGTCGCGCAGCTCGGGTCCCGGATCGATGCCATGACCCAGGGCAAGCGCCTTGCGGATGTCGCGGTAACAGCTCAGCGCTTCGGCGCGAGAACCGGCGCAATACAGGGCAGTCATGAGCTGCGCCCAGCTGTGCTCGTGCAGCGGATCCTCGGCCACCATCGCGCGCAGGTCAGGGAGCACGCTCCGGTGGTGGCCAAGCGCCAGCCGCGCATCGATCAGGTCGGCCCGGACAACCCTGAACTGATCGAGTAATCGGATGCGAGTTGCCGTTGGCGGGATATCCGCCAGTTGTGGCTCGCGCCATAGCCGGAGTGCCTCGGCTAACAGCTGAGCTGCCGAGGCCGCGTCCCCGGCGTCCAGCGCGGCCTGGCCCCGACCGGCAAGGTCCCGGAACGCCGCGAGGTCGTACTCCTCATCGCGGACACCGAACGCGTAGCCAGCGGGACACGTCGCAAGTCGGTCTCCGTACTGGCCGAGTGCGCGCCGCGTGGCGTGCACGAGTGACCGCAGTGCGGTGCCACCACTACCCGATGGCGCGCTATCTCCCCACAGCGCCGCGATCAGGTCAGAACGCGAGCGTGGCTGCCTGGCGTGCAGGAGTAACTCAGCTACGAGCCGACGCTGGAGTCGCTGGGCGAGGGAGACCTGCTCGCCATCATCTCCGAACACCTCGACCGGGCCAAGGATCCTGAAGTCCACTCGCCGCCGCTCTCGCCCGCCGTAACCCTTCAGCCGCAACGGTAGGGCGAGCCAAGTCGCTTCATAGGCCTTTTAAATCACAATTCAGATTGGTCTGATCCTTAACTAAACTAACCGGTGAGTAATAACCGGCAGTATCAGCAACTATGCCGACTCCGGACACTAGCCGCGACCTGCCGACTCACGCGGCGCTCACATTCCACTGACGCGGCCCCCCGTGCCGATCGCTACCGTCGGCCTATAGTCCCGCAGTGCGGACACGTCCTAGCAAGGCCGCTGCACGTGTCCGGCGCCAGGCAGGCAGGGGCACGCGGGACAGCTAGCTCGGGAGCACCCATGGGCATCCGGACGGCGCGACGCTATGCGCTTTCACCTCTCGCCTGCCTCCGGCCGCTCGCTGCGTGCCGCGCGGCCACGGGCCTTATCGCGATCGCGGCGGTCGCTGCGTGCGGGTCGAGCGCGCCGACGGTCAGCCTGCCGCCCAAGCAGTCGACTGCGCCGGCGTCAGCGGCTTCGTCCTCGGCCGCCACGACATCTGCGAAACAGGCGGTCATCGACGCCTACATGGCCTTCTGGCCCGCGTCGACCCAGGCAGAAAAGACCGACAACGCCACCAAGGCGCAATCAATCCTCGCCCCGTACGTCGCGTCGACCTACATCAGCTACATGATCTCCGGCATGCAGTCTGCCTGGGCAAAGGGTGAAATCAGCTGGGGCACCAGCGTGGAGCACATCCAGTCCGTCATCGTGGCGACGCTCAACTCGGGCGAGCAGACGGCGGTGGTGAGGGACTGCCAGAACGACAGCAACTCCGGCCTCGCCGACGCGCAGACGGGTGCTCTCGTGCCCGGCACGCTGGGCTCGGCGGAACAGGAACTGTACACCTCCATGGGTCTACTCAACGGTCACTGGCTCATCGAGCAGGTCACCTTCATAGGAGACACATGCACAGGCTAGGCAGGCTAGTCGTGGCTGCCGCGCTCCTCGGCGGCGCCCTCGTGGCGGTGAGCGGGGCGTCATTAGCAGCAGGCGCGGTGGCGACCAGTGCCGCGTCCGCCAGTGCCGCGGGCGGGACGGGATGCACCGGCTACAACGTGGGCGGAAATGCCTGGGCCGTCCAGTGCAACAACGGTGCCGGTTACGGCACGGGCAGTGGCGGCGACAGTAGCCCGGACGACTGTACCTGGATCACGCTTGCGGAGGCGGAGAGTCAGTTCCTGGTGAGCGCCGCTGTCGTAGCCGAGTACAAGGCGCCGCCCGGCTATGTCTACCTGGTCCAGGACTGCCCGGACCAGTGGTTCGGCGTCCAGATCCTGCTGTTCGCCAACGGCGGCAAGCTCACGACGCTCGACCTTGCTGAACAGGCGTATGCGAAGCTGTCGCCGCCCACGCTCTCCGTCGGCACCGCACCACCCTCCGGTCAAGATGGTCTCGTCGGCCTGCCCGAGTGGTTCTGGATCGACGCTGCCGATTACCTGACACTGTCAAGGACGGTCTCGCTCGCCGGACTGTCGGCGACGGTGATAGCCAAGCCGGGCCAGCTGGTCATCAACCCTGGGGACGGCCAGGCCAGCTTCAGTTGCCTGGGGCCGGGCACGCAGTACGACCCGGCTGAGTCCGCGGCGAGCCAGCAGTCCGACTGCACCTACCTGTACACGCAGCCCTCCGCGGGTCAGCCCGGTAACGAGTTCACGGTCACGGTGAGCGTCACATGGACCGCCACGTGGACAGGAACTGGCGGTACCGGCGGCACGCTCGCGCCGATCACGCGGACAACCACGATCGAACTGCCGATCGCCCAGGCCGAGACCGTCTTTAGCGGAGAATGAGCATGAGCGATCCGCGCGGCCAAGGATCCTTTGGCACCGTCTTCTTCCCGGCGCAGGACACGGTCGCGATGCAGGCGGGCGACGGGCGGGCCAGGCCCAGCCAGTTGACGCCGCTACCGCGTCGGCGCCGGCCGATGATGATCGTGGCTGCCGCCCTGCTCGTCGGCCTCGGCATCCTCATCAGTGTTGCCTCCTACCAGCGGGTCAACCGGCAGGTGCAGGTCCTCGTGGTGCAGCGTGACGTCGCAGCGGGCAGCGTCATTACCGGGGCCGACCTCGGTACAGCGAGCGTCGCCGCAAGCGGCATCTCCGACATCCCGGTCCAGCAACGCAGCGAGGTGGTCGGCCTGGTTGCTGGCAGCGCTCTGCATCCCGGCATGCTGCTGGCGGCCTCAGACCTGGTCACCAGCCTGCCCCCGCCGCCGGGCAAGGTGCTCGTCGGGGTGAGCGTACGGCCGTCTGCGCTGCTTGCGAGCGGTCTGGTGCCGGGCGATCACGTCACGTTGGTCGCCACGCCTGGCGTCATCGGGGAGAACACCGAGGGCGGCGCGCCAAATCTCAGCATGCTGTTGCCGGTCGCAGGGGTGGTCCAGGCGATTGACGCCGCGCCCAACCAGGACGGCGATGTCGTCGTTGACGTGATTGTGCCGGCTGCCGACGGCGCGGAGGTCCTTGAGCAAGACTCGACCGGGCAGATCGGCCTCATGATCACGAAGCAGGCCCCGCAATGACGGTTTGCGCGCTGCTGTCGCCCGGCGGGTCCCCGGGCGTCACGACTGCCGCCCTCGCCATGGCGCTGACGTGGCCCGGCTCGGTGCTGATCGCGGAGACTGACCCGTCCGGAGGCGACGTGCTCGCCGGGTTCTTTGCCGGGCACATGCCGGGCAACCGTGGCTTGCTGAATGTCGCGTACGAGGCCACCACGGTCGAGGCGGCGGCGGCCGCGGTCGGCGCGCAGCTCGTCGAGCTTGACGAAGCCGGGACCCGATGGGTTCTGCCAGGCCTGCCGGATCCGCGGCACGCGGCCACCCTCGCCGTGACGTGGCCGCTGCTGGCTGCGGCGCTCGCCGCGCAGCCGGTCGATGTGCTCGCGGACTGTGGCCGACTAGACGGCGGACCTGGCCAGGAGCACATCCTGCGAGTCGCCGGGCACATCGTGGTCGTGCTCAGGCCGACGCTGCGCCAGGCCGCAGCCGCACGGCCCAGGATCGAGATGCTGACGCAGCTAAAGGGCACCCTGACCGATCGTGTCGGCCTGCTGGTGACCGGGCCGGGACAGGTGGCTCCGAGGGAGCTGTCGCGCGCCCTCGGGGTGCCGCTGCTCGGTGTCCTGCCGGACGACCGCAAAGCGGCCCTGATCCTCTCCGACGGCATGGGTGCGCGCCGCGGCATCGACACCAGCCAGCTGCTTCGGGCGTCGGGCGCGGCGGCGCGGACGCTGGCTAGAACAGGCCAGCCAGCGCCGAGCGCACCGAGCAGCGGAACCGAGCTAGCCGCCGTGCCAGGCCGGACATGAGCAGCTTGCCGTGGCCGCCGCCCGCACCGGCCGG
>Ga0187783_10002284_pt1 | contig 14267 bp, 9 predicted proteins | sample 1015_SJ02_MP02_2_FD_132471 | JGI IMG/M metagenome (GOLD analysis project Ga0187783, IMG submission 132471) | Tropical peat soil microbial communities from peatlands in Department of Meta, Colombia - 1015_SJ02_MP02_20_MG | ecosystem: Environmental > Terrestrial > Soil > Wetlands > Peat | place...
CCCAACGGAAACGGCGTCAGCCAAGCCGTTCTGAATCTGTGGGACGGGAAGGACACGCTGCCCGACGGAACCCCAATTCCCGCGTACCCGCTTCCCAATACCAACAGCGCCGCCGGGTCCGATGGATTGAACATCCTGGGCTACACCTTCGCTGCGCCTCAACCAACCGACCTCAATACCTATTTGGCAAAGCTCGACTACAACCTGACGGCAAACGGAAATCACCGCTTGTTTGTTCGAGGCAATCTGCAGAACGATCGCACCCTGGACGCTGCGCAGTTTCCCGGCGAGCCTCCCGGTCAGGTACTCGATAACAACAGCAAAGGGATCGCCGTCGGAGAAACCGCGGTGCTGCGTCCTACCTTGATCAATAATTTCCGCTACGGCTACGTGCGCCAGGGTTTGGGGGACGCCGGACCGAATCCGTTCTCGAACATCTCATTCCAGAACTTGTCCGACCAGGTTTCCTTTGCCCGTACGGTCAACGTCAACGTCCCGGTGAATCAGTTGGTGGACGACGTGACCTGGACCAAGGGGCAACACACGATCCAGTTTGGCGGGAACTGGCGCCTGGTGGACGACAATCGTTTCTCGAACGCGCAGAATTTCTTCAACGGCGCAACCCACCCCGACTGGCTCTATGAGGGGGGCATTTCCTTTACCGGACAGGATCTCGATCCGGCGAATGACCCTGCCTTGCCGGCCATGAACCCTGCTTTCGGCTACTCCTACGATGCCGCCATCTCGAACGTCACCGGGATCATTGGCTCGATTGAAGCCATTTACAACCAGAACAAGAACGGTCAATATCTGCCGGTCGGCGCGCTGGTTCCACGCCACTTCCGCTCGAACGAAGCCGAGTTTTACACTCAGGACGCCTGGCGGGTGAAGAGCAATCTTCAGCTCACCTTGGGACTTCGTTACACTTTGCTCGAAACCCCGTATGAGACTGCCGGAAATCAAGTCTCGCCCGCCCCCGGCCTGGGTACGTTTTTTAACCAGAGGACCGCAGCCATGGATCTCGGACAGGCGTACCGCCCGACCATCCGCTTCGCGCTCAGCGGACAAGCCAACGGCCAGGCTCCTTATTGGAGTCCGGATTACAAAGATATCGCGCCACGCCTTGCCTTTGCCTACTCGCCGAACTCGAGCGGCCGATTCTGGGAAAGCTTGCTCGGTGGGAGCGGCAAAACCTCGATTCGGGGTGGCTACGGGCTCTATTACGATCACTTCGGCGAAGGCGTCGTCAACAGCTTTGACCGCGAGGGAGCCTACGGCTTGACCACCTACCTGTTAAATCCGTCGGGCCTACTGACGACGAACTGCGCGGAAAGATTTATCAATTTGACGACCATGCCGACGGGCGCACCAGGAGGTTCCTGCAACCCGGTGGCAGAATTGCCCCCGCAACCTGCCAGCGGATTTCCCGCCACCCCTCCCGCCTATGGTGCCAACGGAAGTTTTGCCCTCGCCTGGGGCATCGATAACACGATGAGAACTCCCTATTCGCACGTGGTGGACTTCTCCATCACCCGCGAGTTTCCGCGACGCTTTGTGGTCGAGCTCTCCTATGTCGGCCGTTTTGGGCGGCGGTTATTGCAAGAGGTGGATCTGGCGGAACCGGTCGATATGAAGGATCCAAAGTCCGGAATGACCTATTTCCAGGCGGCAGCCGCGCTCGCAAGAATGGCGATGGCCAACACGCCGGAGAGCAGCGTGAAGAAGATTCCGTTCTGGGAGGATTTCTTTCCCGGCGCGGCCGGTCCGGCAGGGGAGACGGGCGCTGCCCCGGGCATCCCTGCGAATCCCACGGCGACCCAGAATATCTACGACAGTTACTATGCCAACAATCCAAACTTCATCTATGCCCTCGAATACCTCGACGCTACCTTTCCCGGTGTTCCATGTTTCCCGGCCTGCTCCACGCTGGGGCCGTACGCATTTTGGGACCCCCAGTTCTCCTCGCTGTTCTCGTGGCGGACCACCGGCACGAGCAACTACAACGCGTTTCAAGCCGGGTTGCGTCGTCATGTCGGGGGGATGGAATTTGATTTCAACTACACCTTCTCGAAATCCCTGGACGAGAATTCCAACGCCGAACGGGTGAATGAGTACGAAAACGGAACGGGCGCAGGCAGCGCAAGTGCGGTCGCCTACAGCGGGCAAGTCATCAATTCCTGGGACACGCACGGACTTTACGGTCCATCGGATTACGACGCCACCCACCAGATCAACGCCAACTGGGTTTACGATCTGCCGCTCGGGCATGGCAAGCCATACGGCGCGCAATGGAACAAGGGCGAAGACGCCCTTTTCGGGGGATGGGAAATCTCGGGGTTGGCGCGCTGGACGAGCGGCTATCCCTTTAGTATCTCCACCTATGCCTTCGCCACCAACTACGAGCAGGATGGCCGGGCGGTCGTGCTCGGAGCGGCCCCGCAGACTGGGGTATCGGTAGAGGACGGTGTCCCGAACGTGTTTAAGGAAGGGCCCGCTGCCGTGAGTGCATTCCGCTTTGCCCTGCCGGGAGAGTCCGGAGAACGCAATAATCTCCGCGGCCCGGGATATTTTGGGCTGGATGCGAGTCTAGCCAAGTCGTGGAAACTGATGGAATCCCAAGCGCTCCGTTTTTCCTGGGATGTTTTCAATGCCACGAACGCGGTCCGCTTCGATGATGGTACTCTGAACCAGTACCTGCTCTATGGCACGACGCTCGGCAACTTTACCCAGACCTTAACCCACCCGCGGGTGATGCAATTTGGCTTGCGCTACAGTTTCTGAAAAAACGGAGGGCGATTGAGAGGTAAGCTGCGGTTTCTTGCCGTCGTAAGCGTATCCTTCCTCTACTTTTCCCTACCCCTCTGGCCGCAGCTCAAGACTCGCAACGTCGCCCTCATCGTGAGTGATGGCCTGCGCTGGCAGGAGGTGTTCACCGGCGCTGATCCCAACCTGCTCAACGACCAGCACGGGGGGATTTGGGCAGAGCCTGAGCGACTGCGCCGCGATTTTTGGAACGACGATACGGCGGAACGGCGCAGAATGTTGTTTCCTTTTCTCTGGAGCGTTGTCGCCACCCAGGGCCAGATCTTTGGCAACCAGAACAAGGGTAGCATCGCGCGGGTCACCAACGGCCTGGCCTTCTCCTATCCCGGCTACAACGAGATGCTCACCGGCCGGCCCGATCCCCGCATCGACAGCAACGAGTTTGGACCGAATCCGAACACCACGGTTTTCGAGTGGATGAATCAGTTTCCCGAATTCCGCGGCCAAATTGCGGTTTATGCCACTTGGGAAGTCTTCAAGAATATCTTCAACGAGCCGCGCAGCCATCTGGTGATGCAGGTGGGCTGGGATCTCCCGGCAAAGGGAAGTCTCACACCTCGCCAGGAGCTCTTGAACGATCTCTATCGCACCACCACCCGCCTCGATGACGAAGACGTGTACGATTCCTTCCTGCAAGTGCCGTTGCTCGATTACGTGAAGACCGCTCATCCCCGCCTGCTGTTTGTCGGCTATGGCGAGACCGACAACTGGGCTCATTCCGGGCGCTACGATCTGGTGCTCGAAAGCGCCCATCACTTCGATCAGTTTGTCCGGCAATTATGGGAGACCATGCAAGCCATGCCCGAGTATCGCGACCAAACCACGTTGATCATCACCACCGATCATGGTCGTGGCGGCGGTCTCGAAGAATGGAAGGAACATGGCATAGAACAAAAGGGATCCGAGAATATCTGGATGGCAGTGATCGGCCCCGATAGTAACGCCCTCGGCGAACGTACGGACACCCCGACGGTGACCCAGTCTCAGATCGCCTCCACGATCGCGGCGCTTCTCGGCCGGGACTTTCAGCACGCATTTTCGGGTACGGCAGCCCCGCTCCCGGTCTTCACCTCCGAACGTCGCGTCAAGTGAAATCAGGCCGGCCCTCCCCACCTTTGATTACGCTCTGGATGCCCTCGACCTTCGGTGATCGAGACACCTGCCCGATTTTGGTGTATACAGGGGGAGGAATTCGCAGGAAGGAGCCTTATGAAGCACTGTTTGGCGGTTATGCTATTGCTGGTGGTCTGTGGCACGGGCGCGTACGCGGCCACCCACAGGCACCACCATCACCGCCACCATCACCACGCCAGACGGCATCACACTGGCGCCTAGGGGCACCGCCGGCTGGCTCACGATTGTCGCTTGGCGGTGGTAGCGCTGGTCGAGACCCCGAGTTTATGAAGGCGGTCCCGCGCCTGCGCTGCCTCGTTGCTGCGGGGATAACGTTGAATCACGTGACGGAGCTCGGCGATTCCATCATCTTTCTGGCCAAGTTCGATTAAGGCTAAGCCTTTCTTCAGATCGGCGGAAGCCGCTTTGTTGCCGCTGGGAAAATTCTGCAGCACTTGATCATAGTTGCTGATGGCGCCTTGGTAGTCTCCCTGTTTGAAGGCGAGTTCGGCAAGGTAAAAGTAGGTGTTTCCGGCCAAATCGGTCGTGGGATAGAACTTGATGTAGTCGGAAAACTCCTGCTTGGCTAAGTCGTTTTTTCCTCCGTTGTAGTCTCTGAGCGCGTTGTTGTAGAGCACGTCGGGCGGAGGAGCCTGTGCCAGAGCCTGTTGTTGCGCCTGTTGCGCGGCAGTGGTGGCCGCCTGGTTCTGCTGCGTCGCCTGCAGGTCTTCCAGTTGCTTGCTGACCTTAGCCAGGCGAGCTTTCAACTCGTCCAAGGAGTCGTTGAGCGCCTGGATCTGGCCGGAGAGTTGGTCCACCCGACCGCCGTTGTCATTCTGCAGCTTCTCGAGGCTGCCTTGCAGGGCGGTCATGGCAGCCACGGCTTTGTTCATGCTATCCGAGTTCTGGTCCAGCAGGTTCTTCATGACTCCCATGCGTTCGTCAAAGGACTGCTGCATGCGCGTCATCTGATCCTGCAGAGCCTGCACCTGGGTCTGCAGCTGGATCATTTCTTTGCTGACCGCCCACCCCGGCTGCGGACTCAAGCACCAGGTCAAAAGCCAGGCCCAGAGGCCCAGAGATTTTAGGATTTTCATAGTTTTTCCATTCCCCTCGAGCGGCTGGATAGGACGAGCCCCAGGCCTCCCGATCTAGAAAGTATGCTTTGAGGATAAACCGTTCCGACACGGTTGTCGCGCACGGTTTTCGAGCGACTGCGGTTCGCAGTCGGGAGCGCCATGTCACGCTCCCGATGGTTTTGACCGTCGAAACGCTGTTAGTGACAGAAACAAGAGGTGCGCAGCTCCGGCTCCGCACCTCGCAGATCTATCTTTGATAGACAAAGTGGCCACGGCGGTTTTCCTGCCAGCACGACTCGCTATGCTCGGAGCAGAAGGGCTTCTCCTTGCCGTAGCTGATGGTTTTGATATCGGCGCCGTTGACTCCCTCCTGCACCAATGCATTCTTGACCGCAGTGGCGCGACTGTCTCCTAACGCCAGGTTGTACTCGGTCGACCCGCGCTCGTCGCAGTGGCCTTCGATGGTGAACTGTATATTGGGATGCTGCTTGAGGAAGGCGGCATTGCCCGCGAGCGCACTCCGCTGGTCAGGGCGAATATCAGCCTTGTCATAGTCGAAGTAGATATCCCTTATATTTTGGGCGAACAGTTCTTCCTCCGAGGCCGACGGCGGGGGTGGCGGCGGAGGTGGCACCGTGACCGTAACCCGAGCCGTGGCGGTCTGCGTTCCTCCTCCGCCCTTGGCCGTCAGGGTATAGGTGGTCGAATCCGCGGGCGTCACCTGTTGCGATCCGCTCGATTCCACGGCTCCGATTCCGTCAATACTGACGTCGGTGGCATTGGACGTCTCCCAGCTTAGCGTCGTTGACTGGCCCTTCTCGATCGTGTTGGGATTCGCTGTAAGCGAAGCGGTCGGCGCCGCGGGCGGCGGAGGTGGCGGCGGCGGGGGGGGCGGGGTTTTCTTATGACAGGCGCCAAGAAACAGGACGGCGCACACGGCCAAGATGAGCGTGATCCACTTCACTGGTTGCTGCTTCACGTTTCCTCCCTGCAAGGCGCGCTCGCGATCGAGATCGTGCCTTCGAATTCGGTACAGCGCAATGAACCGACATCCCCAAACAGGAAAACGACACAACCAATCTACTACTTCCAACTCCAATTTGGCTGAGTGTTACTCCCCGACACGGTTAACGGCTTCTGATTGGTGCCGTCGGCCAGCATGGTCCAAATCTGCTCGCTTCCGGAACGGCTCGACTGAAACGCCAGGTGGCGCCCATCCGGCGACCAGGACGGGAAGTCGTTTCGTCCGCCATCGTGTGTCAATTGCACCCATTGCTTGCTGGCAATATCCATCAGGTAGATGTCTTCGGCTCCGGGCGCTCCCGGGCCATAGTGGCGGATCCAAGAAAACACGAGGAACTGCCCGTTGGGCGACCACGCCGGGGAGACCGCGTAACCCTGATCGGTCAGCCTCTGGACGTTGGTTCCGTCGCTTTCCATGGTGTAAATCTGGGGAAGATCGGAACGACCGCTGACCCAGGCGATTTGTGCCCCAGTCTTCGGATTCCACGCGGGCGAGACATCCGGCAGCCGGGCGCTGGTCAATCGCCTCAAATTCCCCCCCGACTGGTCGATCACGTAGATCTCCGAAGCTCCCGTGCGGGAGGAGGACAGCGCCAATCTGCTGCCATCGGGAGACCACGCCGGCGAAAGATTGGTTCCGCCCAGCCGGGGAAACGAAAGCAGGCGGTTGAGATCCATGGAATACAGCAGGATTTCCCAGCCCGACTTGGTCAGGGAGGAAAACGCCAGCCGGGACCCGTCGGGAGAGATTCGCGGCGAGAGCGAGATGGAGTTGAGATGGGTGATCTCGTGCTGATTGGCTCCATCGTAGTCCATGGCCCAGATTTCTTTGTGCCCGCTGCGGTTACTGACGAAGTAGATCTGACTCTCGGCATTCCCGGGAATTCCGCCGCCCAGTCGGAAGATGATCTCGTCGGCAAACTTGTGGGCGGTGATTCGCGCGGCGGCAGCCGTGGCCGCATCCGTATACTGCTTGCCCAACACCTGCGGCGCAGTGACGTTTTTCACGTCAAAGAGCCAGCCCTGGACGGTCATCTGATTGCCGCTGGCAGCGAGATTGCCGAAGACCAGCATGGCGGCATTCGGCGGCGGCTGACTCCAAGCATCGAACCTCACGTCCGCTGGATTCTTGGGAACCTGCAGAGGATAGAAGCTCTTGGAGACCATCTCGAAAATTCCCGCGTTGTCTAAGTCACCCCACAGGGTTTCATTGAAGACGCGGAGGAGATCGGCGTTGGCGGCGGTCGGGCTCGCCGGCTGGAATTCGGGGACCGCCAGACGGACCTTTTCCATTCCTAGCCCGGTTCCGGTCTTGATCCAGTCCTGGGCGGAGGCGGGCCGCCACAGGCAGAGCAAGGCAAGCACAGCCAGAGCCGGGCAGCGTCTCCTCCGGGGTCTCTCGCGCCTCGGGCTGGTGCCTTGGCTACCCTGGCGCCTGGGCGCGATCGCGGAGTTCGAAGAATATATCGTCTTACGACTAAAATTACGGTTCAACGTAAGTCAATCCCTTTCCTCTCCCGCCCACCAAGCAGGCCGTCGCACGGGGGACGAACCATGGCGTTCTGCCAAGCTCAGGAGCGCGCGGCAGGATCGCTCCTCGCAATGGAACGCGTCGGCGTTGCCGTTCCACGGTATTGGACAACCTACCTCTGGTAATCAAACCAAAACTCGACGGAGACTTTATCGCCTGCGTAGTCGCCCGGCAGCGGACCGAAGGTATCGATGCGCTGCAAGGCCCGTGTGGCCGATTGATCCAAGGAGGGCACTCCACTGGATTGCTCGATCTCGATGTTCGTGGGCCGCCCGTCGCGATGAATCTCAAAGGTCACGTAGACCCGCCGAGCATCGGTGATGCGAGGGTCCACTTCATATTTCAACCAGTTTTCCGAGACTTTCTGCTGCACCACGCGAACATACCAGGCGTAGCGCGTGCCAAAGTCCCCTCCCGACCCGGTGAACCCAAAGCCCCCCTTGGCCCCACCCGCGCTGAAGGCGCCATAGGGTCCGCTGACCGGCCCGCCCTCGCCGAAGGGGACGACGTTGGTCGCCTCTTCCGCTTGTTCCGGCTGCGGCTTGCGCGCGGTAGAGCTCGGCTTCGCTTTGGGCTTCGCTTTGGCGTTCTTCTCGGGGATGGGAATTGCTTCCGGCTCCTCTGCCTTGGGTTGCGGAAGCGATTGACTCAACCCCTTGGATTCATTGGCCAGCACGTTCTCGGTTGCGCTGGGGTTGGCGGGCAGCGGAACCGTGCTGACCAGGCTCACGCCCATGGCTTCCCCACCACCTCCGGCCCCCCAAGTTCCTTTCTGCCCGGCCGGAGCCAGGGTGGTATACAACACGATCGCGCCGGTCACCGCGAGGTGCAGAACAACCGACCGGGCAAGATTGCGGCCCCAACGATCATGCTCAAAGAAAATCTCAGCTTCCATGGCCTTGAAGCGGCTGGGTCACGATGCTCACATTCGTGATTCCCGATTGCTTAACTGCGTCCATCACTGTGGCAAAGGCCCCGAAGGGTACGTCCTCGTCGGCGCGGATGAAAATCGATTGATGTTGCGGGTCGCGAATCTTCTGATGGAGCTCGGACGCAATCTGGTTGATGTTGATCGGACTGTTCCCCAAAAAGATCCGCTGTTGTTTGTCAATGCTGATGACCAGCCGTTCTTCGGTGATCTCCTTCACGCTTCGCGTCTTCGGAACGTTGACCTCAATGCCGGACTGCAGCACCGGGGCGGTGACCATGAAAATGATGAGGAGCACCAGGACAACGTCAACCAAGGGCGTGATGTTGATGTCGGCAAGAGAAGATTGGGTGCGCCCGCTCGGAGCTGTAAAGGCCATTACCGCCGCACCTCCGGAGCCTCCAGCGGACGGTAGCTCGGTTGTGCCAGCCCGCGCTCGACCGCATTGAGCATTTCGAGAGCAAAATCATCGCCGCGGGCAGCGAATTCCCGAATGGAACTGCCAATCAGGTTGTAGGCAATGACTGCCGGAATCGCCGCCGCCAGACCGGCGGCGGTGGTGATCAGAGCTTCTGAAATTCCCGGCGCGACCGCACGCAGAGTCGCCGCCCCCGCCGTCCCCAGCCCATGGAAGGCATCAATGATGCCCCAGACGGTGCCAAACAGACCGACGAATGGGGTCACCGCTCCCGTGATCGCCAGCCAGGGCAGGTTTCGCTCAAAGCGGGTCAACTCCTCGGAGGCGGCAATCTGCATGGCCCGATAAATCGCGGTGGGGCTTTTGACCACCCCGCTCGGAACCGCCCCCTGCCTGCGGTATTCCTCGAAGCCTCCTTCAAAGACCACGACCAACGGGCTCGGCTTGAACCGGTCGGCGACGGCGGCGATGTCGGCGAGGCGTTGCGCCTTGCGAAAGCTGCGCAAAAAACGCCCGCTCTGCACGCGAGCGCGCTGCAACAGACTCCACTTCGCGAGGATGATGGCCCAGGAGATAATGCTGAAGGCAAGGAGAATGAAGAGCACGACTTTGGCGACAGCTCCGGTTTCCCCCACCAACTCGACAATCTCGCCGCCGATGACAACTGCCAGGAACTGAGAAAAATCCATGTTCTTCAGGAGGCTGAATATAGTTCGATTATAGACGAACGGCGCCCGCTGGCTGTGGAAACCCAACCCGTGGAACCCCGTGCATTACTAAGGCTTTCCCGGCGTCGATCCCGATTCCCTTCACCTGCTTTCTTTTCTTCTCGAAGAGGACTTTGTCGGCTCCGACAAGCGATGGGTCGGGAGCTGTCCGCTGATTCTGATCGCCCATGGCTTTTATGTACAAACCTCGTGGCCACCTGCGGTTTTCATGCTATGCTTCGCTCAATTCTCTTTTGGGATCACCGGTGCTCGCGGAATTACGGCTGGAAAACTACGCCGTCATCGACACGGTCGCAGTGGAGTTCGGCCCCGGCTTGAATCTGCTGACCGGGGAAACGGGTGCAGGAAAATCCATCCTTTTGGACGCCCTCGCTCTGCTCCTGGGGGAAAAGGCGTCGACCGAGATCATCCGCAGCGGGGCCGAGCGAGCCGTCATTTCGGCCGTCTTCGAGCTGGAAGATGGGGCAGGGAAGGCGGCGGTCGGCCTCTTGCGCGAAAACGGAATCGATCTTGAGGAGGAATCCCTGATTCTGCGGCGGGAGATAGGGCTCGGCGGCAAGGGACGAGTTTTCATCAATCATCAACCGGCCACAGTCGGCGTTCTCCGCCAGCTGGCGCCCCTTCTGGCCACCATCCACGCCCAGAGTGAATCGATCGCTTCCTTTGACGGCCCCGGGCGGCTGGCCCTCCTGGACCGATACGCCGGGACCGATCCCGATGGAACCGGCCGCGCCTTTGCCGGTTGGAAGAGCATCGCGAGTCGAATTCGCGAGCTCGAGCTCGACGCAGATGGCCGCCGGCGTCTTTTAGATCTGTGGAGGTTTCAACGAGAGGAGATCGCAGAGGCCAAGTTGCAGCCGGGAGAAGATGAACGGCTGGAAGCGGAAAAGCGCATACTCGCCAACACGGAGAAGATCTACGCCGCCGCCATGAATGCTTTCGATCTGCTTTACCAGGGCCCGGCATCGGCTTCCTCATCCTTGCGCGCCGCGCAAAAACATATTGCCGAGTTGGCGCGGTATGAGCCCAAGTTCGAGGAAGCGCGGGCAGCCATCGAGTCGGCTCGCATTAGCGTCGAGGATGTGGGTGGCACGCTGCGCAGCTATGCGGAAGGAATTCCGGCTTCTCCCGAGCGACTCGCGCAAGTGGAAGACCGGCTGGCGCGCTGCGATCGGCTGAAGCGGAAATACGGGCCGACGCTCGCCGATGTGATCCGGGTGGGTGAGGAGGTGGGTGGGAAGCTTTCCGAAATGGACAACCAAGAGGAGGTCGTCGGTCGCCTCGAGCAGGAGCTCGCGCAGGCCGCCGAAGATTATCTGCAGGCGGCGCGTGCGGTATCGCGCGAGCGCTGCCAGGCGGCGCGTAAGCTCGAACGCGCGGTGGAGGCGGAAATCAACGAGCTGGCCATGCCCGCCAAATTTCAAATTGAACTGAGCGGCAGCGACGCAGAAACCAACTGGACGGCTCGCGGCTTCGATCAGGTGGCGTATCGGATCTCGCCCAATCCTGGCGAACCCATGCGCCCCTTGGAGCAGATTGCATCCGGCGGAGAGTTGTCACGGGTGTTGCTGGCGCTGCGGACCGCCGTCGAAGCGCGAGGGGGACGGAGCAAGAAGTCCGAGGGAGGTTGGCCCGCTGCCTCCGCCCCGCGGACGCTCGTGTTTGATGAAATCGACGCCGGAATCGGCGGACGCGCGGCCGAAGCGGTCGGGCGGAAGCTGAAGGAACTGTCGCGCGCCAACCAGGTGCTTTGCGTGACCCACCTGCCCCAGATTGCGGCCTTTGCCGACCATCACTACCTGATCGAAAAGCGAACCTCCGGCCAGCGAACCAGGACGAACGTTCGCCGCATCAGCCACGAGGAGCGGACCGAAGAAATTGCCCGAATGTTGAGCGGTGCCAAGCTGACCGAAACCTCCCGCAAGCATGCCGAGCAGATGTTGAAAACCAACCAGTAAGTTTCCCCAGGTCAACCGAACTTGGATTGGACGCTCCCGTAAACCGTAGAGCCATCGCGGTTCAGACTGAACTCCATCCGGAGAGCACGGTGGACCCACGGCCGCGATATGGAACGGTTCGCGAGCGCTGGGGAGCGCTCTCGTCAGGGAGTGGGGGAGTCAGAGAACAAGCGCAAAGCGAAGTATGCCCGTCTGACGGGGCGGGCCGACGGCAACTACAGGCAGAAGTCGAACCATGGAATCGCATGGCTTCAAGCCAAGCCGGGGGAAGTATGAAAGTGGCAGTTCGCTTCCTAAGCTGCTTGCGCGCGATGCTGAGGCGTTGGCGCATGGAGCGCGACATGGAGGCCGAAGTCCGCTTCCATATCGAGGACGCTTTCTCCCCCACTTCGGCCGGGCTAACCGGCAACTCGACATCGAATGGTCAGGACGTTGATCCTGCGAAGTTACGATACAATCGCTCGGCATCAATTTCTAACAGTGGATCCACGGAGGTGTGTGGATGAGGTTGCTCTGTTCGCGTCGATCTCTCATACCCTTGACCGCGACTCTGGTCGCAATGGGCTCGGTGAGCGCGTTCGATTCGGCTCAAAGTGTGTCGACTCCAAGTAAGGAAACGAGGCCCACGTCATGTTCGAACCAGGAAACCGGCTTAACGCTGCCGGCGCGGTTTTGTGCATCGATCTTTGCGGACGGCATTGGTCACGCCAGGCACCTGATCGTAGCGCCGAGCGGAGTGGTCTACGTCAACACATGGTCTGGAGACTACTATGACTTCGATAAGGTACACGAAGGCGGCTTTTTGGTAGCACTGCAAGACAAAACCGGTACCGGAAAAGCCGACGCGATCGAGCGCTTCGGCGAAACCGTCAAGTCCGGCGGAGCCGGTGGTACGGGCATCGCAATCTACCAAGGGTACCTGTATGCGGAGATCAATGACCGAATCGTAAGGTACTCGCTGTCGTCAAACTCGGTCGTACCACAAGATCCACCCCAAACCATCGTCTCCGGATTGCCGCTCGAGGGCGACCACCCCATGCATCCGTTCATCATTAGTCCGGAAGGAACGTTGTTCGTGGACGTAGCGTCTGCGACCAATTCCTGCCAGCCGCAAAATCGGCAACCTAAAGTTCCTGGCGCGAATCCATGCACCGAACTCGAGACCCGTGGCGGCATATGGCGATACGATGCGAACAAGCCGAATCAGACATTTTCACCAGCCGATCGCTACGCCACGGGCATTCGCAACGGCGAAGGTTTTGCGGTGGACGACCACGGCCGAATCTTCGTCACTCAGCATGGGCGAGATCAACTCTATTCGAACTGGCCCGATCTTTACCAACCTTCCGAAGAAGCGACGCTTCCGGCGGAGGAGGTCCTGTTGCTGAAGGCCGGTGGCGACTATGGCTGGCCCGAGTGCTACTACGACGGCGCACGGAACAAACTGGTCCTTGCACCCGAATATGGCGGAGATGGAGGAAAAGCAGTAGGAGTCTGCGCAAACAAGCTGGCGCCGGTGGCCGCACTTCCCGCGCACTGGGCTCCGAACGCAATGACTCGCTACGACCAGAATCAGTTTCCAGCGCGCTACCGGAACGGCGTCTTCATCGCCTTTCACGGGTCGTGGAACCGTGCGCCATATGCCCAGGGCGGATATAACGTGGTGTTTCAGCCGCTCGATGGCGATCGCGCAGCGGGCAACTGTGAAATCTTCGCCGACGGCTTCGCAGGCAAAGTGAAAACTCCGGAAGGAGCCGAACATCGACCGACGGGGCTCGCGGTCGGGCCGGACGGGTCACTGTATGTGTCCGATGACGTAGGTGGACGCATCTATCGCATCGTCTATACCGGAGATCGCGCCGCGCCTGCACCGAAAGCTACGCCCTGTCCGAGCAATGCGGCGCCGGCCGGTAAGATCGTGCAATCGGCTTCCGCACCGCCCGAGAGCAACACCGCCGACCTTCCCGTCCCCGAAGGCTCCTCTCCTGAAATGGTCGCCCTGGGTTATCGCATCTATCAAGGCGCGGTGGGTGGAGCGAGCTGCACGGGTTGCCACGGGGTGAACGGCACCGGCTCGACGCTAGGGCCCGACCTAACCCGGAGCCAGTGGATGTGGAGTGACGGCAGTTTCGCCGGAATCTTGAAGGTGATCACGGAGGGTGTGCCCCAACCAAAGCAGTTTCGTAGTCCGATGCCTCCCCTGGGGGGCGCACAACTCTCCGACACCCAGGCTTCGGCTCTTGCCGCCTACGTGTGGGGTCTCAGCCACAAGCCAGCATCAGGCCCAAGCGCGAGGCCATCGGAGTTAATTGTCCCCGGTGAGAAGATCTTCACGGAAAGCCTCACCTCCGCCGCGGATGGTCGAGTCTGGGAGTGAGCTTTCGACAGTCCATGGGTGAGCCGGAGAGTTGGCGGTCGAATGTTTCAAGATCAGCGTGGGGGCAGCACAGTCCGAAGGAAATCCCCACAAGATCGCAAGGAAGCCTGTTCCCGAAAAGGTAATTGGGCAATCATCAAAGCCTGCGACGCCTATTGGATCGCAACGCAGAGTCTCGGCATCCAGCACGTTGAAAGGAGGCCCTCGTTTTATTCAAGCGGGAGCCCCACATAGTTCTCGGCCAGTGTCTGGGCAGCAGCTCGCGAACTGGTTACATAATCGAGTTCAG
>Ga0187783_10002285_pt1 | contig 14259 bp, 14 predicted proteins | sample 1015_SJ02_MP02_2_FD_132471 | JGI IMG/M metagenome (GOLD analysis project Ga0187783, IMG submission 132471) | Tropical peat soil microbial communities from peatlands in Department of Meta, Colombia - 1015_SJ02_MP02_20_MG | ecosystem: Environmental > Terrestrial > Soil > Wetlands > Peat | place...
CCCACGCCGACGACTTGGCCTGATTTGTTGATTCCGTACGCCTGGCTGCCGTTCGGGAAAAGCGACGAGTTTTCAATGTTCGTCATTTTTCCGCCGCTGTACAAAAAGGCATGACCAGCGACCGGATCTGAGCTTGGCTTTTCTATCCCCGCAACTTGCCCCGAGGCGTTGATCGCGATACCCTCCGAACTTACGGCGCCAAGCGTATTGAGATTTATCAGCTTACCATTCTCGAATGAGGTGGCCGTGGGCTCGTCGCTCGAATCTGTCGACCATCCGGCGGCTTCGCCTAGACTGTTGATTGCGCCGCCGAAGTTCAAAAAGAAGTAAGCGCCCGTGCCAACTCCGCACGGAGCGTCTGCGGGCACCGGGCAGAGATCAGTGAGCGAATAGCCGCCGGACGAAGTGGCCGGGCGATTGCGAACGGACGTCGTACTGCCGGGCATCATCTGGGACGAGCTGCCGTTTTCTGTACAGCCTCCAAGGTAGACGAGCGCCACTAGCAGGGAGACAGGTGCGTACTTAGGTGCGCGATCGAACATGAGAGCCGCTCCTTCTCGGGGGCGCTTCATACAATAGACCAAGAACGTGAAGAAAGCATGAACTCTTGGCCCCTGTTTCCGCGTCAACGGCACGGCGTGGAACACTTCGCGCTGGTATTGGCGTCCGCAACAATTTGGCCGGCGTCGTTAATCGCGATCGCGTCGGTGATCGTAAAGCGCAAAACGCCTGTGAAATCAGGCGTTCCCGTTGGTGGAGATGGGGAACTCGAACCCCGACCCCTTACTTGCGAAGTAAACGCCGCTCGAACCCGATCGTGCGTACGAAACGCAAGAAATAGCGTTCGTGCTTTCCGCTCGCGTCCGCGCGAATTGTCGTAAGATCGTCGTACGCTTCTAGGTGCCTGCGCGATTGCGTTAAGGTGCTAGTCACGCGCCGACCCGAGCGGCAGCTTACGGCTACTGAGGCGCTGCTGGCCAAAGGGCGACGCCATTGCCATAAGCCCCACCACGTAAGCCTTTCCACAGGGTCCATGCGAGCTTGCCGGTCTTGTAGTCGTAGACGTTGACTTCTCCCCGTCCGCACCCTGGAACCCTGCACGACGGAAGATATAGGTACGTCTCATCTGAATCGAACGCGAGCTGCCCGTCATCCCCCCACCCCCCAATATGGATCTTCCGGAACGGCGTTTTGCCGTCTGGCTTGTAGATTGCAATGTTATTACCTTCGCCGACGAGTAGGTTGTCGTGCAAGTCGAAGGCGATGGCTCCAGCGCCCACGTCACCAAGGATACTCTTGCCGACCTTTCTCCCCGGTTTGAACCTCTCCACGCCGTCGCAACATTGCAGGTCGTCATTCCAGGAGACAAACAGGTCGTTCTTGCTGTCAAGCGCAAGACTCATAAAGTACGATCTACAGCAGTCGAGTGTTTCCGTCGGCTTCGTGCTGCCGGCCGCGAACTCAAAAACTTTTCCCAGGCCACTGCTTCCCGCGTAGACCGTGCCGTCGTTGCCGACAGTGAGCGCCGTCGCGGTGTATCTACCTGGCTCACTGAGCGTCTTACTTACGATTTTTTGCCCCTTGTTATACTCCGTAATCGTGTTGTTTCCGTTCTGGACGTAGAGCGTACCGTATTGGTCGACCGCAAGGTTGTAAGGGCTGTGAACACCGCTAGAAATTCTACCGATCGGGTGCGGATTTTGCGCGTCGGCAGCATAGATTACGATCTGCGAGGCGGCATTGTCCGCAACGAAAAGCCTACTCTCATCCGCGAGATCGTTTGAAGCACTGTTCATGAGATCGCCCGATATAGTGGTTGGCACCAATGATGCGCTACCGGTACTCTGCGACCCGCCGCAGCCGGCAAGTACTATAGCCAATACGGAACGCCTAACACTCAATAAGTTCACACTCTTCATCTTGCATTTCTCCAATAGATGATCTCGCGTCGGCTCTCGTGCCGTAAGGCTAGAATGCGCCGACGCCGTTGGGAGTGCCCCACCCGGTTGGGCCGGAGTAGGTTCCGTACTGTCCCGTTCCGGCGGTGCACAAGTAGCTGCCTTCGAGGCCAGTGGGACAACCGTCGGTGCCTTCGCTGACGTAGTGCAGGTACTTCTTACGCTGCCGATTCGTTAGCGTCCAAAGTTCTTTGCCGGCATGCTGTGAGCTGGCGTTGCCGGCAAGGCCGTAGATGCCGGCGATCAGCGGCGTCGAAACGCTGGTGCCGCCGGCGGTGCCCCAACCGCCAAGGCCGTACGAGTCGTACTCCGCCACGTCCCAAGCGACGGCCGCAACGTCGTTTGCCGTCCGGAACTTGCATCCAGGATCGTGCTGCCACGAGGGCTTCGCGACACCGCTCGCACAGCCGCCGCCGGTATCAAACCAGACAATTTCTTTGTATTTCCGGCCTTTCTTCGCAAGAAACGTGCCCCCGACCGAAATGACGTTCGCGAACTTTGCCGGCGTTTCGGAGCCGTAGTAATGGTCGCCGCCCGCGGCCAAGTAAACGACGCCCGCAGTGTCAAACTCGGATTCGAAATGGTGGCCCCAGAACCAGCTATTGCTAACGATGTGTGCGCCGAGCTTCACGGCTTCCTGTTCGGCCGTGCCGAGATTATTATTATCCGACGCCTCGACCAGATAGATCGTGCAGTTCGGACAGACGGCGGAAACCATCTCGACGTCGAGATCGATCTCGCCGCACCAGCCGTACGAAGAGATCTTGGGATTGGTATCGCACTTCTTAGGGTAGTTGTCCTGTTGCCCTTCTTGATTGTACTTAGTGAAGTTCGCCGGCGGCAAGCCGAAGTACGAACGATACGTGGCGAGGTCTGAAGCGACGTTCGGATTATCGTAGGCGTCAACGATCGCGACGATTTGTCCGTTGCCCTTTTTTGACGACGGCAAGTTGTATGCAGCCTGGAGGTCGCGAGGGCCCCATCCCGCCAGGTCGGGCCGGACTCCCGTTTTGATGATGATGACCTCGCACTCCGACTCGTCCGGGCTGGGCTCCGGGCAGGCCCGCGTCGCTGCGGGGCTAGCCAGCCACCGCGAAGCCGACCCGCTTTCCGTGCTCGGTTGCTCCGCCGTACCCGGCATGCCTCCGCCGCACGCACTGAGTAGAATCCCAGATGCGAATCCTAAGAGAAAAATGCGTAAACGCTTCATAACAGTTCTTCTTTCTTGAGCCTGTCCTCGACGCGCTCACATTAGTGAAGCGTGAGGAGCTCCGCTATAGCTATCCCTTTAGTGATAGTCGGGGTGGTGCGTTTCCCATCGGCGGTGTAGCTCGTCACGGAGCCGAAACCGCCCTTATTACCGGGGCCAAAAGAGTTTGAGACGTAGATCGTACCGCTCGTATCGACCGCTACGCCCTTGGTCGCTTCCATTCCAGCGGTGATCGTGGGTGTTGTCTGCTTTCCGCCCGGCGTGAAGGTCGTTACGGATCCCGTGTTGTGACGGCCACCCGACTGATTCGCGACGTAGATCTTGCCGTTTGCATCCACTGCAATGCCACGCGGTGCATCCAGGCCTTTGGTGATCGTCGGCGTCGTCTGCGTCCCATCCGGCTTGTACGTCGTCACCGTATTGTCGTAGGCGTTTGCGACGTAGATCTTGCCGCTTGCATCGACCGCCAGCCCCACGGGTCCATCTATCCCGGTGGTGATCGTGGGCGTCGTTCGCGTGCCATTGGGTTTGTACGTCGAGACATATCCGGTGCCGCTATAGTTGTTAAGGTTGCTGACGTAGATCTTGCCGCTCTTGTCCACCACAACGTCTACAGGAAAGGCTATGCCGTCGCTGATCGTTGGTGTGGTCTGCTTTCCACCCGGCGTATAGGTGGTCACGTTCCCAGCCGTATGAGGCCAAGTGTTTGCGACGTAGATTTTGCCGTTCTTGTCGACGTCCACACCAAAGGGTCCGTTTATGTTGGCGGTAATGGTCAGGGCGAGCTTGCCGTCTAGGCCGTAGGCCGTCACGCTGTCGCTGCCTATATCTGCGACGTAGATCTTGGAGGCAGGTGAGCTCTGCGTCTGAAGCGCGCTGCTGCTCGCGCCGGGTACGCTTGCGAGCGGGTTAGTCGCCATACCCGCGTTGCACCCTCCAAGCAGAACTGCCGGCACAATAGCCGACAGAGAAAAAGTACAAATCCCAAAACCCAAGCGTCTCATCTTGAATGCTCCTGTCCGTGGAGACGGCCCGATTGATGCCGCTATGTTAACCGCCACGCGCTGGCGTTAGAACGGACAGTAGGACAACTTATCCTCACAAGTTGCCCTTCGACTTCGCTCAGGGTGACAACGAGGGTCTAAGGACGCGGATGCCGGCGGCTCGAAGCTGCCAAGCGCAATGGAAGAGCAAGGGCGGAGATCCGGCTCGTCCGACTTTGGCAGCCTCTTGCGGCGCTACCGGCTCAGCGCAGGGCTCTCGCAGGACGCCCTCGCCGAGCGCGCTCGGGTCAGTTCAAATGGAATCAGCGCGCTCGAACGAGGTCGCCGGCGCATACCGCAGCGCGAAACGCTCGCGCTGCTTGCAGGAGCGCTGGCGCTGAACCCGGAGCAGCGCCGCGCTTTCGAGGCAGCAGCGGTGCGCACGAGCTCGCCGCGACGCAGAGAAGGGGGCTCGGTCACACTGGGGCCCTGGCCGAGTGCCAGGCCCACGAATTTGCCCTTCGCGCTGACGCGCTTCATCGGCCGCGAGGCGGAACTTGCCGAGATCGCGTCGCTCCTGAGTGAACATCGACTCGTCACCATCACTGGAGCCGGCGGCGTCGGCAAGACTCAGACCGCCCTACGAGCAGCGGCGGCAGTGGGTAACGCTACGAAGGAAGGCGTCTGCTTTGCTAACCTCGCACCGATCCACGATCCTTCGCTCGTTGCGATGGCAATCGCAAATGCGCTCGGCGTGCAAGAGGTCCCCACTCATCCGCTGATCGAGACGCTGGTCGCGTTTGTGAAGAATAAGACGATGCTGCTGGTCCTCGACAACTGCGAGCATGTGATTGGCGCAGCTGCGGCCGTCGCAGACTTCCTGCTGCGCGGCTGCCCCAGCTTGCGAATCCTGGCGACTAGCCGCGAATCGCTGAGAGCCGCGGGCGAGCGCACGTACCGCTTACCCTCGCTTGAGGTCGACGACGCCGTTGCGCTTTTTGCGGATCGCGCGCAGGCCGCCGACTATCGCTTCGCGCTGACTTCCGAGAACGGGCCCGCCGTGACGGAGGTCTGCGGGCATTTAGGCGGCATTCCACTCGCGATCGAGCTCGCTGCGGCACGAGTCTCCATCTCACCGGTTAGCGTTCTGATGAAAGAGCTTGACAGTCGCTTCGGTGTTCTAATTGGTGGCGAGCGCACGGCGCCGCCGCGGCAGCAGACCATGCGCGCCACGATCGATTGGAGTTACGAACTGTTAGCGCCGGCAGAGCGGCGGGTGTTCGAGCGCCTTTCGGTATTCGCCGGTGGCTGTACGATCGGCGTGGCGACCGCCGTTTGCCGTGGAGAGGACATCGCAGCAGACGACGTACTGCCGCTGATCTCGTCACTCGTGAGCAAATCGCTGGTTGTAGCAGACCTCGAAGGAGATGAGCCGCGCTACCGATTGCTGGAGCCGTTTCGCGAGTATGCACGCGAAAAGCTCAAAGCGCGTGGAGAGGAAAATGTTATTGCGCAACGGCACGTGCTGGCGTACGTTGAAGATGCCGAGCGCTTCGTTCCGCGCGACCGACATTACACGGTGCATTACGGATACCCTCACAAGGAGATCGGAAACTGGCGCGCGGCAGTGCGCTGGGCCTTAACCGAACGCAACGACGTCATGGGCGGACAGCGACTTATTGGTGAAGTCGTTTGCCTGTGGGGAGTCACAGATGTTGCCATCAGTGACGCAAGGCACTGGGTTCCCGCGGCGTTTGAGCTCGTCGACGAGCAAACTCCTCGAGATGTGATCGCGAAGCTTAAACTCGCCCAGGCAGAGCTCGCAACGCAGCTCCAACAGCAAACGTTACAGCTCACGAGCGCACGGGAAGCCGTCGAATATTATCGCGAGGTCGGCGATACGTTGCGTCTCGTGCGAGCGCAGACCCTACTCGCCGGTGCGAATTTCGCTTTCGGGCACGACGCTGAGGCATTCTCGATCATCAAAGAGACGTTGAGCATTGCCCGCACGCTTGGCTCTCGCTGGGACACTTGGCGCGTCTTACGTAACTTCGGACTCTGGCTCTTAGACCGTGATTTCGTCGCCTCGCGCACCTACCTAAAGGAAGCGTTGCAGCTCCTTCAGGCTGCGGACGACCGATATAACAGCGTACCGATGGCGAGAGATTTTGCGGAGCTCGCTTTTAGAGAAGGCGACGCCGAGTCGGCCGTGCACCAGTTAGCCGATGTCTTTGAACAGGGTCGCGATTTTGTGTATTCGAGACGTTGGGCCGTGCACGCACAAATGGATATGGCGGAATATCTCATGGCACTGGGCCGATATGAAGAGGCGCGGGAGCATGCGAGCGAGGCGCTGGGAACGGCGCACGAGGCACAGCTCGACGTTCTCGTCGCAGAGGCGCTCGGGCGCTTTGCCGGGGACGTGGTCCTTCGTGAAGCGAGTCGCGTCCCCGGCGTGCAGGTTAGAGCCGCACGGATCTGGGGCTTCGTTGACGCCCGCATGCGAGCGTTGGGTTCAACCTCGTTCGGTTGCCGCGATCAACTCTTCGCGGCGCTGCGCGAAGGGTTGGGTGCAGAAGCACTTGCGAATCTTACGGCCGAAGGCGCCGCAATGACCGAAGACGAGGCCGTTGAGACAGCGATGGCTTTGTAAGTGATTTTCCGACTGCTCTTCGCGTCTTTATTTATCTGCACGATGGAGGCTTGCACGCATCGTGTTTCTGTATTGCGGCTTTCCAACTCACTGGTCATCGCGACGGTCGGCGAACCATCTTCGTTGAATCCGCTCCTTCTGCAAGGCGCGGCAGCGACGGGTATCTGTGCGCTCGGCTATTCTCTCCTGACAACCTACGACGCGCATGAGGCGGTCGTCGGCGACGCTGCTGCAATCGTGCCGACGATCGGCAACGCTGGGATCTCACGCGACGGCAAGCGCATCGTCTATCACCTGCGCCACGACGTTATGTGGCAGGACGGCTATCCGTTGACGGCCCGAGACGTCGTATTCACCTATCGCGCGATCATGAATCCTTCGAACAACGTTCCGGATCGAAGCGGCTACGATCGCATCAAGAGTATTTCGGCACGCGATCCATACACGATCGTGGTGGAACTCACGCGGCCACAAGCGGCATTCGTCACGACCTTTTTTGGCGGAGACGGCAACTATGCCATTCTGCCTGCCCATTTGCTTGCCGCGTACCCGAACCTGAATCATGTCGCATTCAACGCGCTGCCGGTCGGCTCGGGTCCATATCGCTTTATGAAGTGGGTCCGCGGCGATCGTCTAGACCTCACGGCCAACGACCGCTACTACAGAGGAAAACCCTCCATTCGATACCTGAGCCTTCACTTCGTCCACGACTCGTCAACAATCGTCAACGAGCTGATGACAGGTGAGGCGGACGCAACTTTTTTCGCGAGTCCCGCTAAAATTGCGGCCTTGCGCTCGACTCCAAATCATCGCGTCATCGTAACGCTACTCCCTTACTTCTCGGCGATCGTTTTCAACATGAGCGATCCCCTCGTAAAAAACTCTTTCGTACGCGGGGCGTTTGCGTCAGCGATTGATCGGCGCACCCTCGTGGCAAAGGCGGCGTCCGGGCTGTACGATGCGGATACCGGGATGCGCGGAATGTTCACCTGGGCATTCGATCCGCATGCTGGCACAATCGCGTACAATCAGGCCAAAGCGCGGGTGCTTCTCGCGCAGGGCGGCTGGATCCCCGGTAACGATGGAATCCGCGTCAAGAATGGGCGGCGGTTGGAGATGCAGCTCGTCTTTGATTCGAAGTCTTTTGTTGGGGCCGAAGTTGTACCGATGCTGATCGAGGCAGCGCGCGCCGTCGGGATCAATCTGGTGGCGAAGGCCTACGACGGCAGCGAGTTGTTCTCGAGGGGCGGACCGCTCAATCAAGGGAATTTTCAGGTTGCACTCTTAAACTACCAGAACGGTATCGATCCCGACCCATCAGATTTCGTATCGTGTAGCTACCGTGCGCCCAACGGATTCAATTGGGCGCGGTATTGTAACGAAGATGTCGACCGCGCCACACTACGTGGTTTACTCGTCTACGATCGCGCTGATCGGCAACGTATCTATAGCTTTATCCAACGGCGGCTGCTCGAGGACATTCCGTATCATTTTTTGTGGCAGAGCAGCGAGATCGACGTCATCCCGTCATCTTTGCGTGGCTACCAGCCGTCGGCGATTTCACCGTATAACTCAGTTGCACGTTGGCGGCTGCAACGGTAAACCCGCCGCAAAATCAGGCCTTTCGACGCAGCGGATGACGGCGGACGATGCTGGACGGCACCGGCGACGCGAGCCCCGATCTGACCGACCTCGGCAATCTCTCAACGCTGCCGGTCCGCCTCGAAAACGAAGTGCGCGCGGCCGGCTGCGTCGTGCCGAGCGTGCCGCTCGCGGGTGTCTGGGCGCGAAATCCCTAAAGCGGTGTCCGCAACCTCGATCCGAACGACGTCGGCAAACGGGCCTTTTCATCATTCCAGAGCGAACACACGCTAGCGGACCTGCTTCGCGAAGATCTCCTATCCGAGAGGATCGTCATCAAGATGTACGGCGACATTGTGAGATTCTTTGGCGAGGGCGACCCCGTGAGCCGACTTGTGTTCGAGAGTATCCTCAAGCCGAGGAGGATCATGCCGAAAAACCCGCGGAGAGGCGCCGGCCGAAACGGTCGTGAAGGATGCTGTCGTAAGAATGGCCGCTCTCAGTTAGTTGGGAGCGGCCTTTTTACTTACGCCTGTGCCAAGCTGGTCTGAGTGATGCTCCCCACAGACACTGCTGCGCGTGTGTGTGCAAACACGATCGCGTGACCGATGAGATACGTCGGGACGAGCACGAGGGGAATGAGCGCCCATGGCAACGTGGTCATTTGCGCGGATCCGACGCCTGCGTGAATGAGTTGGAACGGGCCGCCGTTCAGCGACGTCATTCCTAGAAATACCGCAGCGATGAGATCGAGCGCACCGAAGATATTCCACTCCAGGATGCGGATGTCGCGCGGATTTTTCGCCGCGATGCGCGTGACGGGAATCGCGAAGATGCCGGTGATGATGTCGCCGATGCCGGCGGAGTACGGGAACGGTCCGCTCATCGTGCCAGCGAAGGCAGCGAGAAGCATAAAGGCGCCGAGTACGCGCCACGTGTTAAGCGCGATAATCAACGGCGTCGGAATGGCCATCATTGCTGAGCGCGCCGCGGCGGACGTTGCAGCGAGCCCCGCGGCAACCAGCGGCAGCGCAAAAAACACGGGCACGACGAACGGCGAGCCTTTTACCGCACCGGAACCGACGATCGACACTACAAGCGCGATCCAGGCGCCGATGCCCGCACCGAGCGCCAAGCGTGCACCCGGACGGATCGGCAGCGTCGTGAGCACCGCCGCGAACAACGTCCCAGCCGCAGCTCCCAGGGCCAACGTGCGAAGAATTTCGAGCATGGGTCCTCTCACTTTCTGAAGTTACTTGCGTGACACAAGTTATTATAGCACCTTGACTTGCGTCACGCAAGTCTCTATGCTTTTGGCATGAAACATGCCAGCCTGGCGGCACAGCCGTGCCCGATCGCCCGAACACTCGACCTCGTGGGAGAGTGGTGGACGCTGCTCATCGTCCGTGACGCGCTGCTAGGCGCTCGCCGGTTCGACGACTTTAAAGCAACCGGTATCGCCGACAACGTGCTCTCGGTACGCTTGAAGAAACTCATCGAAGCCGGCATTTTCAGGCGCCGGCGCTATCAGACGCATCCCGATCGCTACGAGTATCTGCTGACCGAAAAGGGCTACGCGCTCGCGCCGGTCGTTCTGGCGCTGCGCTCGTGGGGCAAGCGCTTTACGAAGGGCCCCGACCGCAGCCACATCGTGCACAAAGACTGCGGCGGCAACGTCGAGCTCGGTTTTCATTGCGCCGAGTGCGAGCGTGAAATCGCCAAAGACGAAATCGCCCCGGGGCGTTTAGCGGAGGGTGCTGCTTAGGACGGCGTTAATGCGCCGGCCCTTCGATTCGTACAACGGCGAATTGATTACCTGCTGAATTCTTTGCTATTTTGGCGCCCAGTCGACCTTTCCGTCCGCGGTAAGCCGTGGGCAGACCTAAAATCAGAGTTCTGGAAACGCGGCTCGATCGTCGGCTTCGAGTATATCGAGAAGCTTCGAGAGCTTAGGCCGTGTCGCGAGCACTGGATGGCGTTCGCGCAGCAGCGCCTGGTCGGCACCGGACATGCGTTCCGCGACAAATGTTTCTAACTTCGCGTTAAGCTCGGCAGCCGTATCGAGGTTTATTCGTACGCGTAGCCAGTCGACAATCGCACCTTCATCCGCAGCATTTGCGACCGTTTCACGCAGCTCGTTCATATTCAGCCCCAACCGCCGCACTACGTAGGCGCTGAGTCCCGTTTCGTGGTTCAGGTACGCTCCGAGATGCCCGCCGGGTAGCTCCGCGCGCAACTTGTCAATCGTGCGCGGCAAGAAGTAAACCCCCAACAGCGTGTCGCGCGGCGGACGCGGCGGCCGTGAACGGAGATCGAGCGGCTTCACGGCAGGGTCGGGTGGCTAACTTCGGACTGACGGAACTTGACCATCGAGTTCGTAGCGATCGACGTCCTGTTCGAAGCTCATAGCAGTTGGCACAGTGCGATAGCGCTTCACGAAGCGGAAACCAGCTTTTGCCACCGCACGAATGGGCGCGGGGTTGTGCGAGTACGGTTCGCAGACGAGTCGTTTGAACCCAAAACGTGCCATGTAATAGGCTGCCGAGAGTCGGACAAACTGCGCGCCGAGACCGGCGCCACGCATCGGTGCCTTCCACAGGTGGAGGTGAAAGTGGGCATCCTTCCCTAGTTCGATTTCGTTGATGCTCGAATGGCCCACAGGTTCGCCATCGCAGGTCCACGCGAGATAGAAGCGATCACGCTGCGTGTCGGCCTTTTGGTGATCCCTCAACAAGTCTCGTAACCATTTTTCTCGGCTAGGCATCTTGCGCGTATCGACGCCCATACCCGTCAGAAACAGTGGCTCGGAACCGAGGAAGTAGTCAACCATCGCCGTGTAGTCGCTTTCATTGAACGGGCGAACGGCAAGGGACGGCATGATCGCGAATTACGTCCGTACCCGTGAGCCCAGCGTTTGCGTAAAGTCTTCCCTAGCGTGTGCAGGCGCTGTCGATGGTCGCTTGCATGGTGCCTCCAGAAATGACTTCGTGGAACGTAATGTTGTTGGCGCTCACTTTGGTGTACGTGCTGGTAACGTTCATCATCACGGTCCCTAGAGAGCTCGTGCCGCTATAAGTCAGCCCATCGGTCGATGTGGCGCCGCCATGCGCGCCCGAATTGTCAACGCTCGCACTCCAGTACGTCTTGGTCCGGTCGTTGTAACCGAAATAGTCATCGCCGGCGTATTCCGCCGAGGCAACGTGGTCGTGTAAAACGTTGGCGGGAGCGACTTCGAACGTAACCGTCGCCTGTTCGGTATGCGCCGGTTGGCCCATCATCGGCGGCAGCTTTGTCGTGCAGTTCCAGTTTCCGATGAGATAGTTGGATGATGCCATTTGGCCCGTGAGCGCCGCTTCGGCGTGCACCGGGCCGGAGCCCGCGAAAACGATGATCGCCAGCACCACGATCCAAGCAATGAATATGCGCATGCGCCAAACCTTTCCTCAGCTTTGAAAGAACGACTTTCTGGCGGCGCGCCCATTCTCCTTGACGACGCGCTTCTTCACTGCGTTGCCATCCAACGATAGAAAGTTTCTGCACGGACCAAGGCGACCGGTGTTCGGCGTCGGGCAGCCATACCGAGGTTTATTGTTCCGTTATTGCTACGGTGATCGAAATCAGTCCGGAACTGCTTTGCCCATGCCGAACGGCTTTGGCGGTCAATCATTTTTCAAGTACAACCGCTTCCAGCTCGAGTACGACTTCTAGATGTCGCGATAGTCATGTTGATGGGGCTTAGCGGCCTCGTGGACTCCTAGCCAAACGTGAAGTCGAATGCCTCGACGCCCGGTTCGAAGAATTGGATTTGAAACGACCGGTCGACGATGGGCTTGCCCTGACGAATCAACTGATACGTCCGCTGCAACAAGACGGTCCCGTAGCCATCGGCGTCAACGTCGTCGCCACGACCTGAGCCCGGCGGATGGCCATCGAGCAGCACGCGAAAACGGATGAGCGCTCCCGCCCTTGACGGACCCATGATGAGATTGAGATCGCGACCGCGAAAGCGGTATGCGATGCGCCCGTCCGCGTCATTGAGGACGACTGCTTCTTTTCCCATCGTCCAATTGCCCGAGAGACCCCAGTCATTTAGGCCCAGCACGGCCGGCGCCGAGTACACGTGCGGTTTGTCGGGAACGGCGTTCCCTGCAGGTAGAAAGTTCAGGGTCCGGTCATAGCCGAGGTAATTTTCCGGAGATCGCAGGTCATCCCAGTCGGCGGCAACTTCCAAACCGCGCGGGTCGACTGAGACTAGTGTATTGCCGACGTCGCGATGTCCCGCTTCGACAAGCAGCTCCTGGATCACTCGTTCGGATTCGTCGTACGCACCTTCTCCGAAATGATGGTGCCGAATGCGCCCCTGCGCGTCGATGAAGTATTCCGCAGGCCAATATTCGTTGTTGAATGCATTCCAGATCGTATAGTCACTGTCGACGGCGACCGGATAATTGACCCGCATGTCTTTGATCGCCCAACGAACGTTGGCGAGGTTTTTCTCAAAACTGAACTCAGGCGTGTGCACGCCGATCACGACGAGCCCTTTATCCTTGTATTTTTCGGCCCAGGCGCGAACGTACGGCAGCGTACGCGTCCAATTGACGCACGTGTAGGTCCAAAAATCGACAAGCACTACTTTCCCGCGAAGTTCGACGGGCGACAATGGCTTGGAATTGAGCCACTCGGTGGCGCCGCCGAACGAAGGCAGCTGACCTTCAACCGGTAACTGCGGCATGCTACTCTCCGAGGTCAGCGCGGCGGTTGGGCTTGCAGTCGTCATCGCCAGGGACATCACAGCGATGGCAAGGATCTGCCGCCAGCTTGCTTGTTCTCTCTTGCCGACCGAATTTGGAACGATGTGTGCCAATCGCGGGTTATTAGGTGTCGACCTGGTACAGGCATTTTCCAATATGAATCTCGGTAAGAAAATATCGCAGGGTGTTGACCTCATACCGGCACTATTCGTAGTGCTCTTCGCGTTCGTCGCGATCGGGCTGTTTCAATTCTGGAGCACATGGCCCACGGCGGAGCGCGGCTTGGTCATTTTCGAAAAAGCCTGCCCGATTTACGCGGCTCCCCAAGACAAGACCTAAGGGGCACGAATCCGGCGCCGTAAACGTCAATCGGCGATAGCGAGCGCTATGGCGTGTGAATTATCCATGCGTGGTGTGAACGATTAGCGTATGCGCGCAGCACTGGCTGGGAACGGCTTGCCAGCCAACCGCCCAGAAATCGTGCGGCCCCACGCGCGTTATCGCTTGCAGCCCGTTGAAGGCAGCATTATTGCTCGACTCGAGCGGCCGGCGGCCCGCTGGCGATTCTCCACGACTTGCCGTCCCAGCGCAAGAAGAGGCTGCGGGTCGTCCCCGAGCCCGGATAGTATGTCCAGTAACCGACGGCCCAGGCGTCGTTGTCGGATCGCGCGGCGACTGCGTAAAGCGTGTTGTTGAGGATGTAGCTTGCGCGAGGTTCTTTGTTTGGACTTGGCACGACCGTCCATTCCGAGCCGTTCCAGCGCGCGATCATCGTTTGAGGTACTTGCTGCTGCTCACTTGGCTCTTCGTAGCCGACGCCCCAGGCGTCGGTCGGAGAAGCTTGCGCTATTCCATTGAATGCGCTGGCGAAGAAGGTGGTATATGGCGCGACGGAATTCCAATTCGAACCGTTCCAATGCTCGGCGAACACAAGCGGGTCGGGGTCCAAGTACTCCCCGATTGCCGAAATATCGTTCGCGCCGGACGCGGCGATCGCATTGAGAACCGTCAATCCGCCCATTGTCAATCCTGGAACGAAACTCCATGACTTACCGTCCCAGTGTTCGAGAATCGCTGCATAGTTTCCGACACCCGCGGCCCAAACGTCGTTATGCGAAATCGC
>Ga0187783_10002286_pt1 | contig 14258 bp, 9 predicted proteins | sample 1015_SJ02_MP02_2_FD_132471 | JGI IMG/M metagenome (GOLD analysis project Ga0187783, IMG submission 132471) | Tropical peat soil microbial communities from peatlands in Department of Meta, Colombia - 1015_SJ02_MP02_20_MG | ecosystem: Environmental > Terrestrial > Soil > Wetlands > Peat | place...
GCCAAAGTCAAATTCCGTTCTTTGGTTGAATCGGCTGGATAATCGGCGAAATAGACGCTCTTGTACTGTTGCGGCATCGTGGCAGATGGCTACCATATTATCGTAGTCGCACACAAGCGACGGGCCCCTGGCCTGAACATCCTAAGCGCTCTCGATCAGGGAGGAAACACAATGAGTAGAGCAATCGAAACCCTCGACGCCACCCGGAAGCGCGTGATGACCAGCCGCCCCAAGGTAGGAGGCATGCTGGGCTTTAGGCCTAGTCACAGTCGATTTCATGCTTATCCTTTCGGCGGATAAACGCATCCGCGAAGTGAGATGCGTCTACCGGTGCGCATTTCCAACTTTGTTGCGGTGCGTCGACGCCACGGGGGAAATTCCTCTTACCCTTCATCCCAGGCGGTCACCTGGTCTTGCTGTCTGCGGCCGCGCCATCGTCCACCCAATACGCCTTGCGCGAATCCACTTTGAGCTGCGGCCTGTCTTTGAGGCGCAGTTCGAGTGCGTGGAGTCCTGGGTCCGGTGATCTCGGGCGGAAGCTCAAGATGTAATAGTTCGGCACGTCGTTCGAGACGGCGACCAGGTGTCGCACGAGTGTCCTTGCGTCGTTGAAGGTGAAATATTCGCCACCCGTCAGTTGCGCCACTGACTCAGGCACGTTGCGCTTAAGACCGTCGTGCGCAGCGATGAACGCCATGCGCGCCAGGCGCAGCGGCGGCAGCAGATCACTGGCGCAGTCTAGCGCCTGGACGCTGCGCTTGCCATGCGCGTCCGGGTCGGCATCCGCATCCTTACTCATGCAGCCACCCGCGGGGTATGGCTCCTGTGCATAAGCTCCTCCGGGCAGCTTCGCGGCCTCGTGTTTCACGGCCTGTTTCGTGCTGGAAAACGCGAAACTATAAATTGCCGTATTGGTGTCGTCCACGGCGCGGATGGCTTCCTCAAGGCTTGTTTGGCTGCCGCCGTCAATGGTCTCGCTAAGGAGCAACACGGCTCGGCGGTAGTCTGGGGGCTGATTGCGCAAAAGATGGATGCCGAAGCCGAGAGCGTCAAGGATCACCGCGCCAGCATCGCCCTTATGTAGCGCCGCGATCGTCTTGGCCGCCTCGTCCGTGTCAGGTGTGAAGTCGCTTTCCAGGCGAGGCTTGCTGTCAAAACTGATCACCGCGACGCGATGCGGCACATCGCCAATAACCGCGTCCAGCACGGCCCCGAGATCGCGGTAGTCACCCAGGTGCAGTGCACCCTGGCCGCCCGTCTCGACGATAACTGCCAGCGCAAGAGGCTGCGAGTCGTTATCGGGCTCAAGCCGCAACGACTGGGGAACGCCATTATCGGTGAGGATGAAGTCGTCCGCGGTGAGTGAAAAGACCGTCTCGCCGGCCTTGGTTTTCACGAGCACCGGCACGAGCACCAAATTCGAGCGCACCGTGAGAGGCGGCGCCTGCGAGCCGGCCTGGATCCCAGGACTCGCCGAGGACAGTCCACCGCTTTGCGCAGCAACCTTCCCTGCCCAGGAAAACCCAAGCAGGAGCACACCGGCTAGCGCGGGCTTGAATCGCCTCGACATTACCAGAGTTCCAAGATACCACCATGCTCGTGTGTTCTTCTCCGGCTTCTCGAGGCTGCCCCGTCATCCGGAGCGCTCTCTCTTTTTCGGCCCCGCGTCGATCACCAGGCCCCGGCGCGGCCATCGCTATTCGCTCGCTCCGCCGGCTTGCTCTCTCCAGCGTTGGGCGTTGACGCCCATTACGAGGAGCCACAGCATTGGCAGCGCTTCTCCGAGCAGCCCTACGGCCGTCTTGTACGCGAATACGTACTTTGCGAGCGGCGGCGACAGGTAGACGAGCCAGACCAATCCGGCCAGCGCTACGAGCGCGCCTAGGATCCGAGGCAGGAAGGTGGACCTGAAAATCAAATAGCCGATCAGAAGGCAATACAGTCCGTGAAATTCCATCGCGATGTTCACGCCGCGAGGTTGCCATTCGAGAGCTTCAAAGGTGAGTCCCACGAGATTAAAGACAACCGCGAGCGCAGCCACGCTTCTGCTAACGGGCTCGAAGATGGCATAGAGCAACAGCGTCACAACGACGTAACAGGTGACCGGGAGGAGGACCGCCGCTGCGAATCCCAACCGGCCGCGGACGACAAACTCAGCCAAGACTGCAACGAATACGCTGAGCAGGTAAAAGAGACCGGCCAACCTGGCCAGGAGAGCGGGCGATCGTTCGGCTTTGCGCTGCTTCACGATGGGCGTGCTCATGCTCGGATCTCCTTACCCAGTTGCGTCCGGCGCGGCTTGGCTCGCTTGATCGCGAGCCACAGCGTTGATAGCCAACTCGCCGGTGCCGATGATACTGAGCAGCAGGTACCAGAATCCGGCGCCCCCCCTGGGTTCCGCGTCGAGATCATCTGGCCTCCGCTGTAGCCCGCCCAGGGGCTCCACACTGGCCCGATTAGGATGAGGTGCCGGTCTCTGAATCGGGCCGCGCAACGCGACCCCAGGAGCCACAGATTCCCTGACGGAACTTTTCGCGTTCTTCCGGCGTCATCTCCTCCCAGCGTTCCCTGATCTGACGGCGGCGACCGCCGCGGCCCGCCGAGGCCCCCCATCTGCCGAATAGAATCCTCGTCAGAATGATGACTCCGACGCCTTGCCAGTAGGTGATTCGTCTCCATCCAAACAGCGCCGGGGTGAGCCAGTTCCACAACTCCATCACCACAAGCCCAAACAACGCAAGCGCGATCACACACAGCACCGCGATCATCGCGAATTTTAGGATGCGTTTCATTTTTTTCTCTCTCCTCCTCCCGCAAACTCGTCGTAGACGACCCCGAGTCGCCGGCGCAAGTGAGCGATCGCGTAGTATTTGCGTGAAAGCAGCGTATTGACACACACACCGGTGCGCGCGGCGATTTCTTTGTAGCTGTAGCCCTCGATCTCATGCGCGACAAAAACGTCCCGCTGCTCACGAGGCAACTCAGCAAGCGCCTCCTCGAGCTCTCCCCACAGAACGGTTCGCGCATACGCAGCCGCCGGCCCGCCATCGGGCGAGGGCAGCATATCTTCGAGCAGGTGTGCTTCTCCTTCACCGGAGCTCGACGCCGGGTCGATTTCAAGTGCTTCCCGCCTGGTTCTGCGGAAGAGATCGATCATGCGATGGCGGGCGACTTGAAACATCCAAGCACCCCACCGTTGGATCGGCTCCATCAGTCGATAAGCCTCGATCACTTCGAAGAACACCTCCTGAAGAAGATCTTCCGCATCGGCTTCGTTGGGCACCCGTTTGCGGATGAAATTGCGCAGCCGGGCTCCCTCCTCGGCGATGATTTCCGAGATCTGACGGTCTCGCTCGCTCATCCGACTGATACTCGCCGGCTCGCCCATCTATTCTGTAGACGAACGCGGGCCGCAAATATTGTAGAGGGTTACATTGGTAAACGGGGCGGTTTGTCCCCCCTTTTGCCGGGCCGTCGAAGCCCCCGGGTCCGCTGCGGCCGGGGGATTCCGGCGATAGCCCCCTCTGGCCGACTTCCCCGGGCTGTGATAAACCTTCTCCGCGACGAATCTCAATTCTTGGCGATCCTTGCGGCGAAGGGCAAAAAATCCGGGCGTTACCCTGCGGGACGTGGCCCAGGAAAGCGGCGTGTCCACGGCAACCGTTTCGATTGTGCTGAACAGCGCGCCCCTGGCGCGGTACATCCCGGCCTCTACCAAAGATCGCATCGAGCGCGCGGCCAAAAAGCTCGGCTATCACGCAAGACACGTCTCTCGTTCGCAGAGCACCAAGCGCAATCACACGGTCGGCGTGATGGTGTTCGATATGACCGATCCGTTTTGCACTCTGATCCTGCGGGGCATCGAGAACTCGCTGTATCAGGCCGGCTACCTGCCCATCCTTACCGATGCTCACAACCAGCGCCCGCGCTTTGAGCGGTATCTCGAAATGCTCCTGGCCCGGCCCATCGAAGGACTCATCATCGTCGCGAATTGGCTTTTCGTCGACATCAACCTCCTCGCCGATCTGGAAAAGAGGAACATCCCCTCCGTCCTGATCGGCCGCGAGCTCAGCGCCAATTCCATCAGCTCCGTGATGGTGGATAACGAAGCCGGTTCGCACGCCGCCATGGAGCACGTCTATTCGCTGGGGCACCGGAAGATCGCCTTCATCCGCGGGCCGAAAACCCTGGCGGACAGCTCTCCGCGATGGCGGGGTGTGCGTTCCTTCGCTCGATCCGCTGAACTGGAAATCGATCCGGCCCTGGTGCTCGACCTTCCCGAGTCGCTCGACCCGAATTCGGGGTTCGACGGCGGCTTCAAGCTCACCGAAGAACTCCTCAAGCGCAAGAAGCGTTTCACGGCGCTGTTTGCCTTCGATGACATGACCGCCTTGGGCGCGGTCCGCGGCCTTGCCCGGTCCGGTTTGAAGGTTCCCGAGGATTGCTCGGTCGTGGGTTTCGATGACGTAATTCCCGCTGGGCTTTCGGTGCCTTCGCTGACCACCGTACGGCAACCCATGCAGGCGCTCGGAAGCACGGCGGTTGAAATCATCATGGAGGGCGTGAACGCGGTAATCGAAGACCGCGAGTTGGCCGCCATTCATCGGAAGCTGGCCCCAGAGCTGGTTGTGCGCGAATCGACGCGCGCCGTCACCATGCCCTGACATTCAGATTGCGCAGCTTTGCGCTTGACACGCCCGTGGCGCTCGCTCATAGTGCGCCTTTATTAAAATTTAATGAAGCCGAGCATCAGCGCGGGACCCAACGGCGAGGCGAGGATTTCTACGATGAACGAACGGGTGGTTCGGGACATGCGAAGCGCATTCGCGTATTCGGCGCTGCTGCTGGCCGCGTGTGCTGTTCTCGCCTCGCCTGCGCAAGTGAGGAGGGAGGGGGCGCGAGGCACTCATCTCGAGCTGGCGAGCGGCTGGACCTTGCAATCCTCCTGTCTTGCCAATGCCACAGGCGAGCAAATCTCAAAATCCGGCTTTTCAACGGCGGGCTGGCACGATACGGCTGTCCCGTCGACGGTGGTCGCCGCCCTCGTGGCGGACGGGACATACCCGAATCCGTTCATTGGTGACAATCTTCGCAAGATCCCCGGCACCACCTACCCGATTGGCGGTAATTTTTCGAATCTGCCCATGCCGAAAGACAGCCCGTTTGCCTGTTCATGGTGGTACCGCACAAGCTTTGCGGCAGCTCCCGAGGACGGCGAACGGGTGTGGCTACGTTTTGGAGGCATCAATAACCACGCCAATATCTGGCTGAATGGGCAGGAAATCGCCAACACCAAGACGATTACCGGGGCCTATCGAACCTACGAATTTGACGTGACCCCCTATCTTGTCCACCATGCCCAAAACATCGTGGCTATCGAAACACTGGCCCAGACGGAGAAAGACTTCGGCATTAATTGGGTCGATTGGAATCCGGCGCCGCCGGACAAAGACATGGGACTCTGGCGCGCCGTTTCGCTCGAGATCACTGGACCGGTTGCCGTCCGTTATCCCGAAGTGGTTACCCACCTGCCCGATCCCTCGCTCAAGCTCGCCGAGCTAACCGTTGGGGCCGAACTCCACAATGCCCTCGACAAACCGGTAACCGGGACACTCGAGGCGTCTCTTGAGGGGTTCCGGATTCGCCAGGAAATCTCGCTCAATCCGCTTGAAGTCCGCGAGATTCGCTTCACCCCCGATCAATTCCCCGAGTTGCGCATCCGCGACCCGCAATTGTGGTGGCCCCGGCAGATGGGCGAACCAAATCTGCGGACGCTTTCGGTACGCTTTCTGACCGGCCGGCAGCTCTCAGATTCCGCCACCGTCCGCTACGGAATCCGCGAGATCGTCTCCCAGCTCGATCCCGAGAATCATCGTTTCTTTCTGATCAACGGCAAACGCTTGCTGATTCGCGGAGGCGGCTGGTCTCCCGATATGCTCTTGCGTCAGGACCTCAATCGCATCGAAACCCAGTTTCGATACGTTCGTGACATGAACCTCAATACGATTCGCCTGGAGGGGAAACTCGAGACCGACGAGTTCTACGATCTGGCCGATCAGCAGGGCGTCCTGATTATGGCCGGCTGGTGCTGCTGCGATCATTGGGAGCGCTGGAAGCACTGGCAGCCGGGCGACCTTGCCATCGCAACCGCTTCGTTGCAGTCGCAAATCATGCGCATGCGCAGCCATCCAAGCATGCTGGTCTGGCTGAACGGCAGCGACAATCCGCCGCCGGCGGACGTCGAAAAGGCCTATATCCAGGTTCTCAAGGATTCGGATTGGCCGAATCCCTACATTTCCTCTGCTTCCCAGAGACCCACTTCGGTAACTGGTCCATCTGGCGTCAAGATGACCGGCCCCTACGACTACATTCCGCCCGACTACTGGCTGACTGACCCCGGCAAACAGGGCGGAGCCTGGGGCTTCAATACCGAGACGGGACCGGGACCGGCTGTTCCGCCGGCCTTTTCCTTGGAAAGGATGCTCGACTCGGAAGATGTCAAGCCTGACACGCTGCTATGGAACTATCACGCGGGATCGGAGGGTTTCAAGGATCTGAGCCACTTCGAATCCGCCATGGACGCGATCTACGGCCCCCCCTCGAATTTCGCCGACTATGAACTGAAGGCCCAGGCCATGGCCTACGACGGCGAACGCGCCATGTTCGAGGCCTACTCGGGGAGGAAGTACAAGGCCACCGGCGTCATCCAGTGGATGCTCGACAACGCCTGGCCGTCGCTGATCTGGCATCTTTACGACTATTACTTGCAGCCCGCCGGCGGATATTTTGGCACCAAGAAGGCCTGCGAACCCCTGCACGTCCAATACGCCTACGATGACCACAGCGTCGAGGTGGTGAACAGCCGATACGAAAAAGCGTCGGGTTTGACGGTTGTGGCGAAGCTCTATGACGTGAACCTCGAGGAAAAGTTCTCCCGCCAAGCGGGTGTCAACCTGGATGCGGATCAAGCCGCCAAGGCCTTTGCCCTGCCCGACGACGCGATCCGCTCTTCTTCACCCGTCTACTTCCTCGACTTGGTGCTGAACGACGCCAAAGGACGGACGGTGAGCAGAAATTTCTATTGGCTGTCGCCCAAGAAGAACACGTACGAGTGGGGAAAGACGAGCTACCGCTTCACTCCTGTATCCTCCTACGAGGATCTGAAAGCCCTCGAGACCCTGCCCAAGGCCGGGGCCATGACTGTTTCCGCGACGGTCGAAACGCACGCGGACGGCCCCGCCGTTCGTGTGAACGTCAAAAACCCCAGCCAACACCTCGCTTTTCAGGTGCATCTCGGAATCGCCCCACCGGGAAAGCAAATGGAGATCTTGCCCGTGCTATGGCAGGATAACTACATCGAACTCATGCCCGGCGAATCTCGAGAGATCACCGCTCAATTCGTGTCAGCCGATGCCTTGACGGGTGACGTCCAACTAATCGTGACGGGCTGGAACATCGATACCTCGACCGTCCGCTTGCACCGCGACCAGGCCATGACCACGCCCGTCGATGGAGGGTTGCGCGCCGGGAGCCGAGGCAATTAGCATGACGAAGCGCGCGCGGCGAACGCCTTCGACGCGGGCGGTCACTCTACGCCACTCGACTGTCTCCCGGGCAGCCTAGTCATGGCCACCGAGCTGACCAGCCCGCCCTCTGCTGCCCTCAAGCTCAAGCGAGCCCTCGGGCTCTGGGATTTGATTATCATCGGCATCGTCATCATCCAGCCGATCGCGCCCATGGGCATTTATGGCGTGATCAGCAACGCGGCGCGCGGCCACGTCGTCACCACCATTCTGATCGCCATGGTGGCCATGCTTTTTACCGCCGTCAGTTACGGGAAAATGGCTCGCGCCTATCCGAGCGCGGGCTCGGCCTACACCTATGTCGGCCAGGAAATTCACCCCGCGCTCGGCTATATCACCGGCTGGGCCATGGTGATGGATTACATCCTGAATCCGCTCATCTGCACGGTGATCTGCAGCAAGCTGACTCAGAACATCCTTCCCCAAGTGCCCTACTGGGTGCTGGCTGTGGCGTTTGCCAGCGCGTTCACCGTGCTCAATCTGCGGGCGGTGAAAACCTCGGCGCGGATTAACGACGTGCTTGCGGCGGGCATGACCATTGTGGTGATCATTTTCTTTGCCTTCGTCATTCGCTTTCTCCTGGGCATCCATCACTATGGAGCGGGCTTTTTTGCTCAGCCGTTCTACAACCCGCAAACGTTCAGCTTTCACGGAATTTTTCGCGGCACGGCCATTGCCGTCCTTACTTACATCGGATTCGATGCCATCTCCACATTTTCTGAAGAGGTTGATAACCCACGCCGGAACATCATGCTGGCCACCGTTCTGGTCTGCCTGATTACCGGGCTGCTCTCCTCGCTCGAGGTGTATGCCGCGCAGCTCGTCTGGGGATCAGCGCCTTTCCCCGCCGACAAGGTTGAGTCTGCCTTTCCCCTGGTCGCCCGCCAGGCGGGCGGATTTTTTCTGTTTCACCTTCTGAATTTCACGATTCTGATCGCCAACATCGGTTCCGGCATGGGCTCTCAACTCGGGGCGGCGCGGTTGCTCTACGGGATGGGCCGCAGCAACGGAATCCCCCAAAAGTTCTTCGGCGCGATCGAGCCGAAGAATCGCATCCCGCGCAACAACGTGATCTTTGTCGGCTCGATTGCGCTGATCGGAGCCTTCTTCATCAGCTACGAACGCGGCGCTGAACTACTGAACTTTGGCGCCTTGATCGCTTTTATGGGGGTAAACGCCGCCGCGTTTGTGCGCTACTACTGGCGGGCCGAGGAAAAGAAGTGGACGACCTTCCTCTCGCCGCTCCTCGGATTCCTGATCTGTTTTTACATCTGGCGCAATTTGGGGCCCTATGCCATCCTGCTCGGCGCCGTGTGGATGACCGTCGGGATCGCCTATGGATTGGTCAAAACCAAAGGATTCCAAGCCGACCTCGTGAACTTCGACATTCCTGCCGAGGAAGATTAGTCCCCCCGCGCCGTACCTTTAGCCGAAGCCACGCTGGCCCCGGCCAAAGCGCCCGGGCCGTTTCACATCTGCACGTCGCTAGAACAGGAATTTCAAACCAAATTGCATGATTCTGCCGAGGTGAGCGCCCGATGGCTGGCCAAAGCCGTACCAATAGAGCTCGGGAGTGGCGGCAGCATTGACGCAGCTCGCGTCGGTCGGAGAGTAGGGAGCCGCAGCTCCATAACATGTCACACCGCTATTGACCCCCGACCATTCGGTGTGGTTGAACACGTTAAAAGCCTCGGCTCGGAACTGGACGGCCATCGATTCCTTGATTTTAAAGTTCTTGAACAGAGCCATATCGAAGTTTAGTCGCAGTGGGCTGCGCAGAAAGTTACGACCTGAGTCGCCGAAGGTAAGACCCTCGGGAGCGGTGAACGCATTGGGGTTGATCAAAAGCGGACCGGATCCGGTGGCCAGAGGCAATGACGGGATCGAACTGTAGGGATTTACACCCGGGACCCTATCAACAAAGGACCCGGTGCCCACACCATTCGCCACGCCGGCGTTGTCGGTAAACTCGCCATTCGTCACGCTGAACGGCGTTCCGGTGTAGAACGTGGTGATGCCGGAGTATTCCCAGCCCCCCAAAACCGCATTCTTGAAACCTCCCGAGCGGAACGAGGGAAGATTATAGACATAGCTGAAATCGAGTATGTGAGTCTCGTCAAAATTGGAAGTCGCGTAGGTCTGCCGCAGATTGTATGAGTTGACGAAGTTACCGTCATAGCGGTCTGAGGAGTCATCGAGCGAGTGGCTGTACGTGTAGGCGACGTCCAGAGTGAGCGGGGCGATCGTGCGTCGCACCGACACCTGCAGGGAGTTGTAGTTGGAATTGGCCTCGTTCTGAAGCCCGGTGATCGTGGAAATACCAAGAAAGGGCCGGTACGGGTCATCGGTAAGCACGTTCCCGCAAGCGATATTGAAGTTGTTCTGCACGCTTTGGGGAAGGCTCGAAACTGGAGTTCCGTTCGCCACCAGGTTCGTGCAGTCACTGCTCGTGAGCGGGACACCGGGAGTATACGGATTCTCGGATGCCGGCGTGGGCTGCAGCTGATTGAGATCCCGCTGGAGGGCCAGATGCGTACCTTTGCTTCCCACATAGGCGATGGAGCCGATGACGTTCCTGAAGAACTCATGTTGAATGTCGAGGTTCCATTGCTGGGAGTAGGGCCATAGGGCCTGCGTAGGAATCGAAACAGGAGAGAGCGGAAAAGCCTGTCCGCCTCCCGCACCCACGCATTCGTATCCGGAGGGACCCGCGCAGCCCGGGGCCCCAAACGCGACGCTTCCTTGAGACTCGGTCAACACGAGAGGGGGAGTTCCCTCGAGGGACTCGGTATTCGATTCATTGCCATTCTGATGTTCGAAGAAGATCCCATACCCGCCGCGAATCGAGCTCTTGCCGTTCCCCCAAGGATCCCAGGCAAAACCAATCCGAGGCGCGGGGTTGAACAGATGGCCTTGCAAGCAGCTTCGCGGTCCAGTGGGCAAGGTGAGGGAGCCTACGACGCCGGTGCCTCCGCACTCCTCGATGCCGTTGAAGACTTGCGGGCTGGTTGGCGAAAGGGCCATGCCCGTTGCTGGATTGTAGAGCAATCCTGCGGTCCCCGTGATTGAGCCATCGGGATCAACGCCAGGCGCGTTCGCGGCAACCCACTTGCTCGCCTCCCAGGAGAATTCCCTGTTGTATTTCTCGTGGTAGGTTCCGAATAGACTCACGCGCAGACCTAGGTTTAGAGTGAGCCGCGATGTGACGTGGAAATCATCTTGCAGGTACGGTTCGACGATCTTGTAGCGGTTGTAATACTTGAGGATCGTGTTGGCCTGAGAGAAAGCATCGACATTGCCGATCAGCAAGTCGGCGAACGCGTTGCCGGTGCTGTAGACCGATCCGTTCGAGGGAGTGGTGAAGGTGAGGAAGCCCCCGTTCTCTCCGCCCGAGTCCTCGTTCTTTTCCGCGGCCACAGCGTAGACTCCCATTTGCAGATTATGTTTCCCAATGACCTTGGTCAGGTTGTCGCGGAGCGTGTATGTCGGGTTCGCATTGTTCCACGGCTCATCCGAAGGGTCTGCCGCGAATGAATAGACATCATTGCCATAAACGGAAACCCCGGGGAGTTTGCCGCCAAAGCCATTGTTGAACAGGCCCCCCATGGTCATCGATGCGGGACGCTGCCACGGCCCCTGATCGGTCAGGAAAATGTGGTCCGCGGTGTAGCTCATTACGAACTCGTTCATTAAGGTTGGGGAGGCTGTCGCTGTCAACCGAGCGACCGCACTCGTGCCCGGACCAATGAATTTTGTCTGTATGGTCGGCAAGCTGGCCGAGGACCACAGCGTTGGCTCGGTGACGGTATTCCACGAGTCGTGGATATATCGAAATGTCCCGCGCAACTTTGACGTGAAGTTGTGGTCCACCCGGACGAGTTCCTCTCTCCAATAGGTGGGAGTTGGACTGGAAGTGTCGTAGCAGGAGAAGATTACGGAAGCACAAGGATCCACGGGCGCTGTACAACAATTCGGCGGCGGAATCTCGGCTAGAATCGCCGAGGCGTTGGGATCGATGGTTTGGACCTGATTGTTGACGATGCCAGGACCCGAAGGGCAGTCGGTCGGGTCCACAGCACACACATCGCTGAAATTCCCACCGCGTTCGGCAACCGAAGGAACCGGAATCTCGAACGTATTGGGCACGCGCTCAAGGCGCCATTCCTGGGACCAGAAGAAGAATGTCTTGCTCTTCTCCGTGTTGTAGTGGTTCGGAATGTAAATCGGTCCGCCGAGCGTGTATCCAAAATCATTCTTCTTATATTCCGGCGCGTTGGGCGAACTCTCATCAAAGTAGCTGCGATCATTGAACATGTTGTTGCGGTTGAACTCGTAGACGTCCCCGTGGAAGCTGCTGGTTCCTGATTTGGTTTCTGCCTCGATTGTGCCCGAGGCATTGCGACCGTATTGTGCGCCGTAATTCGAAGTCATAACGGTGACTTCTTGGATGGCGTCGATGCTCGGATAGACGTTGAGCGTGTCATTACTCCCGTTATCCATGTTGTCGCCGCCGTCGATCTCCCAGTTGTTGTATTCGACGCGCCCTCCGTTGACGCTGTAACTCACATTGCCGTATACGCCGACCGTGCCTTCATCCTGTCCCGTCTGATTGTTGACCCCCGGCGTCAGGGTGATGAGCTGTGTAAAATTCCGGCCGTTTAGTTGGAGCTGGCTCAATTCGGTTGACGTTATGGTTCCCGAGATTTGAGATGACTGCGTATCCACCTGCGCCACATTCTCTCCGGCCACCACCACTTCCGCGCTCACCTCGCCCACAGTCAGGCTCGCGTCGACGCGAGCCTTCTGGCCGACGCGCAGAACCACGCCCCGCGCTTCGAATGTCTTGAATCCCTTCGCGGTGATCTTCAGGTCATAGCTGCCGATGGGCAGACCCGAGACGAGCCAGTTTCCATCTGCGTTGGCTGCCGTCGTGCGGTTGATGCCGAGAGCGGCATTCGTCACGCTGACTTCGGCGCCGGCGATGACGCCGCCCGAGACATCGGTAACCGTTCCGGTCAGCGAGGCTGTATCCTGCGCGAGGGCCGCCGAGGCAGCCAGACCAAGGAAGCCAAGGAAAAGGAGGGTACGGAAGGCAAGGCAAAGAGATTTCATAGCATTCTCCGTTTCAAAGCATAGGAAGGAAGTGATTTCAACTGTGGACGCCACCCCAGCGTCGCTACGTTCCTACCAGTCCGTCACCGCAAGCTTCGGATTTCACCCGCCGGCCCCTTGACGCGGCCGTTTTATTAAATTTATTAAAACGGATTTATATCCACCCTCCACTTGATGTCAAGAAGAAAAAGAGGTAAACGGACCTGGTAGGGCGTCCTCGCGAGCTTGCCTTGAGCCCCCGCGGATACATATCGGCCAGAACCTGGGTTCTCTCGCCCCACAGTGCCATTTGTTTCTTGTGTTTAGCCGTTCTGTGTGCTGGACTTGCAGGCACGGGCTTGCGCGCGGAGGCAGCGGACCCGGACAGCAAACCAGGCCTTCGGCAAGGCGACGCCGAGCGCGTTTATTCGCAAGGGGAAACGGCGCTTCGTGCCGGTTCGCTCGCCGAGGCCGAGCGATGCTTCAAATCTGTCCTCGAGCTTGACCCCCGTTCCGCCGGAGCGTATGCCAACCTCGGCGTCATCTCCATGCGCCGCCACCAGTGGGGGCAGGCGCTCAGAGACTTGCGCGCGGCCGAGAGATTGGAGCCTTCGGTGGCCGGAATTCGCCTGAACATCGGGCTCGTTTACTATCACGAAAACGATTTCCGGTCCGCCATACCGCCTTTCGAATCCGTTGTGCGGGATGATCCAGCCTCCGTGCAGGCCCGCTATTTGCTCGGACTCTGTTATTTTCTCACCGAGCGATACGCCCAGGCAGCACGCACGCTCGAGCAGGTCTGGAATCAAGAGTCGAACGACATTAACTACCTCTATGTTCTGGGGAACGCAGCCGAGAGGAGCCAACCCTCAGACGTTCAAAACCGGGCCGAGCTGGAGAACCGAGCATTGACGCGTTTCATCGAGATCGGCCAGAACACAGCCGAGTATCATTTGCTGATGGGCAAGGCCTTTCTCAACCGCGGCGAAAGTGAAAAAGCCCTGCCCGAACTCGGAAAGGCCGAACAACTCGATGCGCATCTGCCCTTTCTGCATTTTAATCTTGGCCTGGCCTATCTCGCACAACACGATTTCGAGAAGGCTCGCGATGAATTCGCCGAGGACGCCAGGATCGAACCCGATGTGGCGTTCAACTATGACCGCCTGGGCCTTGCCTATTTCTATCTGCAAGATTATGTGAAAGCGGAGGCCAACTTTCGCGAAGCACTGCGGCGCGACCCGCACATGGCCAGCTCCTATTACGGTCTGGCCCGCGTTTACCAGCAGAGGGAGAACTATGCCGCGGCGCTTTCGGCAGCCACCGAGGCCGTCGAAATCGAGCCTGGCATTTCCAGTTACCACTTCCTGAAGGGGCGGCTATTAGCCAAAGCGGGGCGGCCGGGAGAGGCCAAACAGGAACTCGCCATCTCCAAGCGGTTGCTGGACGCCTCTCGCGAGAAGGCGCAGGATGAATTGAGCGGCGGGGCCTTGCCCGAACCAGAGCTCTCCGCTTTGCCAACCCCCCAGTAATCCCTCCTCGAGCACAGCTGGCCGATCCGGCATCAAGCCTTGGCCTGGACGAAGC
>Ga0187783_10002287_pt1 | contig 14251 bp, 15 predicted proteins | sample 1015_SJ02_MP02_2_FD_132471 | JGI IMG/M metagenome (GOLD analysis project Ga0187783, IMG submission 132471) | Tropical peat soil microbial communities from peatlands in Department of Meta, Colombia - 1015_SJ02_MP02_20_MG | ecosystem: Environmental > Terrestrial > Soil > Wetlands > Peat | place...
GAGGCATCGGCAATGCCGGCGGCTTCAACATGCAGGTGGAATTGCGCGATGGCAGCACCGATTTTGCTAAGCTGCAGAGCGTCACCAATACCATCGTCGCCAATGCCCAATCGCAGAGCGCGCTGCAGAGCGTATCGACTACCTTCCGTGCCGTCGCGCCGCAGGTGCGCGTCGACATCGATCGCGCGAAGGCGAAGACCGTGCACGTGTCGATCGATCAGGTGTTCGCGACGCTCGCAACGTATTTCGGCTCTACCTATGTCCAGCAGTTCAACAAATTCGGCCGCGTCTTTCAGGTTTATGTGCAGGGGGACGCCCGTTTCCGCCTGCGGCCGCGTGACATCGAGAACCTTTACCTGCGCAACGAGCAGGGCAGCATGATTCCGCTTGGCACGCTGGTGACATTGACGCCAGTCGTCGGCCCACCGCTGATAAGCCTCCACAATCTTTATCCCTCAGCCAGCGTGATCGGGCTACCGGCGGCGGGCTTCAGCTCGGGCCAGTCGCTACGCCTGATGGAAGAAGACGCAGCGAGGACTTTGCCGCCAGGAACTGCAATGGATTGGACAGACATGTCCTACCAGGAAAAGATCGTCGGCCATCAGATGTATTTCGTCTTCGCGATGGCGCTGTTGCTCGTGTATCTGGTGCTCGCCGGTCAATACGAAAGCTGGTATGCGCCGCTTTCCGTTATTTTTTCGGTTCCGTTGTCACTCGTCGGTCCCGTACTGCTGCTCTCGGCGCTGCACGTCGACAACAATCTCTACACTCAAATAGGCATCATTCTCTTGATCGCGCTCTCCGCCAAGAATGCCATCCTGATTGTCGATGTCGCGCGGGATCGTCGTCTGCATGCGAACAAATCGCTGGTCGAGGCGGCGGTCGATGCAGCGCGAGTGCGGTTTCGGCCAATCGTCATGACATCGGTCGCGTTCATTGTCAGCGTCGTGCCGCTGGTCCTTGCCTCCGGCGCTGGCGCCGGCGGCAGACAATCAATCGGCATCACAGTATTCAGCGGCATGATCGCTTCGACCTGCCTCGCGGTTCTGTTCGCGCCCTCAATTTTTGTGGTCGTGCAACGCTACGAGGAGTGGCGAAGCGCGCGCAAACATCCGCGGCTCAGACCGCCGGATAACTGAAATGAGCGAACGCTGCGAGCGTGGGCACAACGGGCTTTATGATGCCAGTTGCACGCGCGCAAGACGGGCTTGGCGTCGGGATCGTCTGTGAGCGCGAACAGAAGATATTCGGTGTTCCCTCACCCCACGGTTATCCCGCACTATGTTGACCGCGTGACTGCAGATGCCGCAGACATGGCAGATCGTCCGACGTGCGCCAGCATGCGCGATAATTATGATCGCATAACCCGTTCAGACAAGGCTTAGACGGTCCCTGGATTTTGGCAATTGCCCCGTGCGACCTTCGCTTCGCGGGCTGCCTCTGAAGCAACATCCAATCCGGTGGGTCGGCCGGAAGGCTTTCCGATTAATCTCAATGACGCTTTCATTCGCGATGCGCCGGACGGTGCCGGTCCCGAGGATTCGTAAGCGTCATCATCACCATTGGTACTCCCCTAAACCGAGGTTGCCAGCCCTTTTCACCTAAGTGCAAAAAGGGCAGAGCACATGCGGGATACTCGACGCGTTTCCAACACACGACCGTGCGAGGGTTGGGGCAGGACGTGCAGCAGTACCAGCACCGAAGAAATGGTGGGCGCGATTCAGGTTCTGCCGGTTCCCAGGTCGTCCGAATACCCGGCCTCCAGGCGAGACCACTGGGCGATGGGACGTCCATTGGTACGGTAATTGTGCTGTCCTTTCGGCCGTCGCGGCGAGCCGGTCGGCGAGTCCTCCCACCTCTCCTGCCGCCCGTAGACGGTCAAGTCGAGCAGCCGGTAGCTGTTATCCATCGCCTCGACGCCGCGCATCGTCGTCCAGTAAGTCTCAAAGACCCTGGATCCTTGTCGCAGGTAGCAAACGATGTGCATCATGCCCACCCGGCGTCCAACCAAGAGGGTATCAAGCGAGTCCTGGGCCGAGTACCAAGGGATCTCCCAGCCCATGAAGTCGCGGTACCGGGCGCTCTCTTCGTACGGGCCTTGGCAAAACGTGGCGCAAGTGACGTCGCGAGAATGAATAAAGGACAGCTCACGGACCTGCGATGTATAGAAAGTGCAACCCTCGCACTGCTCCGCCGCCGGGTGGCCCGTACGCCACATGAAATAGTAGGCGATGAGCATCCGGCGTCCCTCAAACACATCCGACAGTGGCACCGCGCCACATTTGCCAATGAGCAGTGTGGCGCCATCCACCTCGACCATGGGGAGCCGTCGCCGGGCGGCAGCAATGGCGTCGCCTTCTCGCGTGTGAGCCTTCTCTCGAACCCGCAATGCGTCCAGGTCCGCCTGGAAGGTGGCACGATCAACTACCTTTGGCGCTGCAGGTTCTTCTATCATGAACTCTTTCATCGTTGGCTCCCTTGCAACTCAGACTGTGGGTGGAGAAGGCGCGCTCATGCGCAAGTACATCCTTTCTCCTCTGCCTCGCGCCTTCGGGAGGCAGCTCCTTGAGGGTCCGTTATGATATCGGCCCACCTCGGGTCGGGGGAGGCCTCGACGTTGTAGTTGTCGTGCCAGTTCCACCACTTGTACGGCGGGGTCTGGGGGTAACCCTCCGGCGAGTCCTCCCAAGTCTCCTGACGGCCGAGCGGCGTGACATCGAGATAACTCCAGACGGTCCCCATCGCCTCATCGCCGCGGCTATTGATAAAGTAGGTGCGGAAGACCTTGTCGCCGTCGCGGAAGAACACGTTGTGCCCGTGCCATTGGTCGACGCCGAAGTCCGAGTCGAAGCTGTCGGTGATGCTGTACCAGGGTATCTCCCAGCCCATCCGCGACTTCAGGCGCGCGACGTCGGCCTGCGGCGCGCGCGAAGCGTAGGCTAGCGTCGTGTCGCGGGCGTTCAGGTGGGCGAGGTGGGAGACTTGGTCGGCCCCGAGGGAGCAGCCTCGGCAGGCGTGGTCCGGCCAGCCGAACACCCCAGGTTCAAAGAAGGCGCGGTAGACGATTAGCTGCCGACGGCCCTCGAACAGGTCGAGCAAGCTTGCTTTGCCGTTGGGCCCCTCAAATTCATACGCCTTCTCGACGGCCATCCACGGCATCCGCCGGCGTTCCGCGGCCAGAGCGTCGCGGGCCCGCGTGAGAGTCTTTTCCTTCACGAGCATCTGCTGGCGCGCAGCCTCCCAGGCCTCCAGCGACACGATCGGAGGTGTGTTCATTCCAAGATGTCCTTTGTGCTGCTGCATGTCTCTCGCTTTGTTCCTGTCCATGTTGTCTCCATTCCGGTTCTTGCACTGTCAGCGACTCTTTATCTCTCCATATTGGCGGTCGGAAGTCGTGGCTACACCGTTGTTTTGCGGCGTTACATACTGCCCTCATGCATAAGACTGGCTGCGCGGGGGCACCGTTATCGTCGGCTCGAAATCAGCTTCAGCAAAGGCGGCAAATGGAAGATGTTCATGAGCGGGTACATCGCTTTTGCCGCTTGACGCCGCCGCACCTTGCCAGTCCTTGCGCGCCAAGCGCAATTAGGAACACGTGTGTACCCCGCGAGCGAGAGCATTAGACCTACGGCTACTGCGACGATCTGAACCTCTCTCATCTCGAGCGCCTTTGCGATTTAACTGCCATGAGTGTTGACTGCTAAGCGCAGATGAAGGCGGTTGCGAACGGCGCACGTCGGCAGTCACAGCCCTGTTTGTATCGTTTTGCCCAGCCGCACATGCCTTTGAGTGGCGCGATGATTGTCCTTCCGAGTTTGGTCAAGGAATACTCGACTGCGATTGTCTTCGATCTCATCACGAGCGTCGAGATCAAGCCTGTAGGTTCAAGATTACGAAGAGTTCTGGTCAGCATACGCTGTGATACGTTACCGAGGTGGCAGCGCAACTATCCGTGTCGATGAGGTCTCGCCATAAGAGAAAACAAGACTTTGGGCGTCCATCTGCCGATAAGATCGGAGCGGGTATCTTCGATCCTTGCATGGTCGTCATGTCAATCATTGATCGTTCGCACCGATCTCGATGCGACGTTTTGGTTGCTTGTCGTGGGAAAATTAGTAACGCGGCATCAAACGGCGGGAGTTATAAGTGTGGCGGGATACATGAGCCTGAGCAAACAAATTGATGGCAAAGTGTAGGAATCCGGATCATCGCGAAATTGTTCGCGCTGCACTGAGGGCCTCGACCAATCGCTTATCCCTCCGGGCTTTGATGAAAGTACGGTTAATCGGCTTGTGATCAGGGGATACGTCCTTCATTCCTTCGATGATGTGGTTCCCGCGCTCGTCCAGAACCGTCGAAAGAATTGTTGGGACACCAAATAGCTTTGCTGTGTTCGCCAGAACGACAACGTTGTTTACAACAAGCTGTGGCTCATGACTGTGCAGATTGGCAAACTGGAGCGCTTGGTGATCAACGAGGAGGAGGACGCTGTCTTCGCGATCCTCGGGTGGAAGGCGTCGCGTTAAAGCGTTGTGGCGCCGGCTTTCTTGGAAGCGAAAACCCGTCAGGCGAATGGACAGGAGGCTGTCTTTCACGTGACAAGGCAGCGAGCTTTGCGACGATCTCTCGTGACGCTTCCGTTTGCCAACGAAAAACAGTACGGACGCAAATTAGCTCAGACCTTTGGCTGATCGTCCCAGCGCGCGTTTCTGAGTACGGACAACTATGCTTGGGGCTAAATCAGAGCGGCTCTGACCCGTTCGCGATCGAAGGGAAGCTCCCGAAGGCGCTGTCCGGTCGCGTTGAAAAACGCATTCGCAATGGCGGCCGGTACCGGCGGCAATGCCGCTTCTCCCGCGCCCAAAGATGGCAGCTCAGGACGGTCGAGAAGCACAATATCAAGATCCGGCACCTCGGGAAAGGTGAGAATTGGATAGCTTGCCCAGTCGCGCGAAGTAACGCGCTGGCGATCAAACCGAACTGTTTCTTTCAGCGTCCAACTCATCCCTTGAATAATGGCGCCTTCGATCTGATTGGATATGCCGTCTGGCGTGATGATTAGGCCGGAGTCGGCAGCAGCGGTTATGCGCTCGATTTGAATGGTGTTCGCTTTCCGGTCGACGAGGATGTCGGCAATCAGCGCCACATAGGTTTTCACAGTTTCGTAGCGGACAAAGGAGATTCCGCGCCCGCGCGCGCCATCGCCTTTGGCCCCCTTCTGCCATTTGGCGCGATCGGCGACGGACCGAATGACCGCCTTGGCGCGGTCATCGGTCAAGTGGCGAAGACGGTACTCTACCGGATCGGCCCCGGCGATCTCCGCAAGCTCGTCGATAAACGATTCGATCGCGAACACATTGCCAAAGGCGCCCAGAGATCGATGCGCGGAGACGCGTATCGGCATCGTCGGCAAAAAGTGTTCCGTGATTCGTTGGCTCGGAAAGTCGTAATACGGTACGGCGTTCCGATCGGCTCCGCCGCTTGGGAGCGGGATCTCTCCGGGCGGCGAGTGTTGGAACGGTTGAGCGAAGTCCCAGGCTGCCACCAGATTGACCCCACCCGGCAAGCCAGGGCGCATGTTGAATGAATTACTCCAAAGGTCACATTGCCAGTCGACGACCGACCCGTCGGCCGCGACGCTCGCTTGGATATCGATTGACATGGCGCTGCCGAAGGGTTCCCACGCGAACTCGTCGTCGCGCATCCACTGCACCTTCACCGGCGCGCCGCCGGCCGCGCGGCACAACAAAGCAGCATCAAGGGCCACGTCGTCGGCGCCGTTGTGCCCATAGCAGCCTGAACCCTCGGCGTGGATGACTCGGACCTTATCGAGCGACAGTCCCATGGCTTTCGCCAGGTCAGTGCGCAGCTGATAAGGCCCTTGGGTGTGGGACCAGACCGTCAAGACGCCGTCATCGACAGCTGAGACTGCGCAAGACGGTCCGATAGAGGCGTGAGCGAGGTAAGGCTTTGAATAGGTCGCCTTTAAGGTCTTGGCTACCGGCGCCGCCGCTGCGCTCGGCGATCTTGAACTCACAGTGGTGACCTTGGTGTCGGTTGAGTTTCGATAAAAGTCCGCGATGTGTGCCTCGTTTGGTAGCTCGTCGGGCATTTTCCAAACGGTGGCGCGCTGCAATACGGCGCGCGCGGCAATGGCTTGCTCCTCCCGGCGTGCCACGACGCCCAGAAAGCGTCCGTTGCGGACTACGGTTACGACGCCAGGCATGGCCTTCACGGATGAATCGTCGAATGAGGTTAGCTGCGCACCGTAACTGGGCGGCCGCGCAACGCGGCCAAACAGCATGCCGGGTAACCTCATGTCCTGCACATAGGCCTCGCCGCCGGTCACCTTCGCGGGGATGTCGATCCGTGGCACCGATGTTCCGACAATGCGGCGCTTGGAATAAGCTTTGAGAGCGATGCCAGCCCTTACGTCGCGGGCGAGGAGTCCAGCAGAAGCGAGCTCCCAGTACGACATTCGGCCGGTCCCCGCCGAACCGCTGATGACGCCATCATCAACCGTGAGACTGTCGACGGGCGCGCTCAACTTCTGCGCGGCCATCTCCAACAATGTCGCGCGAGCGTCGGCCGCGGCGTAGCGAAGTGCGCTCCCGCCGGCCTCAATTGAGGCACTCCCGGCGGTGTAACTCTCATCGGGAGAATGCGAGGTGTCAGTCGGCCGCATCCGAATTCGCCCGAAGGCGACGTCAAGTTCCTCCGCGGTGATCTGCGCGAGTGCGGTCGTGTTTCCCTGTCCAAGCTCCACCTTTCCAGTGAATACTTCGACCGTTCCGTCCGGATTGATGCGGAGCCATGAATCAAGGCGCTTATTGTTTTGTAGATCGGCAGGAAGCTTTACCGGAGCGATTTGCCCGAGTGCTGCGCTGGGATTCATCGAAAAGAACAGCATTATCCCGGCGGCGGTCTGACCGAACTGCCGACGCGAATACCGGCGGGAAGAGTGGTGCGTTGCTGAGTCAGGCTTCATGTGCGTGGTCCTTTTGCAACGCTCTCGATCGCCCGAATGATCCGCCAGTGCGTTCCGCAGCGACAAAGATTTCGCGCCAGGGCCTGACAAATTTCGGCCCTGGTTGGATGCGGGTTTCGATCAAGAAACGCCTTCGCCGTCATGATCATCCCATTGATGCAATAGCCACACTGGGCCGCCTGCTCGGCGATGAACGCCTGTTGCAGCGCGTGCGGTTTTTCGACCGTGCCGAGCCCTTCAAGCGTCACGACTGGTGCTTTGCCCACCGCCGACAGCGGAAACAGACAGGTGCGGGTCGCTTGGCCCCCGACAATGGCGGCGCACGCCCCGCATTGCTGCAAGCCGCATCCGAATTTTGGTCCATTGAGGCCGAGATCGTTACGCAAAACGTAGAGAAGCGGCGTGTCGCCGTCGGCCGTAACGGTATGCTCGGCGCTGTTCACATTGATGCGAAACGTTTCCGGCATCGTATTCTCCCGCGAAAAATTCTAAGGGGCGTCGGCACGCCATGCGCCAACTTGCTCCAGCGTCACTGACGATTTGGGGTTCCCGTATCGCGCCTGGAGGTAGTTCACCAAATCGGCAATCTGACCGTCATTGAATTTGCCGCCAAAAGACGGCATCGACGCCCCGTCCGCACTGAAGCTATTTCGCGCTCCCTGAAGGATCATCATCACCAGATTCCGCGGCGGAGTATCGCCAACGGTGCTTTCGTCTGCCATGGACGGATACAGATTTGTGATGGGTAAGGCCGAGCTTCCATGACAGTTCGCACAGTAAAGGTCGTAAATTTGCGCACCCGGCATGCGATCCAAAGTCGAAGTGGACAGGCTTCTTGGGGCTTCCGTGGCAGCCGATCGCTGCAGCGTATTGCCGCCACGGACTGCCGGAACGGCGCGCAGGTAAGTCACGACCGACACGACATCGTCGTCCGTAAGGTGCCGCGTGCTGTTGGCGACCTCGAGCCCCATCGGCCCTGCCGCCCAAGCTTTACCCGGGGCGGAGCCGCTCAGGAGATACTGCTTAAGGTCGTCTTCCGACCACGTACCAATGCCGGCTACGGGATCGGGTGTGATGTTATAAGCGGACCAACCATCAGCGATGCCGCCGCCGAGGAACTTGCCGGTCTCCATGGCTTGGCTCACGCCGGCTCTCGGCGTGTGGCACTCCCCGCAATGACCTACGGACCGAACCAAATATGCTCCACGGTTCCACTGCGCTGATTGGTGCGGGTCGTCCTGAAATCGTTGGTTTGCCAAGAAAAAGAAGTTCCATCCGCCCATCAATGACCTCATGTTATAGGGAAATGACAGTTGGCTCGCCGGCGGTATATTGTGGACCGGTGGAAGGCTGAACAAATAGGCTTTGATGGCAAGAATGTCGGAGAGACTCATCAGCGTGTAAGAAGTATAGGGGAACGCAGGATAGAGATGTCGTCCGTCTCGGCTCACGCCTTGCTGCATAGCGTGCACGAAATCATCGTCGCTCCAGGCGCCAATCCCCGTCGCTCGATCTGGTGAGATGTTGGGCGTGTAAAGCGTGCCCATAGGCAGCTTCATAACGAAGCCGCCGGCGAAGGGAGCTCCTCCCGGAGCGGTGTGACATGACGCGCACCCTCCGATCTGCGCCAGGTATTGCCCGCGGGAGATGGTACCATCGTCTCCGGCAAGACAAAATTCGCAAGGCGCCATCGCCGCTAGAAGAGCCAAAAGCGCCATTCCCGACCTTGCCCGTGTCGAGAAACTAGTTGCGCTCAGCTTCGCGCCGTCCAGCACCTTGCTTTTGAGAATTCTACGGTCGGCAGCCTTCACGGTCATTGCTCTTTGCCGACGCCCCCAGAACGATAACAATAATCCAAGTCCCTTGAAAGCGGTTCCGCAAGAATCGCAAACATTAGGTGCAACCTTCCTGGAGGCTCGTCCAGAACCGCCGCGGGGAATGCTAGGACGCATTTGCCCGTTACTCCCTTATGTTCTCTCAACTCTACCGATTGCAGCGAGCGCCGCCGACAGCTACGCGCGTATCGCGAGCGAATATCCGCGCGGAGATGAACCAGGCGATCGTCCTGCCGATCAAGCACGAGAAATTCGGGACCGAGTAGTAGACCGCGGGAGCTGCGAGATGCATGGCGTGCTCGACGGCTGGGGGCCGTTAGCGTGAGCGGCGTGATTTGACGTCCTTCCGAGCCACTGCAGACATTGCGGGAGGGTGATTGGGGGCTCTCGGTCCCTCGGACGCGGCGTGCGTCCTTTTTGTTTCAGTGAGTGAGTTTACAAACTTGCCAAAAAAGATCTGAGCGTAAAAGACGCCGAAGCAGGCAGCTACCGTGTCCACGACTAGATCGGAAATGCGCGCATGTCTTCCGGGCACCCAATATTGGGCGAACTCGATCGCTCCTGCAAAAAGTACAGCGCAAACCAGCTGATAGAGGAAGTTGATTCGATACCCGAGCGCAAATGCGATCCCCCACATCATAAAGATAGCAAAGTGCTCGCCCTTGTGAGGTAACGGGGTTATGGGTCGCAATGAGGGGGGAACAAGGGACAGGATCACAATGGCAGGGGTCGAGAGCCAAGTCAGCGTTCGTCCCAATCGCCGGGCACGCAAACGCCGGCGTCTGCGGTTAGGCTTGCGAGCAAGCGTCGACCTGTGAGCGGTCTTAGTCTCTTTGAGCGTCATCTACTACGTAAACGTGCGAAAGATCATGATACGACCCGTCTTCAAGACGGAATCGGCCTAGCGAGGCGAGCCTTCCAGATACGGGCAACGTAGTGCGGCAAAGGCACCGTCGGAGGACAGGCGCAGGGGATGGGTGCGTTCGCGAGCAGCCGCGATAGAGTGGCTGGGCGCAGCAGTTGTTTCGCTTACCACACCTGAACGCAGGCCGCAATTTCGAGGTGATCCTTTGTCTTATGCCTTATCCGACAGTTGCATTCCTTGCCCTTCTTGATCATCCTATAGCCCAACGGTCTTTCACGTTCTTCGCCATTAACATCAGCATGAGCCAGGCCAACACCGTGCGCATTTGATCGCCCCCGAGCGCGGAGGGGAACCGTAGCACGCGGGTTCGCTCCTCGTGATGCGCGAACGCTGGCTGTTCACAAGAAAGACCGCAGAAGCGCGCAAGGATGGGTTTACTACGCGGATCTTGTTATGACCGCGATTAATCGCAGATTGACCGCTTCTCATTCGCAGTCCCCCGACCTCGTGGCGAGTCCCCGTGGTTTAGGCTTCCTCAAGGCGGAGGGGCGAAGCCATGTGGTTCTTGTCATCATGATGAGTTCGATGCCACTACGCCGAGAAACACCATTGCAGCTTGCACGAATCTCTACGTCGTCCATGCCCCCGATGTCACCGACTCAGATCGGCGAGAGTAACTCTCGCCGCGAACGAAATTGACGACAGTGGTAGCACGCAAAATTTTCCAGTCAGAGATGAGATTGGTGTGCGCGAACGAGCGCATCCCTGACCCAGCTGTAACCCGAGTGCGCGGGATTCTTTACAATGATCATGTGTTTGCATCTCCCGGCCCCATAGGGGCGATCGAAGTGCTCGCGCTACTGGGCGGCCGGTCGTCTACGAACGCAGTCCCAAGCGGCTTTTGGCAGAAAGCATCGGTGCAGAAATCGGGTGGCCCGAAGCCTTCAAGGCGAGCCATCATGTTTCGCATCAGCTCGATGGAGGTCACTTATGACTTTTCGCATTCGCGGCCTGGAGGCCCGTCAATTCGATCATCTTTTTGCCCTAACCGACGCCCAACTTGCCGCGCATGGTGCCGTCCGGCGGATCGCCGACGGTCCGCGGCCTTGCCGCATCAGCCTGACCGACGCCAGGCCCGGCGACGAACTGATCCTCGCCAACTACGAGCATCACGCCGTGGCCTCGCCCTACCGTATGCGGTTTGCCATCTATATTCGTCGCGGCGAAGAAACGTTCGATGCCGTTGGCGAGGTACCGGACCAGCTCCGTAAGCGCACGCTGGCCGTGCGCGGCTTTGATGCCTCTGGGATGATGACGGGCTGGGAGATCGTCGAGGGCGCTAACGTCGAAGTGGCGATTGAGCGCCAATTTGCAAATGCGGAAGCAGAATATCTGCACATTCATTTCGCCGCTCCGGGATGCTACGCAGCGCGCGTCGACCGGGTAGGGAAATAGTGCCGCTCTTGGGTCTTGTGTCACGAGCAACGTCGGTCCACACGCAAGAAGCATACTCGCCGCAATCATCACGGCACTGATTGACCGTCCCATTACCCGAACTCGCTGCGGGGCTCCCATGATGCTCAATCCACGAGTTTGGTGTGAATCGCAAAATGTGGATGAAATTACGTGAGGACGTCTGCCGGATAAGAGAATCGACGGCGGTTTTCAATTCCGTCTCCTGCTCCAGCAAATCCCGATGATCTGTTGCTTGCTAAAGCGTGCGCACCACTTCATGACCGTCTCCGTAAATGGACACCGGGGTTGACTTTGGACGACATGACACGGTTCTGACGACGTTTGCCGGACATGGCCGAATCGCGAGCGGGCTGGACCTGCCCAAAACCAGCGTCAAAAACGTGTCAGAGCTTTTCAGGAACGAAATTGGCCCTTGAAATTGCGAGATGTCCTCTCGCTGAGCCGGGATAGAGTATCGGTGTCTAAGTGATTTCTTATTACGCACGGCATCGCGGCTCGGGCCCGCACGCCGTTGTTGATTGATAAGGTGTCCCCGCGGGGACTAGCCCATCATCGGGAACGGGCATAGCGTTGGAAGCGGTGAACAATCAAATAATTCGGTTTGAAGCTTTACAGTCAGCGGTGGCAGTTACGCCTTAGAGCTATCGGCGGCAACTCGTGCCGTCAATTTAAAGTTGCCTCTTGGGAATGCCGATATGCGGAAACTGGCGCCAGCTATCACTCAATCGCCGCGTGGGTGCAGCGGGAGCAGCTGGCGGCCCTTAGTTTTTGGGCGAGTTTTCAATTCGCACCCCTGCTGAAGTGGCTGCTCTATTAGCATTTGCCATACGAGCGCTTTATAGGAAGCACAACTATAAACTGTTACTCTGGATTTGCGAAATTCTTCATCAATCTCGATGACACAGCTTTATGCGGCATAAATAACTAAACAGGAAGCCGGTTCAACCAATCACGTCTCGCAGTGTGCGCAGTTTGGTCCAACCCGTCACTGACCAACGCGAATGTTGCACCTACTGTCAGCACGAGGGTGAATCGGTCGTGGCTCGTTCTGATGAAGATCGACTCTAACCCCAAGCTGAAGTCATTCGGACGGGCAATTTGTTGTTGACGTCAACTTGTTGAGTCCGAGAGTGAATTTAGCGGAACGAGAATGCTGCCCTGTCGCGCCTTGAACCGATCCACTACCCGAAGACGGGGTGCAATCGGATGCTTGCGATCCGGTATTTTTCACAGCTGCGCGCTGGTGCTTCAATAATTCGAATCCGCGGGACTGACATGAATGGCGCCAATCCATGATGTCTCCACGAAAGAGTGCATGATCGTTGTACCGATCGACAGTTGTGATCGTGAGAGGAGGAGTTATGTCCAGCACGCCCAATCCCCATCGCATTCTGTCACTCGACGGAGGCGGCCGCTGGTCCCTCATTTCGGTGATGGCGCTGCAAAGAATTTTTGGTGAACGGGCAGGGGGTCATGAGATTCTGAAGAACTTCGATCTCGTCGCCGCAAACTCGGGCGGCAGCATCGTGCTGGGGGCCTTGGCCGAGAACATAACCCTCGACCGAGTGCTCGAGCTGTTCTGCACCTCCGGGATGTTGTTCCAGCGCGAATCTTTCTTTTCCCCCAGCGGTCTTTATCATTTTCTGACACGGCACTTGCTTCACGTTGGACCAAAGTACGACACGGAAAAGAAGCTTGTCGCATTGATCAAGCTTCTTCCGAAGTTCGGATCCGAAAAACTGACGGATTTGCCGAAGCTCATCCAGCAATCGACCGGCCACACGACGCATTTCCTCATTGTCGGTTTCGATTATGATTGGAAGCGAGCGAAGTATTTTAGATCCAATGCCGAAAGTCTGGCGAGCTCCTCAGGTCCGACCGAAGCCTCGCTCGCCCAGGCAATCCACGCCTCCAGCACTGCGCCGGTCAACTACTTCGACGCTCCGGCGCGGCTGCCGGGAAGCGTTGTCCTCGGAAACAGGTTTTGGGACGGTGCCGTTACCGGCCTAAACAATCCCGTAATTGCGGCTGTGACCGAGGCTTTGGCCAATGGACAAGGCCGTGTGACCCATCGCGACATTCGCGTGTTGAGCCTGGGCACCGGAGCCGTTTCGTTGCCGGTCGTGGCCCACTCCTCGCCCAAGGAACGCGGCTTGGTCAACATTGCAGAACGCTCCAGCCTGTTTCACGATCTGCAGGAGCTCTCGGGAAGTATCCTCGACGACCCGCCAGATTCCGCCTCCTTCGAAGCCTGGATCATGCTCGGCAACCCCGTGCCGTCCACGCCTCACGATACCTTGCTTGCGAGTGAGCTTAGTCGAAACCCCGAGCCGGTTTCTCTGGTGAGAATGAACCCACTGGCGCGGCCGCATAAGCTGGCCGCCGGCGAATGGGCCCCTCCGGTTGGATTGACCCAAGAAGAATTCAGACGTTTGACAAATGTCGAACTTGATGCCCCTGTTCCGCAAGACGTACGCCTTCTCGTCAAGTTCGCGCAGGCATGGCTGGACGACGACGTGCCAAATCAGCCAATCCGGGAAAATCCCTATACTTTTGTGCCTCGCATCGGCCACAGCAAATTCAGCGAGGCTTTCGCAGCCTGGAACGCTCGCACCAGCAGAGATTTTGAGCAGCGTGAACGTTCGTCTGAGAGACGTCCTCTCAAATAGCGAGCCTCCTGGCGGGTGCAGCGGCAACCCGCATAACTATGTGTGGTTATGTGAAGGGTTTCGGATGACGGCCCCATCCGGATGGGGCGGCTTGCACCGGGGCTGTCGCCTGAAGGCTAAACGGGCATGTAAAGCGGAAACGCCGAAACAGCCAAGCCTTCGCCTAAGGTTGCGCGCGCCGTACTTCTATCCCGATTGCGATGAAGGAATAGCGAACCACATCGACCCCGAGTCATGCGCAGTTGCCCGCGAGGGCCTCGGCGAAGCGTTGACAGGGGCACGCATAGGCCAGCCATTGAGCCGCGAAAGAGTCCTCTCCTGGGTGCCGACGCCGTGTGAGTGGTGGAAGGCAACACGCTTGAGTGCGCCAACGCGAGCGCTCGGGCGACCCGGCGTGGTCAGAGACCCTGGCATGTGC
>Ga0187783_10002288_pt1 | contig 14250 bp, 10 predicted proteins | sample 1015_SJ02_MP02_2_FD_132471 | JGI IMG/M metagenome (GOLD analysis project Ga0187783, IMG submission 132471) | Tropical peat soil microbial communities from peatlands in Department of Meta, Colombia - 1015_SJ02_MP02_20_MG | ecosystem: Environmental > Terrestrial > Soil > Wetlands > Peat | place...
GAGCCCGCCAGCGCCCCCGACCCGCCCGATGACGACCCAGGAACGATCACCGTGAAGGACCCGGCGTCGCCGAGCGTCCCTACCTCTTGCGTCTGCTCGGTCAGCGCACCCCGCGTCACCGCTGCCGTCCCCATGCCGTACCCGCTGTTACTGACGGCCGGCGTGGTGGAGCGGAACACGCCCGCCGCGTCTGCCCCTGCTAGCCCGACGCCCAGCACCACGACCGCCGCCAGCACGAGGACCCAACCGCGCCTGCGCTGCTGGTACTGGCTCGCCTCCAGCCAGCTCGCCGCGGGCCTGCCCGCCCCGTGCCCGATGTCCCGCGCAGGCAGCGCCCCCGCATGCCCCGCCTCGCCCGGTGCCGCCTGCTCCGGCACCGCGTGCTCACGTGCGTCGGCACCGCTCATCGCGCGTTACCCTTCGTGCCGCTGAGTCCGGCTGGTTCACTCGCTGTTTGCGTCGTCGTGATTCAAGGAGCAGCGCGGGCCTGGCCGTCGTCTTGCCGTCGGCCGACCGCTGGCTGTTCTCTGCGGCTAACGGTGCCGCTGCCTGTGCCGTGGCCGCATCTGCCCGCAGGCCAGTTTCCTGGAGGCACTGGTAGCCCGCGGGCGTACGCCCGCAGGCTAATGCGGCGGCGGGGCCGCGCGGTTACGCTCGGCGCATGGACGCAGCGCCACGTCCGCCGCTGCTCGAGCGCGTGCCGCCGGGCGGGTGGATGGCGATCTCCTGGTGTGCGGTCATCGTGTACGCCTTCAGCTCCCTGGTGCTGGCGCCGCCGCCGCGCGGAACACTGTGGCACAGGGAACTGCTTGGCTTGGCGATAGTCCGAGGCCAACTCAGCTGGCCTGGACTGGCCATGTGTAGCGTCGTGGTGCTGTCCGCCGTGCTGCTGCGCCGCTGGCCGCTGCCGGCACTGGGCCTGCTGCTCGCCTGCGCCATCGCCGAGGCGGCGGCGCTGCAGATCGCGGCTTTCCTGATTGCGCCGTCCGGTGTCGCGGTCGGCTTCATCGCGGCCACCCGCTCGCGCCGGGTCTCGGTCGCGGCCGCCGTCGTCGCGTTTGGCGTGCTGGCCAGCTATGGCACTGCCTGGCGGGGCCACGGGCTTACCGCCGTCTCCTGGCCGGTGGCCATTATCATTGCGTGGCTGATTGGCCAGTCGATACGGCAGAACCGCCTGCACGCCGCGGCGCTGCACACCCGGACCGCGGCCGCGGCTGTCACCGCCGAACGGCTGCGGGTCGCCGGGGAACTTCGCGACATGGTCGCGCACAGCATTGGCGTGATCGCGATCCAGGCCGAGGCGGGCAGCCGGGTGATCGGCGCCCAGCCAGCCGAGGCGCGTGACGCGCTGAGCGCCATCGAAGTCACCAGCCGACAGACGCTGGCCCACGTGCGGCGCACGCTGAGCGCGCTGCGCCGGGCCGAGCCAGGGGAGGGGCCTGGCCATGCGCCGACAGGCCCGTCGCCGACGCGGACGGGTGCCACGCCACGTCTCCCGCTGCCCCGGCGGGCGCTGCCGGGCGTGTGGATGGTTGGCTCCTGGTGCGCGGTCATCGCGTATGTGATCAGCGCTCAGGTGCTAGGGCCTGGGGGCTTCATGCTGATGCCGGACGCGCGCCGCCCGGTACCAACCGCTATGGCGGGCCTGCGCATTGTGCTGAGTGGATTCGCAGCAATGCCGTGGCTGCTGCTGGCCCCGGCGGGCGTCGTGGTGCTGTCCGCCCTCTTGCTGCGCCGCTGGCCGCTGCCGGCCCTGGCGCTGCTGCTGGCCGGCGCCATCGCTGCGTCGATGATGCCGGGGCCGCTGCTGCTCGAGAAGTATCCGACCCTGCTGGCGCTGTGGGCGCCGGTGTTTTTCCTGATCCCGCCGGCCGGCGTCGCCGTCGGCTGCATCGCGGCCACCCGTCCGCGCCCGGTCTCGATCGCCACGGCGGTCATCGCGGCCGGTGTGCTGGCCCGCTGCGCCGGCGGGTGGATGCCGGCCGGGTTTCCTAACGGCACCACTGCGGCTCTGGCCGCCGCAGTGACAGTGGTGATCGCGTGGCTGGCCGGCCAGTCGATCCGGCAGAACCGGCTGCACGGCGAGACACTGCGCACCCAGGCCGAGGCCGCGGCGGTCACCGCCGAACGGCTGCGGCTCGCCCGCGAGCTGCACGACATGGTCGCGCACAGCATCGGCGTGATCGCTATCCAGGCCGGCGCGGGCAGCCGAGTCATCAGCACCCAGCCGGCCGAAGCCCGCAACGCGCTGAGCGCCATCGAGGCCACCAGCCGGGAGGCGCTGGCCGGGCTGCGGCACACGCTCGGCGCACCCCGCGGACCCGGGCCAGGCCCCGGTCCGGCCCCGGCGCCGCTGAACCCGGCTCCGGGCCTGGCCGGCATCGGCCAGCTGACCGCGACCGCGATGAGCGCCGGGGTCTGCGTCGATGTGCGGTGGCGCGGACAGCGGCGCCCGCTGCCCGCCGACATCGACCAGTCCGCCTTCCGCATCATCCAGGAGGCGGTCACCAACGTGGTCCGCCACGGCGGCACCGGCCACTGCCAGGTCCTCATCGACCAGCACGACGACGAGGTGACCATCGAGGTCATCGACGACGGGCGCGGCGGCACCGCCGAGGGCACCGGATTTGGCATCACCGGAATGCGCGAACGGGCCCGGCTGCTGCACGGCCAGCTCACCGCCGGGCCGCGGCCCGAAGGCGGCTTCCGGGTGGCAGCCCGGCTGCCGGTGCCGGCACCGGCCGCAGTCCGATGACCGTCCGCGTTGTGCTGACCGACGACCAGCCGCTGGTCCGCGCCGGGCTGCGGGTCCTCATCGCCGACACCCCCGACCTCGACGTCGTCGGCGAAGCCGGAACCGGCGCCCAGGCCGTCCAGCTTGCTAGGGACCTGCGGCCTGACGTGGTGGTGATGGACATCCGGATGCCCGGCATGGACGGCATCGAGGCCACCCGGACGATCACCGCGGAGCACCCGGCGGCCCGCGTCGTCGTGCTCACCACGTTCGACGACGACGACTACGTGTACGCCGCGCTGCGCGCCGGGGCAAGCGGGTTCCTGGTCAAGGACATGGCGCTGGACGACATCCTCGCCGCGATCCGTGTCGTCGCCGCCGGCGACGCGCTGATCGCGCCGAGCGTCACCCGCCGCTTGATCGCCCGGTTCGCCGACCGGCCGGAGCCGCCCCCGCCGCGGCGCCGGATCGACGGCATCACCGAACGCGAACGCGAAGTGCTGGTCATGGTGGGGCGCGGCCTGTCCAACGCCGAGATCGCCGCCAGCTTGTGCATCAGCGCGGCCACCGCCAAGGCGCACGTGGCGCGCCTGCTGGCCAAGCTCGGTGCCCGTGACCGGGTCCAGCTCGTGATCGCCGCCTACGAAGCCGGCCTGGTACCACTATGAGTTCTCCAAGCTCGACCCTGGGGGACCTGCTCGTTCCTGACACTGCCGGATCTGAGGTACTGCTGCCGCCGGGTGAGCGGGTCGGTTCCCGTGCATCCCACATCGTGGTAAGCCTGCCCGCCAGTCGCTCGTGACCAGGCTGGCGCTGTGGCTATGAGCGAAGCTGCCGTTTGGCTCGTTCCACGCGGCACCACGAGCAACAAGATCAAACCTACTCCGACCCGGGAGCCGGTGAGCGGGATCGAACCGCTGACCTGCCGTTTACAAGACGGCCGCTCTGCCAACTGAGCTACACCGGCGGGGACTTGCTGCATGGTAGCCCACCCCGGCCACGAGGGCCGCCCTCGTGCTCTGGCCGAGCCTGCCAAGCGGCGCCAGCTGCAGCGGCGCGCCGCTCGACGTCGGGGCGCGCCGTAGCCAAGGCCGCCTCTGGCCAGCGGAGTGCCGGCCGCCGCATTTCCCCGGTAATTAAGTTCTGGAACCTATGCCGGGCATCACCGGATACTGACGCCGAAATCGATGACTCCTGCACCGTCTCCGGTTAGCGCGTTTCCCGACGCCTAAGGCAGCTGCCCGCACCAGGCGGTACTCAGGCAGCCGCGGCGGGTATTCAAAAGTTGCACATTAATATTGAGCGTGACGGGAAAATGTCCATCGGAGTTCGTTACGGGGAGAATGAGTTTTATGAGTACGACGTCACTAAAAGAACCGATCGTCGTCGGTATTGACGGATCGGATCATGCGGCTACGGCCTTGAATTGGGCGGTCGACGAGGCACGTCTTCGCCGACGCCCGTTGCGCATAGTCCATGCATTTCCCGCCATGGTTTCGATCGTCGGCACGCAGGCTCACGAACATTACCCGAAGGTCGAGACCGAAGCGCGAGCCAGCTTCGAGAAAGCGCTCGCTGACGCACCTCCGATGGATGGGCTGGACGTGGAGCGTGACCTGGTCGCCGGGAATCCGGCCGAGCAACTGGTCGCCGCGAGTGAGGGAGCCAACCTGCTGGTGGTGGGCTCGCGCGGGCTGGGCACCTTCCGCGGCATGCTGCTCGGCTCAGTCTCCATGCACTGCGTCACCCAATCGCACTGCCCGGTCGTCGTCGTCCGACACGACGACTGACGTCGACCCCGCAGGCTGACTGCGAGCCAACCGGGCGCTGGCATCGCGCGGCCCGGCATACCAGTCGGCCGACCCCGGAGCCAGCCAGTCCAACCGGCTGGCCTGCGGCACGTTAGGTGAGCGGCCTATCCAGCTCCACCGATGCCTCGGCCTCCACGCTCTCGACGGCCTGGTACACCTTCTCCCGCGACATCGTGCTGTGCACGGCCCAGTAGTAGATCGCGAGGCTGAATGCGGCGATGACGCCCAGGTCCCACCAGTTGGGAATGTGGTGAGTGGCCAGGAGCGTCACGCCGAACACGGTCGGCGGCGTGCCGTCGTACTGGCCTAGCCAGGAGATGATGATCAGTCCAGCCAGCCAGGGCAGAATCCATACCGCCGCATGCCAGTCGATGATCGTGCGGCGCTGCGCCGGCAGCGACACCTGATAGATGCCGAAGATCAGGAAGCCGACGGCGACCAGCACGTACAGCCAGAAGACCGTGCTGAACCCGGCGAAGTACACGATTAGATTCGCGCAGATGAACGACAGCGGGCAGAGCACGCTAGCCGCGGGCAGTCGGTAGGCTCTGGGCCGATCGGGATCCTGTTTCCGCAGCCCGGCCAGCGACAGCGGAGCCATCGCGTACATAATGACCGTCGCCGACGTCACCAGGCCGACCAGCCCGGCCCAGCTGGGGAAGGGCAGGAAGGTCAGCATGCCGACCACGAACGCGATGCAGATCGAGACGAACGGCACGCCTCGCTTGCTGATCCGGCTGATGCTGCGCGGGAAGTAGTCGTTGCGGCCGAGGCCGTAAGACAGCCTCGAGGACGTCCCGATGTACACCAGGCCAGTGCCGGCTGGCGAGATGACCGAATCGATGATCAGCAGCGTGGACAGCCAACCCAGGCCGGCCGTCGTGGCCAGCGTTGCGTACGGGCCGAAGGCCTTGACCCCGGAGATTGGGGTCGCCCAGCCGTGCACCAGGTTGGCCGGGTTCAGCGCGCCCACGAAGGCGACCTCGAGCAGCAGGTAGATGAGAGTGCCGATGATCATGGACCCGATCACTGCCCGCGGGATGTTCCGCTGCGGGTTCTCAGCCTCGCCCCCTACCTGAATCGCTTGCTCGAATCCTTCGAGCGCGAACACGATTCCGAGCGGTAGAGCCGCGAAGATCCCGTGGAACCCGAACGGAGCAAACCCACCGCCAGCCGTGAAGTTGTGGTAGTGGAACACGGTCGCAAGCAGGGCGATGATCGTGATCGTCGGGATGAGCAGCTTCCAGATCACCGCGATGGAGTTTGTCTCCGCCAGCCAGCGCACGCCGAGGGTGTTAATGATGGCGAACACGAGCATGAACCCGGCACCGATCAGGATGCCGCGGCCGTCCAGCGTGCCATTCGCGTTGATCAGGTTGAGGCTAGTGAACCGGGAATTCAGGTAGCCCAGGGTCGCCTCGACCTCGATCGGCGCGATCGTCACGGCTTGCAGCCACGCCATCCAGCCGCCAGTGAATCCGCCGAGCGCTCCGAAGGTCATAAACGGGAACCTGGCGGTCCCCCCGGACACCGGGTAAGTCGACCCGAGCTCGGCGTGTACCAATGCCAGCAGCGCCAATACCGCTCCGCCGAGGATCCAGGACAGCAGCGATGCGCCGCCCGCCACTTTCGCGGCAGTAAGGGCGCCAAGTAGCCAGCCGGATCCGATGATGGAGCCCAGCGAGATCATGGTGAGCCCGCGTAGGCCTACGGCCCGGTGCAGATGGTTTTCCCCAGGGCTCACTGTTATGTCAGCAGGTTTTGTTGCCATGAAATCCCCCGTTCAGGTGAACCAGCAAGCCCAAGGAGACTCGCCCCCACCGACACCCGCGACGGACCATTGAGCGTGGCCAGCTGCCCCCAGCTTGTCGGCCGCAGCGCGGCTGCGACACCAACCGCTTCGATAATTGATTTGATGATTACGCGGAACTGATGCCTAAGCTTCATATGGCAGAGCAAGTCAGTTATCAAGTCAATATCAAGTGATTTGCCGCTTACGCTTTGCTGTTATGAGCCTTCTGGGTTACATACATGCCCGCAAGGCCGTGAGTAGGACCATAGTAAGCAGGCCGAATTAATCCGCGAGAAGGGGGCTAGTCCAGTACGGATGCGCGTCTGGCCAGGCCGTGACGGGCGTAGCCGCGCACCGCCGGCTGGGCGGTGGCAGTCGGGGGCGAGGATCAGCCACGTACTGGTCAGTCTAGGCAAACTGCATGCTTCAGGGTGCAATCCCGATGGCAGGCATGGAAGCTCAGATTTAATGCCATAATTATTTCATTCGACTGCTGCTAGAGGTTTTGATGTGGTGAAATAACCCCAGTTAGGGCTGGGTTGCGCTGGGCTAGCGTGGCCTAGGGGGGTGGCCGGGTGACCAGAGACAGCCGCCGACTGCCGGAACCGTCCTGGCCGACGGTGATCGCGACAACGCTCCGGCTGTGGCTTCAGCGCCATGTGCTGCCCGAGTTCCGGTATCGACTGTTCGGAGGGCGAACCAGCGGTCGCCTGTGGCCGGCCGCGCTGTTGATCATCATTGTGGCGGCCGGGGCAACGTACCTGGTCGCCGGGCGGATCAGCGATGACGGTACGCGATCCCAGAGCGGCTCGTCGGCGGCGAACTCTGGCGGGCTGCCCGCCGCGGCTGCTGCTCGGAACAAGGCAGCTGCGTGGATCGAGGCCCAGGTAAGCGACGGGCTCATCGTGGCCTGTGATCCCCTGATGTGCACGACGCTGCAGCAGCACGGATTCCCGGCGGCTGACCTCGCCCAAATCGACATGGGATCTGGCGACCCGCTTGGGTCGGACATCATCGTGTCCACTGCGGCTGTCCGCAGTCTGCTGGGTCCCCGGCTGGCACAGCTATACGCGCCGACTGTCATCGCCAGTTTCGGGAGCGGCCAGTACCTGATCCAAGTGCGTATCACTGCGGCCGGCAGCGCCATCGCTGCGCAGGCTGCCAACCGGGCAGCCCTGCAGGCCCGGATCACGGCGGGCCGGGAGCTGGACCGGAACAAGAACATCCATGCCCCGCGGCTGGCCAGGGCGGAGCTGGCTGGAGGCCATGTGGACTCCAGGCTGATGGACATTCTGGCGCTCATGGCACACCGGGTCCCGGTCCAGATCCTCGGGTTCGGCGACGGCGGGCCGGGAACCAACGCGCCGCTGCGGCTGATGAGGATCAGCGCACCGACAGCTACCTACCTGCACCGGCTGCTGGTGTTCCTGCGCGCGCAGCTACCGCCCTTCGCCCCGAATGTCTCCACCTATCCCGCAGGCCTGACGACAACTGTCCAGATCGAGTTCCCCGCGCCAAGTCCAACCACATTGAGCATGCCGTAGTGAACCAGTGATGTGCGTCCGCAGCGAAGCGTTCTGCTCCTGGAAGGGATAAGGCCATGAGCACATCGACCCAAACAAGGCGACTGACCCGGATGGTAGCCGCCACAGCCTTAGCTGCTTTCGCGGTCACGGTCGGCCAGGCGGCGGTGGCAGCCCCGTTTGCATCGGCATCCGGCCAGGTCGGCTGGATCAGGCTCGCACATCTGTCGCCCAACGCTCCCGCAGTCGACGTTTACCTGTACTCCTTCGGAGACTCATCGGCACAAGTGATCCTCAGGCACGTCGAGTACGGCGATGTCTCGCCGTTCGAGGAGGTGGCGGCCGGGGACTACACGGTGGCGATGCGGGCGGCTGGCGCTCCGGCCAGCAGCAGCCCGATCCTGTCCACGGCCGTTGACGTCCTAGCGGGGCATGCCTACACGGTGGCCGGCATGGGCCCGGCTGACGCCCTGCGGCTGCAAGTGATACCAGAGCGGCTGACTACGCCGCCAGGCAAGGCACTGGTGCGGGTCATCCAGGCTTCCCTGGCACAAGACAAGGTGACCGTCATGCTCGGTCAGCGGACGCTAGCCACCGACCTGAAATTCGCCAGCGTCACGGGCTTCGTGGCGGTGGATCCCGGCACCTTGTCGGTCCGGGCAGTCGGCGCCAGCGAGACCGCCACGGCATCGGTCATCCTGGCCGCTGATTCCGTGCACACACTGGTCGTCCTGGACCAGCCGGGCAGCCTGTCGATCGACGATCTGCTTGATGCCCAGGGCAGCCAGATCGCGCCGTCCGGGGGGCCGCAGACTGGCTTCGGCGGTACCGCGGCACGCCCTGGCGCGCCGCTGGTGCCGTGGGCGGTGGCCGGGCTGGCCGGCCTCGCGGCCACCGTCACCGGAACGGCACTGCTGAGCCGGCGGCGGCGGCCCGCCATGCATGCCCGCTGATACTGCCGCACCGCCAGCCCGGCCTCGGCTGCATCGTGGCCGTCATGCTTCGCGTAACCGGATCGTGCGCAGGCCGTGGGCCGCAGCGTCAGCTGTGGTCGGCATCCTCGCGCTGAGCGGAGCAGTTGCCGGGCTGGCCTGGGCGAGCCATACCGCGCGGCCGGCCACCCCGCTCGGCGTGCCGCCCCTGGTACCCGTGCCGGCCGGCCACTGGGCTGCGGCACCACCAGCCAAGGCCACGACGGTCGCCCGGCCCACCGGACTGGTCATTCCCGTGATCGGCGTCAGGACCCGGCTGATCAGGCTGGGCCTGACGGCGTCCGGTGCCCTTCAGGTGCCGGCCAGTACAGCCGTCGCTGGCTGGTACACCGGCAGTCCGCGGCCAGGCGCAATCGGCGCTGCGGTCATCGCCGGCCACATTGACTCCTATCTCGGCCCTGGCGTGTTCTTCCGGCTGCGCGAGCTGCGGCCAGGTGACCTGATCTACGTGCAGCGCGCTCACGCCAGCCTTGCGGTGTTCCGGGTCACCGGCGTTCGCACGTTCCTGAAGACACGCTTCCCGACCGCCGCGGTATACGGCCCCGTTCCTGACGCTCAGCTCAGGCTCATCACCTGCGGGGGGACCTTCGATCCGGCCACCGGCCACTACCTGAGCAATGTCATCGTCTTCGCCGTGCTCCAGCTATGACAGCGGGCCGCGTGCTCAGGACCTACTGGCGCGGCGAGCTGCTCGGGCCAGGTCGGGTAGCCGACCGAGGATCTGGACCGCCTCGGCGCTGTCCCGTTCCTCGATACTCGCCGTGACTCGCTTGCCAGCAACGTCCAGGTGCACGGACGCCAGGTCGAACATGCGCTGGACCGGGCCCTGCACCCATCGAATGCTCTGCACTTTCTCCAGCGGTACCCAGGTGGTCTGCCGGCACAGTCGGCCGCGGGATGCGACGACATAGCGGTCATCGCCGCTCCAGCCGAGGAAGTGGAAGCTCAGCGGCGCTTTCCAGCGGGCGGCTTGCGGAGCTCGCCGCACCGGCAGTGGACGGTCGCCAAGCAGCTCATTGAGCATCTGCTCGGCCTCGGCGCGCGTCCCCACCGGGATCAGCGCACGCAGCCGCTGGCCTTCTGCCTGACCCTCGCGGCGCTGCCGCATCCCAGCGACGTCGACCTCGAGGCGGCACCAGCCAAGTGCCCGCCAGACTAGCGGCTGAACCAGGCGGACTGCCTGGATCCGGCCGGGCCGGATGGTCTCGGCGGCCGTCTGGATTAGGCCTGACCGCAGCCTGATCCCGTCGTGGGCCGCCGAGACCGTCGTGCCGTACTCGCCGTTCAGCTGGCGCCACAGGGCGAGAACGACACCGAGCACTACGGGCAGGAACGGCGCGATTGCGCTGGCGTTCCCGCTCAGCCAGGCGGTCAGTACAGTCCCGACGGCCACGATGAGTGCCGTCGCGCCTGCCCGGCTAGCGACGATTGCCACTGGCAGCCTGCTTGGCTTCACCCGGAACAACGGCCGCTCCGAGCCCACGGCGGCCTGAGCCTGACTGATTGCCTGGTTCCCGGTACCAGCCGATTGGGCCTCGGGTACCGCCGGGACGGCGGCCAGCGCGGCCATAGCCAGCAGTTGCCTGCGCAGCCGCTCTGCGTCGGCCAGCCGGAGGCAGGCTAGCCGTCCGCCGCGAGCGGCGTCGCCGCCAGCTACCCGCAGCTGCAGCTCGGCGAGCCCGAGTACCCTGGCCAACCCGGTCTGCACAATGTCAATAGCCTGCACCTGGGACAGCGGGAACCGCCTGGAATCCCGGCGCAGCAGGCCGGTGTCAACGCGCAGCACGCCATCGGCGACCTGCCAGCGGGTGACCAGCCAGCTGACAAAACCGCCGGCCAGCGCGAGAGCGATTATTGCCAAGTCGGTGTAGAGGTCGCTGCCGGCCTGGCGCCGGTGCAGCACCGCGATGCCCAGCAGCAGGATCAGCAGGCTCATCAGACCGCGGCCGGCCCGCACCAGCGGCGAGAGTGGGTGCAGCCGGTGCCAGCTCGCGTCGGCAATCCCGGTCATCGGCTGGCGCGGCAGCTCGTCCGGCAGCTGAGCAGTCACAGTCCGGCTGCCTGCGCCTCGCCTAGTGCGGCGAGCTGGTCGCGCAGTACGGCCGCCACGGCCTTGTCCAGGCCCGGAATCCGCGCGTCACTTGCCGCTGCCGCTGTGTGCATGCGCAGCGTGGCCAGGCCGAGGCTGCGCTCCACCGGGCCCGCGGTGACGTCGATGAACTGCATCCGCCCGTAAGGAATCACTGACTGGCGCCGGACGAGCACGCCACGACGCACCATCAGGTCGTCGTCGCGCTCGGCGTAACCCCAGGCAGCCACGCGGCGGGCCAAGAAGCGCTCCGACAGCAGCCCAGCCACCAGTACCGCGGCGGCTGCACCCACGCTCGCGGTGGGTGACGCGGCGAGGCCGGCCGCGGCGACAATGATCGCTGCCGGCACTGTCACCAGCCCTACCTGGATCCTCCTGGCGCGCAGCAGCAGCGGCGACGGCCGCAGCCAGCTGATGCCCGCCTCGGCCGGATCACTGTGGGCGGGCCGCTCGGCCGGAGCCCGCGGATCGGCAGGCGTCGGCGATTTGGCAGGCGTCGGCGATTCGGCAGGCGTCGGCGGCTCAGCCGTGGTCACGCGACCACCTCCGGCGTGCGGCTGGCAACGTCCTTCGCGTGAATCACGGCGGCCTTCCCGGTGGTGCGTTGTATCGGTTCCCTCAGCAAGGCTATTGGCTGGGCCACCGTTGGCAACCCGGTCCAGCCGGCGCTGGGCTACGGCATCGATACCAGCGTGATCTGCTGCCATTCCGTCATGGCCTGCGGCGCCCAGTCAGCGTGCCGTTCCTCGAAGAGCCGGGCCGCCCGTGCGCCGCTCCAGCCTTCGGGCAGCAGGTCGGCGGGCAGTACCGGGTCGATCCACGGGAATCGGCGCCACGCGTGCACGAGTTCGATTAGCGCGGCGAGCGGATCGGATGTGTCCCGGCTGGCGAACTCGGCAAGGAACTTCTGGTAGCGCGCCTCGATCAGGTCGAGGTCCCAGGCCAATCGCGCCATCGCTGCCAGCTCGCCGCCGCCCGCGTACTCGGCCAGGAAGATCTGCGACTCGCTGAGCAGGCCAGCATCGGCGAGCACCCTGGCGGCCTCGGCTGCGCGACCGGGGTCCGCGCTAAGCCACACGCCGGGTGCCGGACTGCCGAAGCCTGCCCAGGTCATCCTGGTGCGCAGCAGGTGCCGGGCTGGCCGCTCGGCCTCGGGTGCCCTGGCCAGCACTAGCAGCCACCGGCCATCCCACTGGTGCCGGGTCGCGGTGAAGCCGTAAATGCGCTCGGTACCTTCGCTCAGCAATTGCTCCGCGCTTGCGGTCAGGCCCCAGCGGGTGCGCCGTCCTATCCGCTCCGAGGTCAGCCAGCCGTCGGCTGCCGTCCGCATCAGCGCCTGCCTGCAGGCCTTCTCCGCCACGCCAAGCCGGCCCAGCACCTCGATGAGCGCGGCGGTCCAGGCCGAGCCTCCGGACGGCAGGACGAACTCGCCGAGCACGGTGAACAGCAGGCCCCTGACGGTCTCTGCACCCGCGGCGTGCCGCCGGTGCAGCCGCAGGCTAGCTGTGCCATCTGCCATCGGGCCTCCTCGCCGCCTGCCATCGGCGCCGCCTGCCATCGGCGCTCCCGCACGGTCAGCCATCGTGCCGCCTGCCATTCACCAGAACCTAGATTATGCTACGTCATCTTGACGTTCTACTACGTTTCTGTAGCATGATGAAGGTGACCGGGACCACAGGCCCGCAGGCCGCGCATGCCACCGGGGGACTCGTCGACTTCCGGGTCGAGCCATCGGCCTACCGGCACTGGCGGCTGGGCTTGGACGGCCAGGTGGCCACTCTCGCCATGGACGTGGCCGAGCAGGCCGGCCTGGCACCCGGCTACGAGCTGAAGCTGAACTCCTACGATCTGGGCGTCGACATCGAGCTGTATGACGCGGTGCAGCGACTGCGCTTCGAGCACCCCGAAGTTCGCGTGGTGGTGCTCACCAGCGCGAAGGACAAGGTGTTCTGCGCGGGAGCCAACATCAGGATGCTGGCCGGAGCGGCGCACGAACAGAAGGTGAACTTCTGCAAGTTCACCAACGAGACCCGCAACGGCATCGAGGACGCGACGGCGAGCTCCGGTCAGGCGTACCTGGCTGCAGTTAACGGCACGGCCTCGGGCGGCGGGTACGAGCTGGCCCTAGCCTGCGAGTACATCATGCTGGTCGATGATCGCTCGTCCGCCGTCGCCCTCCCTGAGCTTCCCCTGCTCGGCGTGCTGCCGGGCACCGGCGGGCTCACCCGGCTCGTCGACAAGCGCCACGTGCGGCGAGACGTGGCGGACTATGTGTGCACCAGGCCAGAGGGCGTTACCGGCAAGAAGGCCGTCGCCTGGCGCCTGGTGGACGAGGCGGTGCCGCGCGCGCACTGGGCTCAGGCGGTGGCCGACCAAGCCGCCAGGCTGGCCAGCCGGTCCGCTCGTCCAGCCGACGCGGCAGGCATCCGGCTGACCAAGCTGGCCAAGTCGCGAACCGACCAGGACATCAGCTACTCATCTGTCTCGGCGCGGCTAGCGCGCGCCGCAGGCGTAGCCGAGATCACGATCTACGGCCCGCCGCGACCAGCGCCGGCTGGCCTGCCGGCACTGCACGAGCAGGGCGCCGATTGCTGGCCGCTGGCGGTTACCAGGGAGCTTGACGACCTGATCCTGGATCTGCGCACCAACGAACCGGAACTCGGCACCTGGCTGCTGCGTACCAGCGGAGATCCGGACCTGGTGCTGAGCTACGACCAGCTGCTGCTCGAGAACGGCAGCGACTGGCTCGCGAACGAGATCGTGCATTACCTCAAGCGCACCCTGAAGCGACTCGATGTCACCAGCCGGAGCATAGTCGCGCTGGTCGAGCCTGGCAGTTGCTTCGCCGGCTCGCTGCTGGAGCTGGCGCTAGCCGCCGACCGGTCCTACCAGCTGGCCGGGCTGCCAGAAGACGGACATCAGAACGGCGATCCAGGTGCTGGCCCGGCCACGGTGACGGTAGCCGGGATGAACCTCGGCCCGCTGCCGATGGGCAACGGCCTGACCCGGTTGCAGAGCCGCTACTACGGCGACGAGGCCGGCCTGGCCGCCGCGAAGGCGCTGGCCGGCCAGCCGGTGGCCGCGGAACAAGCCGCGGAGCTGGGCCTGGTCACGTTCGCCCCGGATGACATTGACTGGGATGACGAGATCAGGATGGCACTAGAGGAGCGGGCAAGCTTCAGCCCGGACGCGCTGACCGGCATGGAGGCCAACTTCAGGTTCGCCGGCCCGGAGACACTGGAGACGAAGATCTTCGGCCGGCTGACCGCCTGGCAGAACTGGATTTTCAGCCGCCCCAACGCCGCGGGC
>Ga0187783_10002290_pt1 | contig 14244 bp, 12 predicted proteins | sample 1015_SJ02_MP02_2_FD_132471 | JGI IMG/M metagenome (GOLD analysis project Ga0187783, IMG submission 132471) | Tropical peat soil microbial communities from peatlands in Department of Meta, Colombia - 1015_SJ02_MP02_20_MG | ecosystem: Environmental > Terrestrial > Soil > Wetlands > Peat | place...
CACGGCGACTGACTCGCGGGAATACTCGAACGCGGTTGCTTCAGCGGCTGCCGCGAGCAAATTCCCATCGACATGCGGCGGCGCTGAACGCTTTGCAATTTCCGTCGCCGCGCGTCACGCTTGCCCTCGGAGGTCCTCGCCATGCCGACATTCGAACGCGCCGGAGTTTCGCTGTACTACGAGGAATTCGGGAGCGGGTTTCCGATCCTGCTGTTCGCGCCAGGCGGGATGCGATCCTCGATCGGATTCTGGCATCAGAGTCCGTTTGATCCGACCAAGGAGCTCGCCAGCGACTTTCGCGTCATCGCCATGGATCAGCGCAACGCCGGCCGCTCGAAGGCTCCGCTGCGCGCGACCGACGGTTGGGAAACCTACAGCGCCGACCACCTCGCGCTGCTCGACCATCTCGGCATACAGCGCTGCCATGTGATGGGCGGATGTATCGGCGGACCGTACTGCTTTGGCGCGATCCAGGCCGCGCCAAACCGCATCACCGCCGCGGTGATTCAGCAGACTATTGGCCTCTCACCCCGCAATCGCGAGATGTTCTACGCGATGTTCGATCAGTGGGCGCAGGCGCTCAAACCGACGCATCCGGAGATTGACGACGCCGGTCTGCGCTCGTTCCGCGAGCGGATGTACGGCACTGACTTCGTGTTCAATGTCTCACGCGACTTCGTGAGGACGGTGAAGACCCCGCTCCTGGTGCTGCTCGGCGCCGACGACTATCACCCGACCGAGGTTTCCGAGGAGGTCGCCCGCCTGGCACCCAACGCGGAGCTGGTCCGCGAGTGGAAGACCCCCGAGGTTATCCCGAAAACCGTCGCGCGGGTCCGCGAATTCCTGAAAGCGCACACTCCGCGCAATTGACGCGGCTCGCTCGCGCCTAGAGCTTGTTCTGCGAGGCGGCGGTGCCGGCCACCACCACCTTGTCGGGCGAGGTCGTGGCGCTCGCTAATACCGCCTGATCTCCGGAGTCGAACAGGGTCGCAGTAAGCCCGAGCGTCGTAAGGGGAGACTCGCCGGTTGCACACTCGATGTCGTCGGTCCCCGCCGTCAGAGTGATTGTCCCGGTCCCGTCCTTGCTGAACGAGTAGGTGCTGCTGGAGAGGACCAGCGTGCAACCGATGCCACTTTCGTTCAGCGAGATCGAGCCCGAGGTAATTTTTCCGTTGCCATTGGCGTCGATCTGACCGGTGATTGAGATGGGGCAGGGTGCGCCGGCGCAGGACGCGTCCGAACCGTTCAGCACCAGCGCGTAGTCGCCCTTGAAGTCGCTGTTCTTGAAGGGAGGTCCACCCGCGCTCGCGGGCGAGATCGGAAACGCGAAACTAATCACTGCGATTGCCGCAATACTCCACCGCATCATCTACCACCTCCCGCCACCGCCCGTGCGGCCGCGACACCGTGAAGATCTACGCGATCGTATCGGCGCCCTACGCCGATTTCAATGACTGTTCTGCTCAGGAGCCGGCGCCGCACCCGGATCCGAATCGTTGGTCGAGACTGGTTCGGCCGGCACATCCGCCTTTTTGCGAAACTCGTCCAAGTGTTGCCTGAAGTCCTTGTTGTCCGGCGACAGCTCGACCGCGTGGGCGAGATCTTTCTCGGCGCCGAAGTAATTGTAGGAGCTTTCCTCGGCGAGCCCCAGCTCATAAAAGGCCCACGGATTGTCGGGCCGCGCCGCGGTCGCCTTGCGCATCCACGACGCGGCCTCGTCGAACTTCTTCTCACTGAGGTAGAGTTCGGCGAGCCGCCGCGAGGACTCGAACTCCGACGGCCTCGCCTCGACCGCCGCCTGCAGCGCGGACTCGAGCGTGTCCGGATCGCCGGCGTTCTGGGCCGCATCGGCGAGCGCCATGTCGAGGTCAAACGGATCGACTCCGCTCGCGACTGCGCGATCGATCGTCGCCTTGGCGGACTTCATGTCGCGGCGCGGCGCATAGACCAGCTTGACGAGATCTTCGTATGCGTGTGGATCGGTTGGATTAAGCTCGGCCGCCTGCTTGAGGGCGGCCTCGGCCTTCTCGAGATCGCCGGCCTGACCCCAGGCCTCGCCAGCGGCCAGCAGCAGTTGTCCCTTCCAGTAGGTGCGATCGCGAGCAGCGGCGCCGGCAAACAGCCGCGCCTCGTTGCGGAACTCCTTCAGCGCGCCGTAGTACGCGCCGAAACTCCAAATCGCCCCGGTGAAATCGTGCGCGACCGCCTCGTTAAATCCTTTTTCGACCGCAGCGCGCTCGTCCGGCAGCAGGTACGGAATCATTCGCCACTGGAGATAGAAATGCACGCTCAGGTCGGGCGAAACGAATACCGAGTGCGTGATCTGCGTAAGCGCGTCCTGCTCCCGGCCGAGCCACACCAGGCTCTGCGCGTAGAGGTCGAGCACGTAGGGGTCGAGCGGACTCAGCCACGCCGCTGCGGCAAGCTCCTTCGCGCGCGCCCCGCGATCGAGTCCCGAGCCCATCGCCTCCACCATCCAGACATGCGTCAGCGAGGAAGCCGGATGTGCGAGCACCAGCTCGCGCGCCTCCACCGGATTGCGGGGCTGCATGAGATTGTATGGATAAGGCACCGAGCCCTGCCGCAGCGCTACGATCGCCAGCAGCGCCGCCGCGGCGCTCACCACTGCGGCAACATACCGCGTGCGCACAGGATCGGGCTGAACATCGCGCTCCTCGAGGCGGCGGGTCGCGATCAGACGCATCACCAGCGCAAACAGAATAGTGAACAGGATCGCGTTGGCAGGAATCTGCAGATTGAAATCGAAAAACTCCTGAAAGCTAATCGCCGCCATTGCCGCCAGCATCGCCGCCGCGATCGGCAGCACCTCCGGCGGAAGCGCCCTGAGCCCGCGATAGAGCCGCACGCCTACCGCCACAAAAAACCACGCGAGGAGGCCGAACCCGATTGCTCCAGCGCCGATCAGCAGCTCGAGGTAGTCGTTGTGGGTCTGGCGCACCTCGTTCAGCGGCGTCGGTGGACTCTGGTAGCGCGGAAACAGATCCTGAAACGCGCCGATTCCACTGCCGAACAGCGGGAAATCGCGCACCATCGGCAACGCGTCGCGCCACACGTCGGCCCGGAACCGGAGGCTCTGGTGCTGGCTGATGGTCTCCTGCAGGCGCAGATCCGCCTCCCGCCGATCCTGTTCGCTAACGAACATCGAGGAGGTCGCGAGCACCAGAACGAGGCCGACCGCGGCCACCGGCAGCGCCAGCCGCCACGAGAGCCGCAACAAAGGCGGCCGTTGCTCGACCGGAATGAAGGTGGCAAGGAACATCAGCGTCGCCACCCCCAAAACAGCGCCGAACCAACCCGCGCGCGAGAGGCTCAGCAGCAACGCGATTCCGATCACGAACGTCGCCGCGCCGCAGAAGACGCGGAACGCCGCGCTGTTGCGGTTGGTGATAAAGGTCGGAAACAGCACCCCGGTAAGTGCGGTCGGCAGCACCAGGTTCATGTAGGCGGCGAAGTGATCGGGGTTGACGAACGGTCCCCGCGCACGGTCGAACAACTCGGCATTGGCGCGGCCCCAGTCATACGGAATGAAGATCCACATGACCTTGCCGTTCCACGCCACCCGCTCCAGGATGGCGACGCACGCCACCAAGAGCCCGGTCCCCAGCACTGCGATGAGCAGATTGCGACAGAACCGCTTCTCTGCCTCTCCGCGCACCGAGGGACCGAACGGGAACAGCATCACCACGAAAAACACCGCCGCGTAGCCGGCGAACTTGAGCAGAATCTCTCGGGTTAGATCGGGGGCGATCGATAACGGTCGCCAGCGCGGCGCCTTCGTGGCAAATGGCGCCCATGCAGCCTCTCGCACGCCTGCCTTAGCTCGCGGAACTTCGCGCCCTTCCTTGACTTCCTTGGGCGTCGGCAGCACCACCGGCATCCCGGTCGCCGATGGCGGCATCTGGAACATCGCCTGGTAGGGCGCAGTCGCAGGCCATCCGGAGAGCGATTCCTGGTAAAGGTGGTAGGTCCCCGGCGAGAGAACCCGAATCAGCGACGGCGGCAGCGGCACCAGTTGGAAGGCGATGAACGCGATGAACATGGCCAGCGGCGCAGCGAGCGCAATCGCATTGCGATAGTCGGGCTGATGTGGAATTGGCGGACGAAACGCGAGCTTCGCCATCCATAGCGCCGCGAGCCCAAATGCCACCAACTCCGCCGACTTGTAGGCCCACGGATGCACCGCGCCCATCTCGAACGGGGTCACGATGGTGAGCAGCAGCACGCCGACCATGACCGCGCGATCGAAACCGTCGAGGCTCTGGGCGAGCAGCAGGCGCCGGGGTGCGCGTGACGTTGGTCGGCTGAAGCCCTGGCCCGAGTATGCTCTGCTGCGATCCACGCCGCTTACGCCTGATCTAATGCCGGAATCTGACCGGCCGGGCGAATCTCGATGACTTTAGCACACGTCCGGAGGGTCGCCTGACCAGCTTTCGCACCCTGCCGGGGTCCAGATGAACGGAGAGGCCGGCACGGTCTCAAACTTCGGGACGCGCACCGGCCTCTGCCGGATAATGCCAATCACATGGTTCAGATCGCCGGGCTGGAGCTGCCGTGGTGTCCGCCACCGCCGCCGCCAGTCACACCCCAGATGATTCCGCCAATAGCGCCGCCCGCTAGCGCAGCCGCACCCGCGGCTTCCCACCACGCGCCGCCGCAGGTTGCGGTCGCCGCCGATGCGACGCCGAGCTGGCTGCTCGCGAGTGCCTCGCTGGTTTCCGAGACCTGCCAGTCAATCGTCAGTCCCTCGATATCGACGTTGCCAACCGCCGATCCGCCGTGCCACTTGGTGTTGCCCGGGTCGAGCACGAAGGTGTACTTGCCGGGCTTCACCGGGATGCAGTAGCGGCCATAGAAATCGGTGCGCCCGTCGCCGACTTTCTTGCCGTCGGAATCGAGCACCTCGATGTAAACGCCGTTGATGTAATTGTTGTTGGAATCCGACACGAGGCCGACTACCGCGCTCGCAGTCGGAGCGTTGGAGGTGTTCGCGGAGCCCACCGTTTGGCCCGCGGCACCAGCGCCTGTCGCGCCGCCGGTGGCGACCGGATCGCCCGCTGCCGCGATCGCCCCGAGACCTGCCGCTCCCGCGGGCCAGTAGGCCGCCCCGCAGGTACCGAGCGCTGCCGAGACCACGCCGTTGTCGGCGCTCGGCACCGCGGCCGACTTCTCGTCGACCTTCCAGTTCAGCGTGAGCCCTTCGACCTCGACCGTTTCCTGGGCCGAGCCGTCGCGATACTTGGTTTTGGCGGGATCGAACTTCATCAGGTACTTGCCGGGTTTCAGGGGTACGCAATAACGCCCATACAGATCCGTGCGCGCATCGGTTACTTTCTTGCCGTCCGAGCCAAAAACCCGCACATAGACGTCATTGACGTAGTGGCCGTCGCCATCCTTGACGATTCCGACCAGCGCGGTGGGAGTCGGTTTCGAGGTTGTTTGGGCACGCCCAGTGCCGGCGATCAGAACCAGAGCGGCGACCGCTAGCAGAGCGCTTTGAAGATGCTTCATTACCAAACCTTCCGTCTTACCCTCGAACATAAGCTTTAGATAATTCAGTATCCGTTTGAGGCTGAATTGACAGCTCAAACGTCCAGCAACGAATACAGTCTACCGACCGTAAAAATACCGGTCAAATGCTTTTGTCATGTAAAAAGATAAATAAATATCTAATATCAGGTCATAAAGGTTTGACCTGATTCCTGCCGATTATCGGAGTCTAAACCGAAATAAGGGGCTTTTAGGGAAGAGCCGAGGGCATCCGCAGATGACCGGTGCGCAAAAGGGGGTCAGCGAGCGGCAGCTATCGCGGCCAGTTGGCCGTTACCACTCCCGCGCCAGTCGCGGCGGCAGTGGCGGTCATTCCCACGCTGTCGGAGTAGGAGTTGACCTGAGCGCGCGACAGCAGCATCCCCATGCTGCCCGAAGCGAAGGTCGGGTAGAACGGTTGCTCGCCGTTATCGGCGAAGAATCCGCGCGCCGCTAACTGCCGCTCGGCGAGCTTGAGATTATGAATGCGCGCGTAGCAGTCGGGCATGTTGAAGTGCTTGGGGCATCCCAGCAAGTGGAAGAGCTCGTGCTCGGTCACCCCAGACGGGGTCATGACCAACTGGTTGACCGTCGCGCGTCGCGCAACCACGAACCCATGGGTCAGCGTCGGATCGTCCACCTCGCCGAGGATCTCCGGAATTCCGATCGCGGTTGAGACCACCCCGTAGGCAAAGTCGCCGAGGTTGCGGTTGACGAAGTACAGCACCCGATCGCACGACGGTCCGAGCGGAATCTGGCTCACCTGCTGGAGGATCTGGTCGTGGGTGAAACCGGCGCGGCTCATGTGATCGAACGACACCGGCTTGAGATACAGGTCGTAAACCTGCGCCTGACTGTTCCAACTGTCGAGCAGCGCGAGCGCATCGTCCTGGCCCAAGCCGTCATCCAGATAGACGCACAGGCGCACGTCCTGGCGCGGGCCGAATCGTAGCTGTCGCGAAGCGCCGGATGATCGAAACCCATGCTGGTGCATCCTGTGGTGCCGAACACCAGCAGCGCCGGAATCATCACCGCGACCATCGCGGTCAGCGCGCGATGCATGCGCTTTGCAGCTTCATCCAGCAGGATCGCGCGAATCGCGCCGGCCTCGTCGGCCAGCGGGCGCGCCATCAGCGCACTCAGCGCGAAGGGCGTGGAGCGATCCGTTTTTTCTGCCACGACTCCGGACAGGGAGCAGTATCCATGCCGCCGGCGGTTAGTCCGGAAACGTGACGGTTTTGGAGTCGAGCGCCGTCAATTCGCAACGCTCGGTAGAGTTATGCAACATAGGGTAGCGCGAGGGTCACCGCTCGAGCGTGCAAAATAAACCGCCGTTGTCCCGAATCGGTACATTTTGAACAATTGGCCGACTCATTGCGCGACACCAGCGCGGCTCGAGCCCAGGCTCTGGCAGATTCGCCCCCGCGCCGCATCGGAGTATTCCATCACCACCAACGAACCGTGACGCGCTCTGATCGCGCCGTCTTCGGGCTGCCACGCGAGCGAATCGAGGTCTACCCCCGAGAACTGGTAGTGCTCGGCGATCTGGTCGATGTGCGCGCGAACTTGCGCTAGAGTCGTCGGTCATGACTGCTGAATCGTCGCAGAAACAGCTGCGCAGACAAGCGGCCAACTCCAAGTTGTTGTGCTCGATCGTTCTCGACTGCTCCGCGGCCGTCCCTCGCTGAGGATTCCGACCATCAAGCATAGCTTGCCGCCCCACAGCGGAATCGGTGGGCCCACGCGGTTGGCAGCCAGCCCCGTCCGTTCCCGCGCCCGCATAGACTGGTCCGAGCGCGGCGGCGAGCGCGCGGCTCTCGGCTACCAGGTTCGCCTGGTACGGCAGATTGAAGGCGGCAAGCGTCAGCGCTGCAATTCCGATCGCGCGGGTCGGGAAGTATGCGGCGCCGAGCGCCACCAGCGCCGGAAACATCACGAAGAATTTCGGATACGAGTATTGAAAACTCCGCAGCAAGGGCAGAGTGAGCACGCCTCCCAGCGCGAGCCCGCGCAGCCCCTGAGCGCTGCACTAGCCCAGATAGAGGGGCGCCCCGCGGCGACGTCGACAATCGCGAAGGCACGGCACGCGTCGCGGCAGATGCGGCTCATGCCGAGAGCTCGGTGCGGCTTCTGCAGCGCGAGGAACCCGAGCCAGCGCGGCTCGCGGAGGGCTGGACGCGATCGCTCGAGCACCGCCGCGAGGTGGCGGATGCCGTCGCCCGCGTAGTCCTCGCGCAGCAGTGCCAACACGCCGAAGATCACGGTCCATGCGGCAATCACCGCCCAGTCCGCGCGTTGACGAACGGCTGACATGCCATCCTCGACATATCGGGAGCGCTGCTGCACCGCAACACTACGGCGCGTCGCGCGACGACGCCCTACGAATTGCACGCGTGTAGGTGGCGGCTCGTGAGCCGCCCGCTCAGTACCGTCAGATCACGACCCGGGTGGAGGAGCGCACCGTGAGCGAGAGCCGCCCATTGCTGCGGCAAACCGTCACGGGCGCGCCGAACGCCTCGCTCAGGATGCGCGAGGTGACCGCCTTATCGCGCGGCTTCGCGGCCAGCACCCGGCCCGCCTTCAGCACTAGCACGTGTGAGAAGACCTCTGTGATCTCCTCGACATGATGCGTCACCAGCACCAAGGCGGGAGCGGCCGCACTGCGTGCGAGCCGTGAGAGGAACTGCAAGAAGTGCTCGCGCGCCACTGGGTCGAGTCCCGCGCACGGCTCATCGAGCACCAGCAGGCGCGGGTTCGCCATCAGAGCGCGCCCGATCAGCACGCGCTGACGTTCGCCTTGGGAAAGATGCTGCCACGGCCGATTGGCGAGCGGCGCCGCCTCGACTTCGCGCAGGACTCGCCGCGCGAGTCTTCGATCGGCGGCGCGCAGCTCGCCCCAGTAGCCGATCATCGCGTAGCGCCCGCTGATGACCGCGTTCAGCGCGGTCTCCCCCTCCGGCATCAGCTGCAAGATCGACGAGCTAACCAACCCCACGTGGGTGCGCAGCTCGCGCCAGTCGGTCCGCCCGTAGGTTTCGCCGAGCAGATGGATCTCGCCCCGAGTTGGAGGCAGGTAGCCGGTCAGCGCGCGCAGCATCGAGGTTTTCCCGCTGCCGTTGGCGCCGAGAATCGCCCAGTTCTGGCCGGGCTCGACCCTCCAGTCGACCCGCCGCAGGATCCGCGCGTCGCGCTCGATCGCGACCCGCTTCAGCTCGAGCACGGGAGTCACCGAGGTCGCCATGATGGCGGAGCAGACTACGCGAATCGGGCGCGGCTTCCAAAACCTTCTTATTGTGGGGATCCCGTTTTCACTCGGTACGCCAGGTTCGCACGCTTTTGGCGAGCGGCTAATCGGCACTATCCGGCGGTAGTATCTTGGATGGAGTCTGGTTCTGGCACCGAAGCGATCTCGAACGGAAGCTCGAAGATTACAGGACCTTTTACAACCAGTATCGGTGCCATACCGGCTTCCAGGGCGAGACCCAGCGCCACGGAGTGGCGCACCGGCGCCGCCGTTGGCACCAATCGATTCGTATCGCTGGGGGCAGCACTGCAACGGACGACCAGATAATTGACTGACTCAGTTATTTATGCGATTATGCCTTTCGTAATGCGAGTCCGCGCCGAAACCTGGCTTTCCAACCTGATGAAGGCCGCGACCAAGGTTTTTTCGGCCAAGGGTTATCGGCACGCGCAGATGTCCGACATCGCACGCGAGATGGGCGTGTCGCAGGGCACTCTCTACAACTACATCGAGAGCAAGGAAGCGCTCTTCCAGCTCGTCTGCGAGCAGGGTTTCAGCAAACACGCCCTGCAGCCTCCGCAGAACCCGCCGATCGCATCGGTGTCGTTCGAGACGATGCTGCAGAGAATTCGTGAATCCGGCACGTCGAATGCGCGGCTCGAGGCACTGCGTACCGCGCTCCGGACGAAAGAGCCCAGCGACGCACGTGCAGAACTCGAAGGGGTATTGCGCGAGTTCTACTCCGTGCTCGAACGCAATCGGCACGGCTTCGACCTGGTGGAACGCTCGACGAGTGACGTTCCGGAGCTGGCGCAGATGCTGTTCGTGGACGGGCTGAAAAGGACCGTCGACGCGTTGGCACGCTATATCACGAGCCGGGTCCGGTCCGGTCACTTCAAGCCGGTTCCCGATGCGGCGACGGCGGCCCGCTTCATCATCGAGGCCGTGACCTGGTTCGCGCGTCATCGCCACAACAGCCCCGATTCTCAAATGATCAGCGACCGCGACGCGCGCGAGACGACCATCCATTTCCTAGTCTCCCCGCTGATTGCGGGCGAGAGCGGCCAAACCAAATCTCCACGCAGGCGTAAAAAGGCGCGCATATGAACAGACGAACCTTTTTGAAAGTCGCCGGATCGGCGGCGCTACTGCCGATGCTCCCACACTCGCTGGCCGCGGGCTCGACCTTTAGCCGGCGCCGTCCCGGTGTTCCCGGGTGGCCATCGAAAGACGCGTGGCAGCGGCTCGACGACGCGGTCGGCGGCAACCTGATCCCCGTCGAGTTTCCGCTTTCGATTCTCAAAAGCGATCCAGACAGTGCCGCCGCGAAGGAGCTGTTCAAGAATCTGCACAATCCCTACTTCGTTGGCGACCAGCCCGGGCTCACCGAGTCGCTCGGCTGGGTCGATGCGTGGACCTCTCAACCCAGCATCTATGCGGTCGCGGCGCGCAACGCGCAAGACATTGCCGCGGCGGTCAACTTCGCCCGCGACAACAACCTCCGCCTCGCAATCAAGGGCGGCGGCCACAGCTACCAAGGCACCTCCAACGCGCCCGACTCGCTGCTGATCTGGACCCGCCACATGAACGACATCACGATGCATGACGCGTTCGTGCCGCAGGGCTGCGAGCACGTCATGCAGCCGCAGCCTGCGGTGACGATCGGCGCGGGCACCATCGGCATGCAGGCCTATCAGGCGGTCACCACCCAGGGCGGGCGATATGTTCAGGGCGGCGGCTGCCTGACGGTGGGGCTCGCCGGTCTTATCCAAGGCGGCGGCTTCGGCAGCTACTCGAAACACTACGGCACCGCGGCGGGAAGCCTGCTGGAGGCCGAAGTGGTCACCGCCGACGGTCAGATTCGCATCGCCAATACGTGCACCAACTCGGATCTGTTCTGGGCGCTCAAGGGCGGCGGCGGCGGAAGTTTCGGCGTAGTCAGCAAGCTGACGGTGCGCACGCACGAGCTTCCGGAATACTTTGGCTCCGCGAACCTAACGGTCGTGGCGTCCTCCGCTGACGAATATCAGCGTCTTATTCGCCGGTTCGTGAGCTTTTACTATGACAGTCTGTTCAATGATCACTGGGGCGAGCAGTTTCACGTGAATCCCGACAATACGCTCGAAGTCCAAATGAACTCCTGCGGATTGAATCTAGATGAACAGAAGAAAGTGTGGCAGCCGTTCCTCGACTGGGTAAGAGACTCCTCTCACGGCTGTTCGATCAAAGGCCGGGTGGACATCGGAGCCTTCCCGGCGTGCCACTGCTGGGATCCGCAATGGTGGAAAGCGCATTGGCCGGAATCCGCCTTCCCCCGCAATGGCATCTTGAATGGACTACTTGACGACGTGCTCCTGCACGTGATGAGCCAGCCGGTGTTCGATTTCGACCCGCGGCCCGGCGCCAACCCCGACAGCGCGTGGTGGCCAGGCACCACCGGAGAATGCTCGACTTTCTGGTCGGGATACGAGTCGCTATGGATCCCCTCGGCGCTGCTCGAACCCAACTCGCAGCAGCGTTTTGCGGATGCCATGTTCGCAGCTTCCCGGCACTGGGTGCTCGGGATGCACTGCAACAAGGGATTGGCCGGCGCTCCGCCCGGAGCGCGTGCCCTGGCGCGGGACACCGCAATGAACCCGGCGGTGCTCGATGCGTTTGCGCTGGCGATCGTCGGCTACGGGCAGGAGCGTGCATATCCGGGAGTCCCAGGACACGAGCCGAACGTCGTGGAAGGCCGGCAGGCCGCGAAGCGAATTGATGATTGTGTGAATGAGCTTCGGGCGGTCACCGGTCAGACCGGCGCGTACATGAGCGAGAGCAACTACTTCGAGGAGCATTTCCAGCAGGCGTACTGGGGCGACAATTACCCGCGCCTCGCCGAGATCAAAAATAAATACGACCCCGACGGCCTCTTCATCGTCCACAATGGGGTCGGATCGGAAGGATGGAGCGTTGACGGCTTCACGAAGCTATGAGTCCTGCGCAGATGGCATCGTGCTTGCTGTCAATCGAATCGCAACACGGAGATTCAGCATCGCCAGTGGATTCAGTCCTTGCGATAATGCCGTCCAGGATCGGAATGACGACCACGGAACCGTCGGCGCCCACCCTGGTCGTGCGAGGGCTCAGCAAAAGCTTCGGCGCGCGAGTCGCGGTCGCAGGAATCGGATTCAGCATCGCGGCTGGGGAAATTTACGGCCTGCTCGGACCCAATGGGGCCGGCAAAACGACCTCGATTTCGATGATCGCAGGAATCCTGGCGCGCGACAGCGGCGAAATCACCATCGACGGCATCGACATCGACACCGGTCCCGCGGCGCGCGCACTTATCGGAATCGTGCCGCAACCTATAACTCTCTACCTGGATCTGACGGCCCGCGAAAATCTCGACTTCTGGGGCCGTATGTACGATCTGAGCGGCGCTCCGCTGCGCGAGGCGATTCACAGCGCGCTCGACGCGGTGGGGCTTACCAGGCGCGCCGACGACATCGTCGGCACCTATTCAGGTGGGATGCAGCGGCGGTTGAATCTCGCCTGCGGCATCCTGCATCGACCGAAGCTGCTGATTCTCGACGAACCGACGGTGGGCGTTGACCCGCAGAGCCGCAGCGCGATCTTCGATCTGGTTGAGCGGCTGCGCGATGATGGCACCGCGATTCTCTACACCACGCATTACATGGAAGAAGCGGAGCGCCTGTGCGCCCGGATTGGAATCATCGATTCAGGGCGGCTGATCGCCGAGGGCACGCGCGCGGAGCTGGTCACGAACCTGGGACAGGACACGCGAATCGAGATCGGTGTGGGACGCGGCGATTCGCTCGAACGTGCGCAGCGTATCGTCAGCGCGCTCGAGGGCGTGCAGTTGGCGACCGTGGAAAACCACCATCTTCATGTGGTCGCCGATCGTGGCGCCAATCGACTGCCCGCGATGCTGACGGCGCTGCTCAACACCGGCATCGCGGCGGAGAGTGTACGGGTGGCTGAGCCGAACCTCGAAGACGTTTTCCTGCGCATGACGGGACGCGCGCTGCGCGACTGATTCTATATGCGGCACGCGATCCTGGTTTGCCTCAAGGACCTTCGCCAACGGTTGCGCGATCGCACCGCGATTCTGACCGCGATCGGCGCACCGCTGGCGCTGACCGCGCTGATGGGGTTTGCGTTGGGCGGTTCGCACGGAGGGTCCGGGATGCGGCTTTGCATCGCAGATCTCGACCACTCGGAGCAGTCCGACGCGTTCGCAGGATTCGTCGAGCGTCCCTCGCTACAGGGCAAGGTCGCGGTGGAACCGGTCAATTCGGTTCTCGCAGCCGAGCGGATGATCGAGGGACATCAGGCAGAATGCGCGGTGGTGATGCGCCCCGGGTTTGCACAGGCGCTCGCGAGCGGGAATCAACCGTCGGTGGAAATCCTCGCCGCGCGCGGCGAGGATTTCGCGATGCTGGCGACGCGTGGACTCCTGCGCGATTTCATGAGTCGCGCAGCCATGCCTCGCCGTCGTATGACACCTGAGGTGGTTCCACGTTCTGCGGGCGGGCAGATGCGGGTGGTCGATTTCTTCGCGGCGTCGATGACGGTGCTATTCCTGAACTTTGGAGTGCTGTCCGGAGTCCGCGCGCTGCAGGCAGAGGTCGACTCGCGCACTGTCGTCCGGCTCATCGCCTCCCCCGCCCAGCCGTATGTGATTGTCGCGGGCAAGTTCGCCGCTCTGCTCGTCATCGGCCTCGCGCAGATGGGCACTATGATCGCGGCAACCTCGCTGCTATTCGGTACCCGATGGGGCAACGCGCTGCCGACCGCTGCGTTGATGTTCACCAGCGTGCTTATGGCGATAGGACTGACCGCGTTCCTGATGAGCCTCGCCGGCAACGCGGAGCAGGGGAACGCCCTGGCGGCGATGGTGATCACGCTGCTCTCGATCGTCGGCGGACAGTTCCTGCCGCCGCAAGGACTTCCGGACATCTTCGAAACCCTGACTCGCCTCACCCCGAACGGACAGGCGTTCCTTGGATTCATCGATCTCTCGGCCGCAGGAGCGCATGGGAGCATGCTGACGATAGCGCAGCCGCTCGCGGTCACCGCCATAGTCGGATTGAGCGCGATCACGCTCGCGGGACTGAGGGCTCGCACGACACTTCGGCGGATGGCCTAGCTCGATGCCCCACAGCCTCAACGTCATTCTCGGCGCGGCCGCGGCCAGCGGCGCGGGGGCTGCGCGCGATCGCAGACGGCTTGCTTTGTTGTTCCTGTTGCCCGCAACGGTGATGGCGGTCGTCGGATTCGCGATGGGCGGCTACAGCAGTGCATCGTTGGTGGTGGGCGTTCTCGATCGAGCGCATACCAGCGAGAGTCGCGCGCTCGTCACAGCCCTCGAATCCAACGAGCAATTTCGAGTGCGCGACTATAGGAACGCAGAGCGCCTTCGCCTCGCTGTTTTTAGAGGCCGGATGAAC
>Ga0187783_10002291_pt1 | contig 14228 bp, 10 predicted proteins | sample 1015_SJ02_MP02_2_FD_132471 | JGI IMG/M metagenome (GOLD analysis project Ga0187783, IMG submission 132471) | Tropical peat soil microbial communities from peatlands in Department of Meta, Colombia - 1015_SJ02_MP02_20_MG | ecosystem: Environmental > Terrestrial > Soil > Wetlands > Peat | place...
ATAACCATGATTCTCCTTTTCAAAACCAAACCTATCGCCAGAGCTACGGGACAGCCCGTCGCACAATCGAACCTGGTTTCTGGCGCAGCCTGCAGACCGGGAATAAACAAAGGTTTTCATCGCATCCGTTTCATTCGTTGCGCAACGCCACCAAGGGCTCGACCTTCGTGGCTCGTCGTGCGCTCCGGAGTTTCCCGGGTTGCCAGGTTGAAACCCGCCTGGTTCGACGCGCAAAGATTCAGGAACGGAGTGCTTTGCTGCCGCGCATCGGCGAAATTTCCTACCGAGACACCGCCAAAGACCTCTCGCCATTGTGCCTCCACGTAAAGGACACGAGAGGGCGCCTCGATCGCCAGCGGTTGGAGCAGGACGGGGTGAACGACCGAAAACATGGCCGTATTGGCTCCGATACCGAGGGCCAACGTAAGCACGCCGACGCCGGTAAATCCCGGACTCTGGCGCAATCGTCGCAGGGCGTAGCGAACGTCTTGGATTAGTCCGTTCATCATGAATGCTCACTCATAGTGCAGCGCCACCATGGGATCGACCCTGGCCGCGCGTCGTGCTGGGATGTAGCTCGCCAGGATTGCCACCGCAATCAGCACGATGGGCACAGCTACGAAAGTGGGCAGATCGATAGGACTGACCCCATAGAGCAAGCCTCGAATGAGTCGCGTCACGAGAAACGACGCCGCCAGCCCGATACCAATTCCCATGCCGGCTAGCCAGGTTCCATTCTTGACGATCATTCCCACAATCGCATCGCGCTCTGCGCCGAGTGCGAGGCGAATGCCCATTTCCCGTGTCCGTTCGACGACCGTGTAGGAGATCACGCCATAGAGACCGACTGCAGTGAGGACCAATGCCAGCACACCAAAGCTACCGAGAAGGACAGTTTCGAAGCGCGTATCGGCAATCGAATCACCTACGTACTCGTCGAGTGTCTTCACGTGCAAAAGCGGCAGATCCTTATCCAAAGATTGAACCTCTCTGGTGAGTGGGGGCACTATGGTTTGCGGGTCCATCGCGGTGCGTACGACGAGAGACATGGGAGCGAAAGGCAATTGCGCGTAGGGCACGTAAGATTCCGGAATCGACGGCGCAGCCAATCCTTCGGCCTTCACATCGCCAGCCACGCCTACAACAAACCTGATGGGAGGAGCTTCTTTGTCACCGCTCGCAATATCCGGCCGGATCCGCTTTCCGATGGGATCCTCGCCGGGAAAGGCTCGCTTGGCCAGATTCTGGCTGATAATTACAACCGCCGTCGCGTCGGGAGCATCATCGCGAGAATCGAATTCGCGGCCGCTCAGCAGCGGGATTCCGAGAACCCGGAAATAGTCCTGATCCACCACATGCAGAGTTGTAACCGGACGCTCCGATCCCTTCACAGGCCGCCCGTCGATTTCAAAGACAGTCTTGACCTCATCGGCCGACAGTGGAAGAGGAAACGCGGCGCTGGCGGAACGCACCCCGGGAAGGCTTCGGACGCGACCCAACAGCTGCCGATAGAATTCGATTCGTTGCGGGTGTCCATAGCGACCGGGCAGGTCAAGACCAAAGGTGATCACGTGGTCTTTTCGGAATCCGGGGTCGACTCTCCCCAATCCTTGAAGGCTTCGCAGCAGTAGGCCTGCCCCCGCCAGCAGCACTACGGCAAGAGCCGTTTCCGTGATCACGAATGCGTCCTTCAGTCGGCTCTGCCCGCGAGTCTCGGTTCCGCTCCGGCCGCCTTCATTCAAAGAAGTGGCCAGTTCCCTGCCGCTTGCATCGAGAGCCGGGATTAACCCGAACAAAAGGCTGGTGAAGACCGCCACAGTTGCGGTGAAAATCAAGACCTCGAGGTTGAGTCCGCTTTCGGAGATTCTGGGCAGGTCTCCTGGTGCCAGTCTTGTAAACCACTTGACTGCCCAGACCGCGAAGACCAGCCCGGCTGCCCCCCCGACGGCAGCGAGCAGCATGCTTTCCGCGAGCATCTGTCGCACCACAACCCAACGGGTAGCTCCTAGTGCCTTACGCACACTGATTTCTCTGCTCCGGGCGGTGGCCCTCGCCAACAACAAATTCGATAAGTTGGCGCAAGCGATCAGCAGAACCAGTCCCACGGCCCCGAAAAGAATCAAAAGCCCCGGGCGTGTCTCCCCGACCACTTGATCAAGTTCCGGAACAATCGCGATTCCCCGGGGACGGTTCTCCGGATACTGCTTATTCAAAGCGCTCTGAATCCTGCTCATGTCAGTCTGAGCTTGTGCCAGCGTGACCTCAGCCTTCAGCCGAGCAATGACATCTAGATATGCGGCGCCGCGCTGCGCCGTCATGGGTAGTGACCCATTGATCGGCTGGGCATCCAGAGCCATGGTGGTCCAGAAGTCAACTGCCGTCGGCTGCACAGGAAACTGAAAACCAGGCGGCATCACACCGGCGACGGTGAACAGTTGGCCGCTCAAGGTAAGGCTCTCGCCCAAGACGTTCGGATCAGACCCAAAACGATCTTGCCAGAAGCTATGGCTCAAGATGATTGGAAGGCCGGTGCCAACTGGCTGGTCCTCTTCGGCATTGAAATCTCTTCCCAGTACGGGAGCAACGCCCAACAGCGAAAGCGTATTCGCAGAAATGACTGCTCCGGTCACATGGAGGGGTGCGGCTCTCCCGGTAAGGGTGAAATCGTCCACACGAAATACAGAGAGACCTTCAAAAACGTGGTTCTGTGATCTCCAGTCCAGAAACACCGGATAGGAAACATTAGGGTCGTCTGCCCGGCCTGGCTCGGTGGTATTCACCGCCACCAACCGGCGAGGATTGTGAAATGGAAGAGGTCGCAGCAAGACCGCATGAATCACGCTAAAGATGGCAGTGTTGGCCCCCATTCCCAGCGCCAGAGTCAGAACCGCGACCACCGTGAACCCCGGGGTCTTGCGGAGTAAGCGGAAGGCGAAGCGGAAGTCCTCGAAAAGTCCGTTCATGGCGATTGCAACCTCTCACTCGTAGCGCAGCGCCACCACAGGATCGACCTTGCTGGCTCTTCGCGCAGGGATGTAGCAGGCCAACAGAGTGACGCGCTGAAAATGGCTGTGTTCACTCCGATTGCAAACAGGGTGCAAGACCCCCACGGTGATGAATCCCGGGCTCTTGCGCAGGCTGCGGAATCCGTAGCCAATGTCTCCGAGCAGAGCTTCCATGTCTCATCTCGCGACTGCTTCGGGGTTCGTCGCCGGCGGATTTGCCGGATCGCTGGTGATCCAGCCGTCAAACAACTGAATCGTGCGGTGCCCATAGGCCGCATTCACTTCCGAGTGCGTAACCTGAATGATCGTCGTTCCTTGATCATTCAGCTTCTTGAATAGCTCCATGATCTCTTTGGCCTGGCTGGAGTGCAAATTTCCGGTTGGTTCGTCAGCCAGAATCAGTTTGGGATTCCCCACCACAGCCCGGGCGATGCCGACTAACTGCTGCTGGCCTCCGGACAGCTGGCTAGGAAACAGGTCCTTCTTTCCAACGATCTGAAACCGATCGAGAATTTCCGCCACCATGCTGGCGCGCTGTGAGCGTGAAATATTCCGGTAGGAGAGGGGGACGTCGAGGTTCTCGTAGACGGTGAGATTGTCGAGCAGGTGATAGCTCTGAAAGACAAAACCAATGTATTTCCGGTTGAGATCGGCGCGTTTCTTGCGATCGAGCTTGTGGACCGGCTGGTCGAGAAGGTAATACTCTCCTGCCCAGCTATCGTCGAGCATGCCGACAATACTGAGCAGGGTCGACTTCCCTGACCCGGATGGCCCCATCACGGTCAGAAACTCCCCGTCCCGAATATCCATGTTGATGCGACGCAAAACATAGGTCACACCCGCTCCGGTTTTGTAGGTTCGCTCTACATTGCGTAGCTGAATCATTGATCACTCCCTCAAAAAGTCTTGTCATCCAGCCGAGTTTCCTCGCGTTGGCCGCATGCAACCGGATTCAGCTGCCGACCTGGGCCATAACGGATGACTCGAACCGGGCTTCGATCACTCGTACCTCAACGCGACCGTCGGATCGACTTTGGCGGCACGCCGAGCCGGATGGGCAGCCGCAGCCAGAGTAATCAGTGCGGTGAAACCTGTGACTGCGGCATAGATGGACGGATCGTTGGGACTGACCCTAAACAGAGAGGCTGACACCAAACGGGCCATCGCCACCGCCAGAAGCCAACCCAGCCCCAGCCCTGGCAACGTTAGCAGTATTCCTTCACCGAGGATCATCCGCAGCACATCCAGGGGGCTGGCGCCCAGTGCCACGCGGATGCCAATTTCGCTGGTGCGCTGCGCGACCGAATACGCCATAACCCCGTAGAGACCGATCGCCGCCAGCAATAATGCAATCGAACTCAGCGTCGCAAGCAAACTGGCAGCGATCCTTTGCGGAAACAAAGAGGCAGCGACGTATTCGTCGAGAGGCATGGTGTTGTAAACCGGAATCGCCGGGTCGATCGCTTGCGAAGCGTGCCGCATTGCTGCCACGGCCTCAGCCATGGGGACGGAGGAACGGACCAAGAACTTCAGGTTCATCTCCGGCCGGTAGATCTGGCGGATGGGAACGTAGAAGTACGGCATCGGGCTCTCAGTGAGCCGATAGATCTTGCTGTTTTCGACGACTCCGATGACGCTAAACCATTGGCCCCAGCCATACACCTTCTGCCCGATCGGGTTGCGATTTCCAAAGAAGCGGCGCACAAACTCCTGGGTGACAATCATGACGGGCTGACGCGTGGTGTCATCTTGCAAAGTGAAATCCCGGCCCTGAAGAATTGGGATTTTCATGAGATTGAAATAGCCGGGACTGATGAGGTTACGATAAATCTTCATGTTCTCGTTCGGACCGGGCACATAACCCTGGATTTCGAGGTCTTCCCACGAGCCTGCCGAGATGCTAAGCGGGATGTAATCGCCATAGGCGACCGCGGTCACCCCGGGTTGCTGTTCGAGCGACTGTTCGAGCCGGAGGCGGAACAAGTCCGCCTGGGTGGCGTCATATCCGGCCGCAGACACATTCATTTCTGCCATGGCGACCTGATGGGGATCGAAGCCAGGGTGGATCTCTCGGGCTAGCTGAAAACTCCGCATAAAAAGTCCCGCCCCGATCAACGCGACCACGGCCAGCGCTACTTCGGAGGTGACGAGCAGGCCACGCATGCGATGAGAATGGAGGCTCGAACTTCCGCTTCTTCCCCCCTTTTTGAGCGCCTCATTCACTTCACTTCGGGCAGCCTGGACTGCCGGAACGATCCCGGCGGCGGCCGTCACCGCCAGGGCAAGCCCCAACGTGAAGAGGAGCACGCCCGCGTCGAGCGGAGCCCGGACTAAGTCCGGCAGCGTGGACGCCGGCACCAGCCAGCGCAGCGATCCAGCGAGCCATTGACATATGGATAGCCCAGCCAGGGCGCCCCCTACGGTAATCAACAGGCTCTCGGTGAGAAGCTGCCGCATCAAGCGCAATCGCCGCGCTCCAAGCGCAAGTCGAACGCTCAGTTCTCTCTGACGGGCAACGGCGCGAGCCAATAAGAGATTTGCGACGTTGGCGCACACGATCAGAAGCACGACTCCGCAGGCGCCCATCAGAATACTTAACGGCGCCAGTAGCGACTCTTGAATTCCGTAATGAGATCTCCAAAGCGGCAGGAGGGTGACGCTCATACCCTGATTCGTGTCCGCATCCGCCTCGGCCATCTCGCGTGCAATGCCCTGGAGCTCGGCACGGGCCTGCTCGATGCGGACTGTCGGCGCCAGCCGGGCCAGAACCCGGAACATCCGCGTCTTACGATCCCGGAGCATCCAGTCGCCCGTCGAGCTCAACTGGCCGAAGGTAGTGGCGGGGGCCCACATTTCAAAAGAGAGGCCCGGCATGGAGCCATGAAACCTCGCTGGGGCAACACCAATAATTGTGTACGGATAGCGGTTGATCTGGACGGTCGTGCCGACCACGGAGGGATCGGAGCGATAGCGGTTTCTCCATAACGAATGGCTGATGACTACTACGTCGTGGGCATTCTGCTCGTCCCCACTCTCCGCCTTGGAAAAAAATCTGCCCACTTCTGGCCGCACGCGAAGCACGTCGAAATAGTTGCCCGAAACGAGCTCTCCCCAAATCCGCTCCACTCGGCTCTCCCCGCCCACAGCAAGGTTCATCGGGAACGTCACGGTCAACCCATCCAGAGACTTCGAATGGTCGCGAAAATCCCGGAAGTCGAGATAAGAGGTCGGCGTCCATTCGCCGGAGGGAGTCAACATTTCCAAAGCGGCTACGTGATCCGGATCTCCCGTGCCGGGCAACGGATTCAATAACACCGAGCGAATCCAACTGAAGATCGTTGTGCTGGTCCCGATGCCGACGGCAATGGTCAGAATCGCCACTGCCGCAAAACCGGGATGGTTACGCAGCGTGCGTATTCCGTAGCGCGCGTCTTGCAACAGGGTTTCCATGTCACTCATGCCTCAACGCATGCATGGGCTCGACTTTGGTGGCCCGGTGCGCGGGGATATAGCAAGCACTAAGGGCCACCAGCGTGAGTGCCGTGACAACCGAGAGATACGTCAAAGGATCTGTGGCGCTTACCGTGAGAAAACTCTCGAGAACATGCGCACTCGCAAGCGCGGCAGCAATGCCCAATACCAGACCGACACTCACGATGAGCAATCCCTGCCGCAAGACCATCTTCAAAATGTCGAAGGGTTGAGCCCCTACTGCCATGCGCAGGCCAATTTCATGCGTCCGCTGGCTGGCGGAATAGGAAAGGACCCCGTAAACACCCACCACCGCCAGAATCAAGCCAAGGATTCCCAAGGATGCCGCCAAGCCCGCGCCGATTTGAAACAGCAACAACCCATTGAATGTGTCGATCGCCTCTGTCATCGTCTGCACATCGAAAACCGGCATGGAAGGAGCGAGGGATTCGACGATGCCTTCGATTTGCGGAATCATGGTTCCAGGCGCGACTGAAGTGCGCACTTGAAGAATAGCTAACGAGTTCGTGGCATAGTGCTGCGCAACCGGGACAAAGAAATAAGGAGCGATCTCCCCGGTGATCCTCTGGAAGCGAGCGTCTTGGATCACGCCGACCACCTGAATTTCATGCTGCGGTTCACTGCCCAGCTTGAAATGTCGGCCGATTGGGTCCTGATTCGGCCAGAATTGCTTGGCCATGGCCTGGTTCACCACGGCAACGAACAAGGTCGTCTCGGTATCGCTTTCCTCGATCATGCGGCCCCGAACCAAGGGAATCTTCATAGTCGGCAAATAATCGGAGGAGACAGCGCTGTAAGGCACCACCGGTTTAGGCTGCCCGGCAGGCAGCGGATAGCCCTCGATCTCGAGAGTATCGGCGTTGCCGACATATCCCATGGGGACGGCAGAAGCAGTGGTTGCCGACTCGACCCCAGGCGTGGAGCGAACGCGGGTTAGCAAATTCCGATAGAACGCTCGCCCTTGTTCCTCGCTGTAGCCGATTTCCGTGGGGTCCATGCTGAAATTGATGAGCCGCGACGGCTCAAAACCTAGATTGGTCCGTTGCGCTTGGCCAAGGCTCCGGGCGAACAGCATGGCGATGATGAGCAGTATCAGCGAGCCAGCCACCTGAAGGATGACCAGCCCATCGCGTAACCGGTGTCTGCCCGACACGATTCCTCGTTCCGCCTCGTGCAACACGGCGCCGAGATTTTGCCGGGAGGCGCGAAGGGCGGGAACCAAGCCCACAAGGACTCCAGTGGCCAGGGCAATAGCCAAGGCGAAACTGAACACTCGCCAGTCGAAGCCGAAGTTGAGTCGCACCGGAACGTCGATGTGAAGATGGATGGTACTCAGAAATGAGCTTCCCCACAGTCCGATCAGAACTCCCCCAGCTCCCCCCGCCAGGGCCAATACCAAGCTTTCGGTCACCAATTGCTGGATCATGCGAGTGCGGGCCGCCCCTAAAGCGGCGCGAATGGCCATCTCGCGGGCACGAACCGTGGCTCTCACCAGCAGGATGTTGGCCACGTTCACGCAGGCCAGCAGAAGCACCGTGGCTGCCAGCCCCAAGAACAATCCGGAGACGATCAACTTAGTGTTCGAAGGATCGGGGTTGGGCCGGGAAAGCAGCTCGGGGAAAATCCGCAAACTGCGGTCCTTGCCTACTTCAGGGTATTGTTGGGCAAGACGTTGTGCCACAACGTCCAGCGATGCTTGCGCTTGCTTTAGCGTCACTCCAGGGCGCAGGCGTCCGTACAAGAAAACATTTCGAATTTGCCGGTTGGTCATGAAGTCGCTGGGGTAGCCCTCGATGCCGGCCATGCTCAGCGGCAAGTACGCCTGAAAGCTTATGAGGCAGTTAATTCCGTCAAATCCCTGGGGAGCTACCCCCACGATGGTTACCGGATAACCGTTGATTGAAACCTTTCTGCCGACAACTTCCGGATCCCCGCCAAACCGTGTTTCCCAGTAAGAATAGGTGAGCACCACGACGGGATCGGCCCCCATCACATCGCCCTCCGAAGGCAGGATGAACCGGCCCAGAGCGGGCTTGATGCCGAGCATCGAGAAGAAGTTTCCGCTGACGTAGTTGGTCAGAATGCGATCGCTTTTTCCGTAAGCGTTGAGACCATCCATCCCAAACTGGTAGGCGAGCAGGTTCGAGAAGACTTCTGGAGCTTGGTTGCGCAGATCCCGGTACTCAGCAACCGAGAAGACATTGTTGTTGGTGCCATCTTTTTGCACCTGCGATAGAACTGTGATCTGGCCAGGATTCTGGACCGGCAGAGGCCGCAAAAGGAACGAGTCCACCATACTGAAAATGGTCGTGTTTGCCCCGATTCCCAAGGCGAGCGTGATCACAGCAATTGCGGTGAAGCCGGGCGACTTTCGCAACATGCGCAGACCATAGCGAATATCCTGCAACAAGGTTCCCATGTCACTCGTACCTCAGCGCCACCATAGGATCGATCCTGGTTGCCCGTCGGGTTGGAAGCCAGGCGGCCAGAAGGGCCACGATGGCGACCAGAACGGCTGTAAACCCCAGGGTCCATGGATCGTGATTGGAAACTCCAAAAAGCTGGCTGCGGACCAGTTGGCTCAAGATTAAAGCCAGGGGCAGGGCAACCAGAATGCTGATTCCCGCCAATTGCGCCACCTCGGTCAAGACCATACGGGCTACCGCGCCGCGACTCGCCCCGAGCGCGATGCGTATGCCGATTTCGCGCGTGCGTTGAACCGTCGTATAAGCCAAAACGCCATACACTCCGACCGCGGCCAGCGAGGTCGCCAAAACGCCAAAACTCCCGGCGAGCAACGCGATCAAGCGCTCCGTGCTCAGGCTCTCGTTGATTTGCTCGTCCATGGTGCGCAGGCTGTCGACGACGAGCTTCGAATCCAGCCTCTTGATCGCGATGCGAATCGCGCCCTCCGCCAGTTGGGGCGCCTGCCAACTGCGGATGTAGAATTGCAGGGGAAAATCGCCGGCATTTTGTGCCTGACGGTAAGGAACGAAGACGGTGCGCTTGATGTCGCTGTGCACCCCCTTGTGCCGGGCGTCTTTCACCACGCCAATGATTTGAATGTCGGTTTTGCTTTCTCCTCGCTCATCCGTCAGGTAATGTCCGAGCGCCATCTCCGGCGTGACAAAAAAATGGCGCGCCAGGCTCTCGTTGACCACGGCAACCTTGGTCGCATCGGGGCCATCTTGCTCGCTGAAGCCGCGACCGGCCAATATTTGCATCTCCAGAGTCGGCAGATAATTGGACGTGACGATCGACCACTCCGCATCCATGTCCTCATCTTCCTTCGGGGTATATCCGGGAATCTTGACGCTTTGTGTCGAAGAGTCATTGGCTAGCTCCGGATCGGTGGTCGCCGCTACCGAGCGAACTTCGGGCAAGGCCGCCAGGGTGTCTTGTACGCGTCGGAACAAAATCGGAATCTCTTTCGCGTCATAACCCGCCAGTTTGGGATCCAGGCCAAAGGTCACCAAGTGGTCCGTAGCAAATCCCACATCGAGCGTTTTCAAGTTGTAGAGGGTCCGCAGGAAAAGTCCCGATCCGACCAGGAGTAGAAGGCTCAGCCCAATCTGCACGCCCGCAGCCACTCGCCGCAGATGCGCTCGGCTGTTCGCGACGGTGATGGTTTGCTGCTTCAGGGCTGGAGTCAGATCGGGACGCCAGAACTGAAACATCGGCATCAGGCTGAAGAGCAGACTGGCGAAGAATGCCAGGCCGAAATTGAAGGCGAAGATTCTCAGGTCGGTGTGAGACGAAAATGCCATTGCGGTCTGAGGATCGCTCGACAGCCTGCGCGCCAACCACCCGGAAACAGAGGGCGCCAGCAACAGTCCCACGCTGCCGCCCAGCATGCCCAGCAGCAACCCCTCGGCCAGCAACTGTTGAGCGATGCGCCGGCGCTCAGCCCCGAGGGCATAGCGAACCGAGATTTCCCGTACCCGGCCAGCGGAGCGGACCAACAGCAGACCCGCGACATTGGCGCAGGCCATCAAAATCACCAGACCAACCATGCCCATGACAATCAGCAGTGGTGTGCGAATGTGCTCGCGCAATGGCGAGAATCCCAAAGAGCCGTCGAGCAGCTTGAGATGGCTTTTGTCGAGAAACCTTGCCCGAAATGAGGGGGATTGATTCTTAATGTCCCGGAACTCGTCTGCCCGCAGGGAATGCCAGAGCAAATTGATGCCAGCTTCGGCTGCGGACCGCTTCTCTCCGGGTTCGAGGCGAGCAAAGATGTTCAGCCATCGAGACCGGCGGTTATCGAGGTCGTTCCAGTCGGGGGTGATCTCGGGCTTCATCATCATGGGCACAAACAAATCCGGCACATTTCCCACGACGATGCTATGAAAGGCCGGCTGGGTCACCCCGATCACGGTGAAGGGATGGCCATTGACCAGAATGGCCTGATCCAAAACTCCTGGGTCGGCCCCGAATTTCTTCTGCCAGTATGCGAAGCTAAGAACGATAACCGGGTTGGCATTCTCGACCACATCGTCGGATTCGACGAGCAGCCGTCCGACGACAGGCCGTACTCCAAGCAGCTCAAAATAATTCCCGCTTACCAGTTCTGTCCCTGCCAAATCGGCCTGGTTGTGCCACTCGACCCCGACCTGGGTCGAATCGGTCGCCAGGACACCCGCAAAGACCCTGTTTTGATCGCGGAGGTCGCGGTACATCGGATAGGAGAAATAGTCGTTGGGATTGCCGCCGTAGGAAGTGGCGATTCCCTCATCCGAGCCCGAGAATTCAAGCTGAACCAGCTGTTCTGGTTCGCGCACCGGCAAACGCCGCAGGAGCACTTGATCGAGCAAGGTGAAGATTGCGCTATTGGCGCCAATGCCGAGCGCTAGCGTAATCACCGCGACGGCAGTGAAACCAGGGGATTTCCCCAGCATTCGAACGCCGTAGCGTAGGTCCTGCAGCAGGCTGTTCATCAGCCTACCTCGATGCTCTCTTCAACCACACGCCCGTCGAACAGGTGAATCTGGCGCTCGGCATGTTTGGCAAACCGGGGATCGTGCGTCACCATGCAGATCGTCGCGCCTTCCTGATGCAGGTCACGCAACAGGTCCATCACCGCCTCGGCGTTCCGCGAATCGAGGTTCCCGGTAGGTTCGTCGGCGAGAAGGATGGAAGGAGAACCCGCCAAAGCGCGCGCCACGGCTACTCGCTGCTGTTGGCCTCCCGATAGCTGCGAGGGGTAATGCTTGGTGCGGTGGCTCATGCCGACTCGTTCGAGGGCGGTCTGTACTCGCTGCTTGCGCTCGGAAGAAGGCATACCACGATAGGTGAGCGGCAACTCCACGTTCTCGTAGACGTTGAGATCGCCGATCAGGTTGAAACTCTGGAAGATGAATCCGATTTCACGATTGCGAATCCGGGAGCGTTCATTGATCTTAAGGTTCGCCACGGGCTGACCATTCAGCACGTACGTGCCGTCGGTCGGAGAGTCGAGCAGTCCAATTAGGGCTAGCAAGGTTGACTTCCCTGAGCCCGACGGTCCCGCAATGGACACGTATTCTCCCTTGCGAATCTCCATGTGGACGCCGGAAAGCGCGTGGGTTTCAACCTCGTCCGTGTAGAAAACCTTGGTGATGTTCTCCATGCGAATCAGGGTCCCGTTAGCGGCTGTAGGCATCGCGATTCCTCTCTTTTCTCTGTTGAGATCCTCACCTCTGCGCCCTCAGAGTCCCCTTGCGATTTCAGGGAGTCACTTTGCTGACGGCTGAGGCCGGAGGTCACCCAAGATCGTTCTGATTATTCCAATCGAACCCGGTCGAAGCTGTCCCAGCGCGACATGTCAGACAGAATCACCTGATCTCCGACTTTCAATCCTTGCAGTATTTCGACAGTGTTGACCGAGCTCCGCCCGAGCTTCACTTGCGTTCGCACGGCATTTGAGCCGTCCGCTTCCAGCCTGAACATGCCCACGGTGCTCTGCTCCTGACCAAAGGCCGGCCGCCCGACGTACAACACGTCTTGCATCTTCTCCAAGTCAATCGTCCCGTCCACGCTGAGGTCCGGCCGCGCGCCTTGGGGCAGAGCGCCGTCGAGCGCCACATCCACCGTGACCGTGCCATTCTGTACAGACGGGTCAATGCGAATTACGTGACCCGCAATGACCCCGTTGTGCGTGTCGATCGACGCCGGCTGTCCGAGCTGTATGTCTTTGGCTTGAGTCTCCGCGATCTTGAGCTCGGCTTTGAGGTGCTGTGGCTGAACCACTTTGGCCAGGGTCGTACCCGGGGTGACCCATTGGCCTATCTTGAGCGGCAACTCCTGCAAAACGCCTGCAATCCCGGCGCGAACTCGCAGCTTGTCGAATTGGTCAGCTTTCAACTTCGCCAGGGCCCGCAGCTGCTCGATCTCGGCTTGCTTGGCTTGGAGCTGGTCCTTCAGCACTTCGCTGCTGTTTGCCAGTCTCTGCCTTTCAATCTCGTCGCGGGTAGCAAGCTCTGCCGCCTTCTCGCTCGAAACCTTCTGAGCCAGTTCCGAGATGACCCCAAGCTTGGCAAGTTGCGCGTCGATGTCGGCCTGCCTCTTGGCCTGGCTGTAGTCGGAATCGGCCTCGGCGGAGAGGCTCTTCTGCGCTAGGACCTGACTTGCCAACTGGGTTTGTTGGTTAGTGTAATCTGCCTCGGCTGCCTTGAGCTTCCATTCCGCGTCGACGTCTTCCTGCTGGAGCTGTGGATTGCTCATTTCAAGCAGTACGGTCTCAGGCTTGACCGAAGTTCCGGGTAGTTCGAAGATCTTCTCCACCCTTCCTTCGGTGACTGCCGGAATCCACTGAATCGACCCTTCGACCGGGGTCAGCGTTCCCAAGCCGCGGACCTGTCGCAAGACTGACCCTCGCTTCACCGTATCGATCCAAACTGTCGAGCGCTCTACGGTTGGAGCTGCAGGTTTCAGCCTGGAGAGGCCCATCGTGACCAAAGCCAAGAGGACGATTCCGCTTGCGATGTAGACAATCTGTTTTCGGCGTTTGAGACGAACCACTGATGCTGGGCGAGCTATGTCCATTGCTGTCGAGAGAAGGGCACGCCCGCTACCACCGCGAGATCAATGGTAAGTACCGCCTGTACAGTGGGTTGCACTAATACCTGAGGACTTGTACAAGATCGATTTCGTCCATTCCTGGGAACCGGTGTTCGAATCCGAACGCTGCTCTCACCTTAATAATAGTGTCCTCGAACACCAAATTTATCCTGGAGTTCCACTGCGGACCAAGCTGCAGTTGATGAGTGAGCAGCAACGCGTCCTATGTAAATTCATAGACCTACGTCGTTTTCCTCCAATTAGTTGGATTGAGGATTCCGTAAATCCAGAGAATTCAGCACTCGGCGTTTGGCCAAGCTATTGCACTTTGTAGAGTGTTGAGAGGGACCCCTCCCATGCCCCAGGAAATTTCCGTCTCCTACCAGGCGATCAAGAGCAAGGTGTACAAGCTTATCGATGCCGCCGTGGAAGGTGAAAAATCCGAACAGCAAATCCGGGAATCCATGCAACGGTGGTGGAAACTGGTTCACCCTGCTGATCGCGCCGTTGCGCAAAAGTATCTACTGCGGGTTCTGGAACGGTCGCATGCCAGCCTTAACTCCATGACCCATGCTTTCCTCGAATCTGGAGTGTGCGATACCACAAGCACTTTGGCGCCACCGCCCGAGAGAATCACGAAGCCACAGCCCGTCCCCCATCACTCGCGAAGCGCTGCACTTTTCTGAGCATTTC
>Ga0187783_10002292_pt1 | contig 14224 bp, 18 predicted proteins | sample 1015_SJ02_MP02_2_FD_132471 | JGI IMG/M metagenome (GOLD analysis project Ga0187783, IMG submission 132471) | Tropical peat soil microbial communities from peatlands in Department of Meta, Colombia - 1015_SJ02_MP02_20_MG | ecosystem: Environmental > Terrestrial > Soil > Wetlands > Peat | place...
AATGCCCTTTTAAGGCATGGGTCGCAGGTTCGAATCCTGCCGCGCTCACCATTAACTTGCTATTTTTTCTGTGATTTGCCTAGTTTCAGCAAAGGCAGACAACTTCTTCAAATCTTCAGTGTGCCCAGAATTGTGCCCACCCAGGCCGGAAATCGCCTCAAGGACCCGGTCATCGGAAGGATGGATGTACCTCATGGCGACAGAGAGTGATGTCCAGCCCATGATCTTGCAAAGGGTCCAGGCGTCTACGTGAGGAGCAATACGCGTGGCGAACGAGTGCCTGAGACTGTAGAGCAGGAACAGTCGTACGCCGGACAGATTCAAGGCATGCGTGTGCTGTTTCTTTAGAGTGGAATGATCAATGTGCCCGCTCTTGGTCGGTGCGGGCCATATCCAGCCCTGTAAAGGGGTTCCGGCAGCATTCCACCGCGCTTCTAGAACGGCCCGAACCTTTGGAGACATGGGCAGCACGCGGCGAGCCGCCGCCGTTTTTCCCTCAGTTACCAGCAAGCTCCCATTACGGCCATTGATCCACGTGATATCTTCCCATCGCAGCCGATGGCATTCATCCGGACGCAGGCCGGTGTCGTTAAGCATGATGGCGACGGCTGCCAAAAGCGGAGAAGCACACCCAAGATAACGCAATAATTCCTCTTCGGAAACGACCCTCTCACGACGCTTCTCACCGGGAAGCATTTGTATCCGGGGTGTTCGGTCAAGAAGTCCCCACTCGACTGCCAACCTGAGCACACGGCGCAGCACTCGAAGTTCTCTATTGATCGTGCCGACTTCCAGTCCTAGCGACTGCCGATGGGCGGCATAGTCTGCCACGCTTTCGCTGGTGATGTTGTCGAGCTGCATGGCGGCTATCGGATCATACTTAAGCAGCGGCCTGATCCCAGATCGGAACCAGAGCCGTGAGCGAAGCCGGTTAGCCCAAGGTTCAATCCTCTTCTCGCAGAAAACAGCGAGTTTCGGAATGACAAGATGTTTCTTCGTCCAGCTGTCACGGCAGTGATTACTGCAAAACTGCTTACTGCGCAGCGAGTCCGTAATTATTACTGTACGGTCAAACAATTTACCGCACTCAGCGCAGTGCATCAGCAACGTCCATTAGCCACTCTCGAATTAAACGCGATTTACTAAATAGCATGAGGGACCGCGAATTTCGATCAGCTTTCAACCTCGAAAACGTGTACACCACGATATGCTTCCAGCTTCGTGCCCTTCGGGAACAGCGTGGCTTATCCCAGGAAGCGTTCGGCAGGCTTGCTCAGATGGCGCCAGAAAGAATCTCTATCCTTGAAGACCCGAACGCAGAGACGAAGCCTAATCTCCGAACTCTGCTTCGTTTAGCAGACGGACTAGATATAGGACTGGAAGTGCGCTTTGTCCCATTCAGTAAGGTGCTTGATCGCGCAACTGACACCGATATGCGAGGTTTGGAGGTGGACAGCTTTGAGATCGAACAGCCATTCATTGAACAATCCATCGCACACGAACTTGCATTTCTGAATCAGCTTGTGCCTGAACGTCGTTGCGTTCCTGCATGGCAGCTGGATCTATCCACAGGAACTCGAAATGAAGGCGAGTCACTGCCGTGGCGCACAATGGCGCGTCAAAGGGAAGAACCACTATCCGAACGTAGTCCCCTACGCCTGATTGGAGGAGGATTGGCGAATGCAGCTCACGTCGGTGCCGCTGGCTAGAGTCTTGGGGTTCTTGGAAATGACGGAGCTAAATCCACGCGGTACGGTTTTTTTCCCCGAACTACTGGATAAAGTAATCGAGCGATTCGATTTCCAAAAATACCCGAGTCCCGAACAGCAGCTCGACTTGCAAAAAGGCGTCGAACTGTTTGAGGGGCGATGGAACGGTGTAAACGTAAGCAAACTGGCGATTTTCGACGGGGCTTTAATCGTCGACACCAGCACGTCCACGGCTGATTCCGAAAGGATAATGGAGGAGGCGCTCCAGTGGAGCGCGAGCGAACTTGGCTTGAATTACAGGCCGGGAATGATAAGGCGGAAGCAATACCTCAACGACATCGTTTTCTACAGCGACATTCGGCTGCTGGCAATTCATCCTGCGTTCGTTAATCTGCAGAACGCTGTTACGGACGCCGGAGAACGATACCTGTGGCAAAGACGTGAATATGATTTCACGCATTTCAGTATCGACTTTGATCATACGCTAACACCGCTCGTCGCTGCCCCGTTTAGTATTCAGCGTCGAGGCAACACCCTTTTTTCTGATAACAAGTATTTTTCGGAAGCGCCGTTTCCTACGGATGTGCATATCAATATCGTGGAGCGGTTGGAAGCCGATCTGACCAGTTAGAGGTCCCGCAGCACTTGGACCGCAGCAGGTCCACGGTCAATCGGTGTCATCCTAGTCCGACGATGTCAGGTTGCGTTTCCGGACGACGCGGCGGCTGAGTGGAAGGGCCGAGCCGACGCGGGCACGCTGATGAATGTGCTGGAAAACGTTGACTGCGAATGTGCTATTGACCAACGGGGACCATCTCAGTACTTGCGCGCGAGTGCGGGCAGTCGGCTGGGTGAGGATTGTTCTGCCGTGCGACTACTACCGTCTTACTACATTAAGGAATCTTCAATGAGGTCGCCATTACCATCGCCACAGCTCGTTATGCGTCAGGAGCGAGCACGCTGCTGAAACCAGCGTATGAATTTCGGTAGATCGGATTGGTTATGGCAATCCGACAGTGATACTCGATGGAGTACACCGTACCGCGCGTAGTAGATCGCAACGTGTGTGATCTTTCCGCGGGCACAATCGTCGATTCCGCCGATACACGACAGGACGTAATACCCGATGAGCTGATTGAAGAACTCACGCTCGAAAGTGAGATGTTTGGTCGTTTTAATGTCAACCAAGGTGTCATCGATGATGAGATCGCCATCCGCACCACCGACCAACAATGACCCTCGTCCGAATGTCGGGTTAAGAACGCAGCGTTTCTTGGCACGAAAGTGTTCCTTCGGCACTAGCGACAGCATCTTCTGCAGATCCTTTACCAGAACGTCTTGGACACGCGTCGGAAGTCTGAGATCAAGCAGGCCAGCACGGAAAACGACATCGAAAGATGCCAGCCAAAGAGTGGCCTTGATTAGGGCTGGCGACGGGCCAGTACGAGTTGATTTTAGGAACGCGTTATAACGTTCTTTGGCTTCGGCCATCAGACGCATCGCCACACGCGCACGCGCTCGATCGCTGTTCGCTAATAGTATTTCGAGTCCGCTATCAGCAATCCAGGGACCGCTCTTCGTGCCCGGATTCAGCTTTTCCAGATAAAACCGCAGCAAATAATCGAAAGCCGTTCCAACGAGCCCATAATTCTCGGACAGCGGAGGCGCGAGCAAGGGCGACGTTAGTCTAAAGTCCGGCTTCTTGAAGTGTGCAAGAAACTGTGCCCGCACATCGGCATTGCCTTCCAGGAATGACTTTAGACTCACGCAGCTTAGAATACAGTTGTCTGGGCAGCTAGGCCGGAATTACGCCAGACCATGTACGACCAAGATGTACCGTGGCAGCTACGAAGGGGCTACTGTTTGGGATACCCACCCCCTGATCTAGGGTGAGGCTCCTCCGAACGTGTCCAGTGGTGCGGTTACTCTCGTTCGGCTTAAGCGAGATGATTCTCCCAACATTCCTGGCAAAGTCCCGAGGCCGAACCTGCGATGGGTGCGCCTGTTTGCATGTCAATCATTGATGCGATTGGCGGAATTGGCTCATTCGGGCACGGCTCCAATTCGGTGTGATGCTCGCAACGCCAGCCTCTACAGCGGCAAAAAGGCGCGGGAACATCCGACAAAAGATTCACAGAACAATTCTATTATCCGCCTATTCTTGTGCGCTTCTCCTGGGATTCAGCGAATCCGTAGATGAAAGCAGGTGTCCTGTGGGAAGCGAGCGCGACCGCCTCTGGCGGGAGCGGCGAGCGACCACTTGCTGAGCGCAGCGAAGCGGGGTGGGAGCACCTTCAACTAGTTCGAGGAATGGTTACCAGCAGACCCGGGGGCTGCTCAGGCAATCCGACGAAACAGTTGCGCGATAGTGGTGTCCAGAGTCTTGGCAAGTGTGTGGATAGTGGAAATCGTCAGGTTTTTCTCTCCTCGTTCAACCGCTCCGATGTAGGTCCGATGCAACCCACTGATGGCTGCTAACTCCTCCTGTGACCAACCCTTCTTTTGTCGCAATTTGCGGATGCGGTCTCCCAGCTGCCGTTGGATCTGTTGCATCCGCTCGATTGTGGAAGTACGCTACTTTTCGGTCTACCACTCATACATAGACTATAACTATTTGGGCGTTGGTCGCACTCGCTCATTTGGTGAAACTATTTATGGCCACCTGGGGGGAAAAGTGGGTCTTTATTACGAGTGTCGCTAGTAAACTTCTGAAGTACTGTACTAAGCTAGCGTCACAACCACTGCCGACAGTCCGTCGGCCTTCCGACGGAGGATGGCCTGTCATCAAATAGCCCTCTCGAGTGAAGCATGAGACAAGCTGTTCAGTCCCGATTGATGCCGACCATGAGTCTCCCGTCGGTATACCGACGATAGGCTCGGGCAGATTCGCGCTCTTACACACTCATCCCTTGAATTGTATATAGAAGTTATCCCTTGACAATCTGAACTCCTCGGCGCATCCTCCCAGCCTAGTAACAGGGTTCTGTCCCCGGGTTGACGCTGGAATCGTTCTCGGAGGAACCTTATGCCCCGCTTTGCAGTCAGGATTTCCCTCGTCGTGTTTCTTACGTCTCTCGCGCTCGCTCAACTCGATCCCGCATCAGGCATCCTGCCGTTCTCGACTCACATGACTGGCCTGAACCAATCTGTTGACCTCGCCACAGGTAACATATTGGTTACGATTCCGATCAGAAATAAAATCGGCAAAATACCATTTACGTTCCAGCAGGCGAGCAACTCGCATGCTTACCAGTACACGCAAAGCGGTACAACATATTGGGGTGTCACCGGCGGATTCAGCGATTTTCTATCCCCGAGTTTTGGCATGAAACTTGAGTATACGACTGCGTCGTATACGTGCAACGAAACAGCGGAAACAATATATACTGCAACTTCTGTCTTGGATGCCACCCTAGCACTACACCCAGTTCCTTCCACGACTATTGACCACCTAGGCTGCTATGCGACGTCCGCTACGCTCACGACCACCGATGATAGCGGATACACGGCAACATTGTCATCGCCGACTGTAAGTTCGTTGATCGACCATGTCTATGATAGGGCGGGCAATACTTGGGAAAACATTCTACCCTCTGAGGGAGTAGTTGAAGGATACCTCTACGACCCGGATGGTGCATACATTGAGGTTTTGCAGAACGGCACTGGCACAACCTACACGGACACTTTCGACCAAACCGCTATAAAGGAAGCGAATAATCAAATCAGCTATACAGAAAACGGCACCACTCAAAGCTTTAACCAAGGTTACACGAGTTATTATCAAGAGACGGCTTTCGGCTGCAGTGGAGTTACAGATATCGCGGCATCTACATTTGAGTCCCCCTTTTTAACAAGTCTCTCGGTTCCGGGCGTCGGGAGCTATACTTTTCAGTACGAAATCACGCCTAGCAAGGGCACTGGCTATACGACTGCCGGGTCTACGGGGCAATACACAACGGGCCGGATCGGGCAGATCACATTTCCTTCGGGTGGTTCGGTTTCCTATACATACTTAGGAGGTAACAATGGGGTCAATTGTACTTCCGCCGTTGTTCCCGAGCTTGAAGTTACGGTCAATGACAACAACGGGAACAAGAAGACTTGGACATACGTGAACAGCAATAGCGATGCCCCGTCTAAGTGTGCAGCAGGAAGCACATCTTCTTGTAATTTCACGGTCATAGAGACCGACCCCGAACCTGCGGGCAACCAGACGGTTTACAGCTTTGCTGGGGAGTACCAGACGCAATCAATGGCATATCAAGGGGGCTGTCCAACAAGCCTCAGTGGTGTACTGGGGGTGGTACGCTACTCAAGACAGTTCTGACGTGCTACAACAGCCCCTCAAGTTGTAGTGCGACTCCCAGCGGCGTGCCGGCGCTGCCCATCAGCGAAACGGACGTTCGCACAACGCTGAACAGCTCCGCAGCAAATCGAGTCACTACTACTTTCGACAAGTATGGCAACACTCTGGCAGTGTCATCGTACGACTTCGGAGGAACTCTTACTTCGCCAACAGGCGCGCTACTTTCTACAAGTACCAACGTCTACGGTATGTCATATAGCAGTAGCACTAATGGATGCACTGCGTATGCTTCGGGGTTCATTAATAACACGCCATGCTACACGCACACCGCAAACTCGGCGGGGGATCTAGCGAGAACCGAGGTTTCATATAACTCAGATGGAAAGCCAGCATCAATTTCTCGATGGACAGGATCCAGCGAGAACACGTTGTTAACAACGTCATTCACCTACGGAACCAGTAACCCCACAGCAGGGAACCCTTCAGCTGGGGTGGTGGCGTCGGTGACAGACGTAAATGGACAAACGACCACGTACAGCAACTTTGTTTGCAATGGAATGGTACCGTCGACAATCAATTATCCTCTCTCATTGTCGACTTCTTTGACCTGGGATACGAGCAATACATGTAGCGGCGGTGTCGTGACGGAGTTTGTCGATGCCAACAGCCAAGCCTGGCAGTACAGCTATAACGATCCTCTCTGGCGGATTACTTCGTCGACCGATCCACTACTCAATGTAACAAATTTCAGTTACCCGAGCGCGACTCAGTTTGAAAACTACATGAACTTCAATGGCTCAACCTCGACCGTGGACACATTAATAACTACGGACGGCATAGGGCGGCCGATCCTCGTCCAGAGGCGAAACGCACAGGGGGCGACCACCTTCGATTCCGTGCAGCTACAATACGGATGGACCACCACTGGCGCTTTCACAGAGCGATCGCAGCCCTATTCTAGTTCCAGCTCTCCGGCAGCGTGGACGACCACGCAGCTCGATGCCTTGGGGCGCGCCCTAAGCATCGCCAATACCGACGGTGGCACAGTCTCCTACACGTATAGCGGGCAGGATGTTCTACGAGCAATCTCGTCACCCACGATTCAAAAGCAGCTGCAATACAACGGCCTGGGACAATTAACTTCCGTATGCGAGATGACGAGCGCAAGTGGCAGTGGCACCTGTAGCCAGACTACCAGCCAGACGGGATATTGGGCCAAGTATGGTTGGGATGCGTTGGGGGATCTGACATCAGTGACTCAGAACGCGCAGGCTGCGTCTACGTCACAGCAGACCCGAACCTACACCTACGATGGGCTTGGCCGCCTGACTGATGAAGTTAACCCCGAGAGCGGAACAACGCAATACTTCTGGGATGCAATGACTTCAAATTGCGGAAGCTACGCCACGACCGGTGATCTTGGGACTAAGCTGGACAATGCAGGCAACTATACCTGTTATGGTTATGATGCTCTCCACCGGTTGCTCGGCTTCGGCACCGTTGGCAATTCCAACTGTACGGGGTTTGTCTATGATGCTCCCCCGTCGAGTTGGCCAGCCCCGAGCGGTAGCGACTTGTTGAACACAAAGGGCCGTTTGATCGAGGCCTACACCAATAGTACCTGTAACGGACACACGAGCATAGTCACGGATCGATGGCTCGGCTATTCCGCACGCGGCGAGATAGCCAATATGTACAGTTCCATGCCGAACTCCAACGGCTACTACGACCTCAACAAGCAGTATTGGGCGAACGGCGTCCTGCAGACGCTGAGCGGAATTCCAGGAGTCCCGACGATCAGCTACGGAGTGGATGGCGAAGGTCGCTGGAACACGGTCACGGCAAGTAGTGGCCCCTTGGTGTCCGCGACCTCCTACAATTCTGCCAGTCAAGTGACCGGCTTGACGTTCGAAACCAGCTCCGGCTCCGGCACCTCCGACTCCTATGCGTACGATCCCGACACCGGCAGGATGACGCAGTATGAATTTACTACTAACGGCGAATCTGTCATTGGCAACTTAACCTGGAACACAAATGGTACTTTAAACCAATTGCAGATCTCACAGGATCCGTTTAATTCGTCAAACGTGCAGACCTGCACTTACGGATATGACGCTCTGGACCGAGTTAGCAGCGTGGGTTGCGGGAGTGAGTGGGCACAAGCATTCAGTTACGATCCTTTCGGGAACATTACGAAATCCGGAAGCATCTCCTGGGCATGTGCAATCTGTTACAATGAGTCAACGAATCAGTACAACTCAACCCTGTCGAGCTCGATCAGCTATGATGCCGATGGCCGCCTGCTCAACGACACTTTCTACACTTATCAATGGGACCCGCAGTCGCACATGATCGCGAACGGCACGTCGACTTTGACCTACGACGCACTCGGTCACATGGCAGAGGCGAGCTCGGGTGACGACTATCTGTATGATGACACTACTGATAAGTTGCTAGCCGGCTCGAATTCACAGGCAGCTGCTTATTTTGCAAACATTCCTCTTCCCGGAGGAGCCATCGCCGGCTACTCCAGCGGGAGCCTGACCGAGTACAACCACAGCGATTGGTTGGGCAGCGTTCGGTTCTCTTCCACGCCGAGTTCGGGTTTGAATTACGATCTAGCCTTTGCGCCGTTTGGCGAGCCTTACGCTTCCTCCCACATAGGCAATATTTTCGCGGGCATGGAACAGGTCGTTCAACCTGATCTGTACGATACGGACTTCCGTGAATACCACACCGTGCAGGGGCGCTGGGTCACGCCTGATCCAGCAGGCCTCGCGGCAGTGGACCCAACCAACCCGCAGACCTGGAACCGCTATGCGTATGTGATCAACAATCCTCTTAGTTATGTTGATCCGATGGGGCTTTATACAAAGTGTGATGACGAGGGCAATTGCTTTACCACCGTGAATGGAAGTGGAGGTGATGGTGGAGGCGATGATGGAGACAATGATGGAGACGATAATGGTGGTCCGCCTCCCCCCGGTAATCCGGGGAGTCCTTACGGTTCTGGTGGGGGTGGACAACCTGGTTCTGGCGGTGGAGGGAGGCCACCACGCTCGGCCCCAAACAACGGACAGACACCACAGCAGGCTGCCACACAATATTGCCAGCAACACGGGCAGCTGTCGTTCAACATACCATTTACGAACATTCCCGTAACAATTAGCTTGAGTACGACGCTAGGCCCGGCAAACTACAGCGCTACGAATGACATCAGCGCCGTGTTTCCCGTCATTCCGTGGCCCGAGTGGTTGTCTGCTGGCGCGAGCGTCGATGTAACCGTTAACGCACCGGCTGAACCATCGACTAATCCGAATGTCGGTCTTGGAAAGAATCTCAGCATCGGATATTTCACAACTCCTAATGGTCCCCAAGGGCTCAGCATAAGCGTCGGGCCAAGCGTGGGTCCTCCGATCAACATTTCTATTCCGGCGAATAATGCCTGTGGCATGCTGATGGGAGGAAACGGATGAAAGAAGCCAGTTCTGAAAGCGTGCCTCGTATTTTCAAGGCGGGGCAATTCTGGAGTTCAAATGTCTTCGGTGCGACGCTCGCAGGTGGTCTTGGCGGCGTTTTGATGTTGGTTGTGATGGCCATCGTAGTCTCCGGAAACCCGACGGCCAACAATATCTTGTTTGCGTCTGGCCTGGCGTTGGTTCTTATGCTGAGTATAGTCTGTTTAGTTCCAGGCAACCTGATCGCGGCATATCCCTATATCGTGTCATTGGAGGAGGGTAAAGGTTTGGAACTGCGTGCGCCCACGAGGACGGTTTACATTCCAATCGAAGATGTTCGGGATGTGAAAAAGTCCTATCTTCAACCCGGTTATGTCGTGCACTTGAAGCGCCGCCGCCGACTCCTTGGGAGCTTCTTGATTCCTTGGTACTTCGGTGACCAAGCGGAGCCCCTTGCCAATGCAATCCGGGAGGAACTGCGTCGCCACGTCGAAGCCGGTCTACCGTAGTGCCGCAAACAACTGCACGCCTCTCACTTCCGGCTGCTCCAACGTGCCAACCGTGCAGCAGCTGGCACAGCAACAGTGCTTAGCCGGTTACAATAACTCAGGAGCGGCCACAGGTATCAAGTTCGTCAGCCTCTACAACCTTGCAACTTTTCTGGAACGCTCTACCTGACTGGACTGTCCTCCCGGCAGCCAAAATCGCATTTGCGCAAATTGCGAACTTCGTGAGCCAACAGATCGGAACGAGCGAATTCATAAACGTAACCTCTTATCCAGCCTCTGTCGTGGAGATTCCATCGGCGACCTCTGCGGTTGTTGATCTTGCGGAAACGGTTGATTGATTGTAGGGCCCGTCCGGGCCAGTCCGGAAGTGCCGTGATTGCTCATCGGAGCGGCAGCGCCTCCATGGAGGGTGGAGGCACAAAGATTTTTGCTGGCACAATGACCAGATTCCTTGGCATCTATAGCGGTCGGATCCATGCCGAATCTGACATCGGTACTGTTTGGAAGGCCAGTGCCGTGGCCGAAATTGTCGAATCTTTTTAGGAACATCAAGAATGAATGTAAGTCGTTGATTGGTTAGTGCTCAGCACCTGTAGGAATGTCAGGCGCAGAGAGGGTGATTTTCTATGCTGCCGGTCCAAGCTGCCGGACAGCACCCCCCAATTTAGGCGAAGTTTCCTTGGCCCGCAGATTGGCCTACCTTCTTAGAGGCTCAACTTTCAAGTTGGTCAACCCCAACGGCTCTAGGCCGACCGACTTCAGGCATCTGAGCGATTCTGACGTCGTCTCGCCAAATGCGGTTCGGGCCTCCTTCGTTGAGCAAAGGATTCGCAGTGCAGCATCTGTCTTTCCCGCGATGATGAACATGCGTGCAGTATCTCGCTGTTCACAACTAGCAGCCAAGTCGATGGGTGTCCATGCGTTGGGTCCTCCCCCTGTCAGTTCACAGACAGTGACTCGACGAAGGTCCCCTGCATCCCCTGCATCTACCTTTGCATCTTGCGCGTATGAACTCTGTGCGCCCACCAGCATTGCCACTGCCGCAATAATAACTACCTGTATCGTTTTCATAACGTCCTTTCCTTTGCCTGTCTGAGAGCGGACCGTCTGCCTTTGAATCTTTCGGCTCGGCCATCCGATTTCTTTCGCGGTCTGCCGACGGTCGCCAAGCCTCACGAATCACAACATTGACCTGAAAATCTCGCACTACAAATTTGTAGTATTCCAGAAATCAAAACTTGAAAAAATCTTTGCGAAGGCCGGGCAGCTGCGCGGGGGTACGGGTTGGACCTACCCCACCCCCTTGATCGAGGCCTTTCCCGGTCTAGCGACCTTCGGGAAGGCAGAGCATGGAGTCTGCCATCCGAGCAGGTCCATGTGACTGTGCCCAATTTTGTGCCCACCACCAAACCCTACCGAGTGCTACCGAGTGTTCGAGCACCTCTGGAAAGCCTTGCAGGACAAGGCATCTGTAACAGTTGGTCGCAGTTTATAGCAATCCGTCTAAGTTATTGATCTCTCGTTCGAAAAGTCCTTTTAAGGCATGGGTCGCAGGTTCGAATCCTGCCGCGCTCACAATACCTTACAGCCTATCCATGTTACGAGTTCGGGGGCATCCTGGGGGCAAATCACCGAAGCCAAGATCAGGGACATTACCTAATAAGCGTTGTGCTGGCAATCCAGAGCCCCCCTCAGCACGTAGTTCCTCCCTCAACACGGCTCCAATCAAGCGCTAGCTCCACGACGTGAGGAGTACGTTTCTGAAGGTCTTCACGGCGCTGAACCTCGAGCCGGAACTCCATAGACGGATGGCGTGGAAAATACCTCGCCTCCACTGGTTTGGTTGAACATTAAGCAGAATTTAGGATGCCTTAGCGCGCCGGCGCCGCCAAGGCGCGGCATGTGACTGCTGCTCGATGAACTCGTCTACGGCGCTCGGTCGGAAACGCATTAGACTGCCAAGTCGCACGCACGTGAGCTTAGGATGACGACGCGTGGCGTGATCCCTTACCCACTGAGGGTGACGTTCAAACGCCTTGCAACTTCTTCAACGTCGAGAAGATTCTCCCGAGTCAGGTCGGGCGTTGTTTGCACATAGGATTGGAGCTCAGGCATAGCCGGAGTAACCTGACCAGGCTGGATTGACATAGGCGTCATCCTAAGACTGTTGCCGAACGGTTTTTCGAAAGCGCTGCCTGACGATTGAAATTCACAGGAGCCGGGCAATGCCTCTTCAGCTTCCGAATTATTTCGTCAGGTGCGTGGACTACAACGTCTGAGGTCTCTATCTAAACCGAATCTCGCCTTGGGTCAAACTTTGCGAAGGTGCCCCCCTTCCACTCGGGTCAGCTGGCAAAAACGCGTAAGAAGCCAGCCAGTCTGCGCAGCTGCGCTGGTTTCCATCTGATTGTTGCACTTCTGGTGCAAGTCCTGGGTTTTCCGGAGACCTACCCGAAAACACGGCGCTAAAGGGAAGCTGCTCTCCTATGCGCTGCACGGCGACGATTCGGGGATTGCAAAACGGATCTCCTGGAGCCAGGCTCTCGGATTGGCACCGTGGGCGACGCTCCCCAAGAGGCCGGTAAAAGAACGAGTCATAATCGGGACGAAGCCTGATCTGCGCGATGTCGAAGTCGCCCGGAATGCGCAGCTCCGAACACATCCGCTCCACTCCGTCCTCTCGATGGCGCGGTGCTCCAACCACAGCCCGGATCTGGTCCACGGCGCGGTGTTGTGGACCGAATGTCCGTCAGGCGGGAGGTGTGGGACGGGCTGCGATGGCCGATGTTTCTGGTAGTGGTGGTGGTCATCATGAAGCCGGTGATCGTGGTGATCATGTTGTCGGTAGGTCGCCCGAATCGGGCCTGTATTGTAACGAGGCCCCCTTTTGAGGGTTTGTTAGAGAACACCGGCATGGGACCTGCTATAGTTTGATCGCCTTCTTTTCGCCTCGCCGGATTCATGGCCAAAACTCCGATGCCAAGCTCGCAAGACCTGGCCAAATAGAGCTTGTAGCCATTAAGAAAAACTAGTATATTTTTTCTTAATCAATGACACGGGTCAATACATGCAAACCACGAAAAATCAGTTAGTTGCACGCATTGAACGGTTCGAGCCAGGAAAGGCGTTCTCGGCAAAGGATTTCCTCGATATCGCCAGCCGCACGATGATCGATGTGACCCTTGCAAAACTCGCTCAGAATGGGGAAATCCGTCGCCTCCAGCGCGGCCTGTATGACGTTCCTAAAATCAATCCCGCGCTCGGCGGCAGATTGAGCCCCAACATTGACGAGGCTGCACGTGCTATAGCCCGCAGACAACGCTGGAAGATCGTACCGGAGGGAGCATGGGCCGCGAATCTGCTCGGTCTATCGACGCAGGTGCCTTCGAAAATTATCTATCTGACCGATGGCCCGAATCACGAATTGCGGATCGGGCGCCGCGTCATTCACTTCAAGCACGCGCGCCCCAAGGTGCTGGCCGGACTTGACGGCAAATTAGCGCTCGTCGTGCAGGCGCTGCGCCGTCTCGGCAAAGGAGGTGTGGGACCGCACGAGATCGAGACACTGGGTGCGTCGCTCTCCGCCGCAGAGAAACGCAAGCTGGTTAGAGATACGCGTTTTGGCGTGGACTGGATCTACGATGTCGCCAAGAAGATCGCGGAGACGGCCGCGTGAAAGAGATCGCCCGGATGTCCGCACCCACCTGTGGTCCCAAGATTTTACGATGCGCCCTGGCATTGATGCTGATCGCCAACGTCCGAAGCCCCCCTTCCCCTGCAACCCCATCCCCCCAGGGAAAGCGCAGATTTTCACAGCCCATGATTCCACTAGTGCTGTGGAACATTTACCTCTGGAATTTCACCGAGCCGGGATCACTATAAGGGAGGGATTCGAATCACACTTAAATCCCTCGAGGGCTTACACCATTTTTCAAGGACTTCCGAACCGATACTAGATTTTCGCATCAAAACCGCGATTTTCTTATAACACGCTCTTGTAGCTTCCCTGTAGCTTTTTGTAGCAAGGTGGTCGCCCGTTCCCTTGGGCATGACGTTAGCGACTTTGTCGAACCGTGGGTAGCTCACCCGAGCAAGGCATTGGTCGATCCTGTGAAAGAGAAACATCACGCCGTCGCAACGACGCGGAGATGCCCTTGGCGGCGGGATCGCGGCGCGGGCTTTACGGTGATCTCAACGTCTCGACCAAGCAGGGTTAGGAAATGCATAAGTCGTTCAGTGGAG
>Ga0187783_10002293_pt1 | contig 14223 bp, 14 predicted proteins | sample 1015_SJ02_MP02_2_FD_132471 | JGI IMG/M metagenome (GOLD analysis project Ga0187783, IMG submission 132471) | Tropical peat soil microbial communities from peatlands in Department of Meta, Colombia - 1015_SJ02_MP02_20_MG | ecosystem: Environmental > Terrestrial > Soil > Wetlands > Peat | place...
AATTTTCGCTTGATACGTTACTGACCTGGCAGCGTGCAGAGCGGCGATCAAGATGAGAAGCTTCCCACCTAGATTGTCGCGCAACAGCAGCGCGCCCGGGGCTAAAGGTCGAGATCCATGTCCGCTCGGCCGCATGACATCTCAGTCCCCCAACGGTTGTGAGCGGCGAAAGGTCCTGTGGGGTAGAGACTTGATGACCGTTCCGAAAAGGACCGAAGAGCGTGAAAGGCGCCTTTGGCAGCGCCGCTGAGCCAAGACGAGCCGTCGTCCCCGTCAATCGAGACGGCGGTCGAGCTTTGATCGGATGGCTGCCGCATTCGATAGAGCGTGGAGCGAGCAAAACCTTAATCTTTCAATCCGGTACCCCCAGTACCCCGCCTGATTATCTGGGGGTACCGAAAAAATATCGGAATTTCAAAGCGGTGCCCCCAGTACCCTCGGTACCCCCACATTTCGGGTGAGGTGAGGGCGGTCGGTTGCCCCTCGGTCGGCAGCCTTCGGGGATGACGGACCGCGATCAGCGTTCCAATTCTCAACGACCTGCGCCACCTGCGCGTCGAGTGGGTCGATGCGTGCACCGGACCCGCTACATCGAGCATGAGGCGTTTTTCTGGGATCGTAGGTTATGGATTAAGACTCGGGCACTGCTTCACGTGAACCCCAGACGTTCGAGAGATCAAGCAGGACGATGACAAGAATAAGCAGCCAGCCCCCGGAGAGAAAGGGCGTTGCCGCATACTCAGCGGATTTCGGGAATAAGGCAGGCCGCAGGCAGCAGGTAGAGTGAGCCGATTACGATGGTCCGCGAGAGTACATATCCGATGTGTTCAGGCCTCCGCTCACCGGGCCGAGGCGGGGAATGAAACCGCCATGCTTTTCAAATTATCGACGGCTTCGGTCGGATTGAAAACGATCGCGGTGTCAAAAAAGGTAAAGAACACGATCGCCCGTTATAGAGCACCGCAAAGAGCGGTCGGCCGCGACCAAGTCGCGACGCGACCGTGGTCAGCCAGTCCAGGGCCGCGCCCGGAATTGAAATGGGCCTCCATGGTCGGCCGCAGCGAGGAGGCAAAGATCGGCGGAATCATCCCCGGAGGTGTTGAGCTTCAAGGGCAGGTACGACGATTGCGCCTTTACGCTTTCAAACAGTTGGTGTGGTGCCCGTGCTTAGGCTGGCTATCTTCGCCCTGACACCTTTGGCTCGTTCGCTGATCATCACATTTCGAACTGAGTCACCCCTACGTTGCTGTTTGCTTCCGCTTGAGCCTGACCGGCGCATGCGGGCGGAGCCTTGTGCAAGCTTTGCGAATGCAGGTGACCGAGCGAATGCGTTGGAATCAAACAAATGCTGGGGTTATTAATCAGCTCTTAATATCTGCGCCGAAGTACTTGACAAACTACGGGTAATCCGTATACTGCTTCTATGGACTTCGAGTGGGATTCCAATAAAGCCCGGAGGAACTTGGCTGACCATGGAGTCGACTTCAGAGAGGCGAAGCTCGTTTTCAAGGATCCCCTCGCAATGGATTTTGAGGACGATCGGGAGAACTACGGTGAGGAACGCCGCATCATATTAGGCATGGTCGGACATCGTCTCTTGTTTGTTGTCTATACACCGCGGGACGAGAACAAGATCCGCATCGTCTCCGCCCGAAAAGCGACGCGGAGAGAGAGGCGGGCATATCATGAAGAGCAGAGCTAAGTCAGCTGCCAAGCGGGTAAGAACAAAAACAAATCGAGCCCCCGTTGATTCCATGACAAATGAGGAAATTGAAGCGGCTGCGCGCAAAGATGCTGACGCTCAACCGCTTACTACTGCAGATCTAAAGCGGATGAAGCGCATGCCGCAGGTAAAGGTAATTCGTCGCGCGCTGGAATTGTCACAGGAAGAGTTTGCTGAATGCTTTGGCATTCCGGTCGGTACGCTCAGAGATTGGGAGCAAGGTCGAGTTGAACCCGACCAGGCGGCACGCTCCTATCTCAAAGTAATTGCGCGAGACCCCGACGCTGTGCGGAAAGCGTTGAAGTCGGCTGCCTAATATTAATCTGGGGCACCATGATCGATCTGGCGTTTACCGTTGATTCTGTCTTTAAGGGCGGCAACGGGAGGTGGTATTTTACCGGCTAGAGCGCGCAGGTATGTGGCGTCGCGGGCTCTGCACCCGCTTGCCCGCCTATCCTCCAAATTCTCAGGCCACCAACACAATTCTCGTCAGAACCCGGACTTTCTGATCCATCACCAACACCGGTGAATTCAGGTTCGGGCGCGGACAAAACGGCTCACGCTCCGCGTGCCTGCGGAAAGAAGTGCTTACACCTGTGAGCCAACCGCCCGGTGCGCCCGTGCTGAACGTCGATCGCTGACGCAATCTTGTCCGGCACTGGCGTCTCGTCGGCATGGATTTCCGGATTTGGTGGGGGTACTGAGGGTACCGGGGGTACTGCTTTGAGTTTATTGGGGTTTTCCAGTACCCCCGCGGTACCCCCAGAAATCTGCGGGGGTACTATTTGGGCCGCGATCGGGGTAAATGCGCCCTAATCCGCATCGGTGACCTCTAGTTTCTCGGCCAGGATGGGGTATAGGCACATCTTTCGGCCAGCGACCTTATATTGCCGTCGCCTTTTTCCTCGTTCGACTGACTGAGGAAGAGCCCCAGCGGCCTGCAGGACGTCCAACGCCCGGCGGAAATCAAAGCCCGCTACGGCCTCACGCAGACCATCGGCCGTAAACAAGTAGGTGCGGCTGTCGTTAGCGAAGTCGCTCTGCCACCACCAGGCGCGATCGCGGATGTATTCAGGGTCATCAGAATGGATGGCGGAAAAACGACTGTCGCCATGTCGCTCGATGAAGGCGTTCACGCGATCGAGAATTTGACGGGGTTCGTCATTGCCGGGGCCGCGGAGTTTGCGCCAGGCGTGAAAGCCTGCCACCGCCGCGTGATGCGCCATGCCTTCAGGCCAAGGTACGATTCCGTAGTCCGCGGCCAACTCCCCGGCTGTGCTGGAACCCATGTCTCGGGCCACTCACCGGGCCTTTTTCTTGTCTACCCAAAACCCACCGCAATGAAATTCGCAACGAAATTGATCGCGGCTGTTATTCGCGACGACCATTTTGCGGCACTCGAAGTCGAGTTGCTTGTCGAGATTGGGAAGACACCGAGCGACGCAAACAGTTAAACTGTTGACGATCGAACTTCAGCCGCAGCACGCCGTGCTGCCGGGGACATCCGGGCCGCGCAAGGCGCACGAGCGAACCGGCCGATCGCACACACCGCCAGCGCGAAGGGGGCCCGTGTGCGTGCTCGATCGACGGCGTGGAAGGAACTTCGTGATCTACGAAGAGTTCGAGTACAACATGACGTCGCCAGCAGTGATCAGCAGCGTCAATGTTCCGGTTGGCGCGGTCGCGCAGAAAGGCGGCGCGCCACCTCTTCCGGGTGAGGGGGCCGACATACGCGCGTCACGCAGGCCGACGGAAATTTGAGGGGGCGGCGTTGTTGGTGGTGCGGATGCCGTCGAACGAGCTTCGACTTTTCGGCGGCACGCGCGGCTCGACGACAGTGGCAGATATGATCTTTGTGCTCGCGACGCAGGTGAGCTACGGCGTGAACATGGCCAATACCGCGCGCATTGCGATCGATGACTATCATCATGATCTGGGTTTGGATTGGTTCCGCGCGATGGTCTACTCGTTTTATGAGTCGGCCGAGAATAAATTGCGGAAGCTGATCGCGCTTCCAGGTCGCCTGACGAGACATGGCTGTGCTGATGCACAGTACAATTATGCAAACCGTTCTAAGTGGCACGCGCTTCCCGGACGTGGAATGGCGCGAACATTATTGGGATAACATTGAACAAGGCTTTGTGTCTCTACTGAGGTTCGCACGAGGGCCATTAGGTAAGTAGGTCGCGCTCACCGCTTTGGGATACACACCTCACCCGCGAACACATCTAGCTCCTTCGTCCGAGGGAACTTTTCGCACAGATACTTCAGTACTCGGGTGCACAGCGCCAGCGCCCACACAAGCAGCTCGTCCGAAAACGCGTGGTAGTCATCGCGACCGGCGTTCTCAGGCTTGTCGTCGAACTGGAGATGCACACGATTTCGGAACTGCCGAAGCCGGTGCAGTTAATATCTCACCATCCAGACCATCGAGCAGCTTATAGGTCTCCATCGCCTGAATAATATTGGTGAACCGTTCAATTTCCGTGGCGCGGATCGTCTCCAAGTCCTCCTTTGGTATGTTTGGAACGCCTTCAGTCGTGAACTTCTGAGCGCGGTAAATAATTTGATCGAGTGTCGCCTCAACGATCGAACCGGCGTGCGCCACCATGAGTTTGTTAAAGGTGCCCTGCAAATTCGTTTTGCTAAGACGAGATAACGCGCCGGCGGCGCGAACAATGTTGTCGCCAACCTTGAAGTCTCCAATGAAATTGCAGGTAATCTTCTCCTCTTCGGCCATAGGTGCGCTCCCACGAGCTCTTCGCTCGTCGCAGCGACGACAACTCCCGGCTCGCAATAAATGGAAGCGTTGGATCATGGGCGCCGCAACTTCAACTCTGCACTCAATGTGCGAAGTTAGGTGCCGTATTGGCTATTTCGGCACAGCCCCACAGATCCAACGCGGGTGGCGCCGCTCGACCGCATTGGTCATCGGCGCCAAAGCCGGGTGACCTGCGTCAGCCTGCGCACCGGATTGCCTGCTTCCGCCGCTCGGCACTCCGAGCTTTTGCGTCCATATCGGCGCGCAAATTCATCGGAGCTGGAGCAAACAAGCGTTTGTCCATGAGCTTGAGATCGGGAGCGACGCGCGGCCGAAACGCCATGTGCCGCACGACGTCTTTTTCAAGATCAATCCCGGGCGCGATCTCGATCAACTCGAGCGCACCGCCGACGATCCGGAGGACCGCCCTTTCCGTGATGAAGATCGCCGTGCGCCCCTCCGCGACCGCGAACGGTGCGCTATAACTGACGCACTTGATGCTTTCGACGAACTTCTTATGCCGCCCTTCCTTGATAATCTTCAGCCCGTCGTCGACACAGGCGACCTCGAGCCCACCGGCCGTGAACGTGCCGCTGAAGATCACGTGCCTAGCGTTCTGGCTAATATTGATGAAGCCGCCGACCCCGACAAGCTTGTCGCCGAACCGGGTGATGTTGACGCTACCTTGCCGATCCACCTCGACAAACGACAGGAATGCGAGATCGAGACCACCGCCGTCGTAGAAGTCGAATTGATAGGGCTGGTCGACGACGACATCGTAATTCTGCGCCGTACCGGAATCGGGACCGGTGAGCGGAGCGCCGCCGATGAAACCCTGCTCGTTGGTCAGCACGATCGCATCGACAACATCTTCTTCGGCGGCAATGGCCGCGATCCCGGTCGAAATGCCGGCGCCGAGATTGCAGATAGCGCCAGGGGTGAATTCCATCGCCGCCCGGCGGGCGACGATCTTGCGGTGTCCGAACGGCAGCGGCTTCACCGACGCCAACGGCACCCTGAGCTCGCCCGCATAACTCGGGTTGTAATCGGTAGCATAGGTCTGACGCTGATTGGGATCGACGACGACGTAGTCGACAATGATTCCCGGTATCTTGACCGCGCGTGGCGAGAGCGTCCGTCGTTTCGACGTACGCTTGACCTGCACGATGACGATCCCGCCGTTGCGGCGGGTTGCCTGAGCCATCGAGAGCATCTCGCCGGGAATCGCCTCCTGCTCCATGCTGACATTACCGTCTTCGTCGGCCGTGGTGCCACGCAGGATCGCGACGTCGAAATTCAGCGGCTTGAACCGGAGCCACTCTTCGCCACCGATGTCGATGAGCTCGATCAGCTCGTCCCTGGAGGACTCGTTCTGGCGGCCGCCGCTGTGCCTCGGGTCGATGAAGGTATGAAGGCCGATCTTGGTGATCAGTCCAGGCCGGCCGCCCGCGATCTCGCGCATGAGCTGCGACATGACCCCCTGCGGCAGGATGTAGGACTCGATTTTGTTCGCGAGCGCCATCTCCATGAGCGGCGGCGAGTCGATCAGAGCGCTGGTGATGCTGCGCTTGAGCATGCCCTCATGACGGAATCGTGCGGCGCCCTTGAGCTGACGATCGCCAATTCCGACCACATGGATGAGGGTGAGATCATGCGGCGAGCCTTCGGCGAGAAACCGGGCTTCAACCGCCTCAAACACCGCTTCCGGCACGCCGTGTCCACCACCGGACCCGCTCACCAGGACGTTCGCCCCTGCGGGAACGAGCCGGGCTGCTTCGGCGGCGGTGATGAACTGCATTGCTGATCTTTCGTGTCGGCCGGCAAGCTGCGACAATGGCCGACCCATTGACAGAAAACTAGCCAGACTGTAACCGGTTACATATGCGCTGGGCGCGGATTGTCTGTCAATATCCCGTTTTGCAGTCAGACGTTCGTGTTCCCGGTTTCGACAACCGGCAGGGACTGCAATGGCAAAATCCGGACTCGACAGCGTGAAGGTCGGCGACACTTATCGCTTCGCCAAGACTGTGGGCGAAACTGACATCGTGATGTTCGCGGGCATCACCGGCGATTTCAGCGACACGCACGTCAATGACCAGTACATGAAGGAGCGGTCAAACCTCGGCGGCCGCATCGCGCATGGCGCGTTGCTCGTCGGTTACATGTCCACGGCTTCGACGATCAGCATCGCCCACATCATTCACCAGGAAGACCTCGCGGATTTTCCCGTGTCGGCCGGCTACGACAAGGTGCGCTTTCTCAAGCCGGTTCTGCTCGGCGACACGGTGACCGTCACCTATACCGTCGTGACCGTCGACAAGGAGAAAGGCCGCAGCACCGCCAAGGTGGAAGTCGTCAACCAGAACGGCGAGCTCAAGGCCGTCGCCGAACACATCATGCGGTGGGCGAACAAACTGTCATCCGTGGCAGCATAGAGCACTCGCCATGGCGCTGCTCGGAAAAGGGCTGCTCGCGATTTGGAACGGTATCACCACGGAGACGGAAGCAGAGTTTGTGCGCTGGCACATCCAGGAGCACATCCCCGAGCGCGTCGGACTCAAGGGTTTCCTGCGCGGCCGCCGCTACGTCGCCGAACGAGGCCACCCGAAATACTTCAATTTCTATGAGACCGAGACCGCGCAGGTGCTCGAGTCTCCAGAGTATCGCGCCCGGTTGAACGCGCCGACGCCCTGGACGCAGGCCGTCGTCAAGGATTTCCGCGATACGTCGCGAACGATCTGCGACGTTGTCACCTCGCAAGGTCGCGGCGAAGGAGCCTGGATCGAGGCGATCCAGATTGGCGGCGTGAAGGAGCGCGACTCCTTTGCCGGTTCGGTGGCGGACGGTCTCGCCCAGGATATCGCGCGGCGCGACGGTATCGTCGGCGTACATTTTCTCAAAGGCATAGACGCGCAAGCCAATGCATCCACGGCCGAGAGCAAACTGCGAAATCAGCCCGATGCGAAATGCGAATGGATCTTGCTGATCGAAGCGGTTGAATTGGGCTTCCTGGAAGCGCTGCGAACAAACGTCTGCTCGGACGTGGTTTTGTGCGAGCTATCCCCAAGCGCGACGGTGGAACGCGGCATCTACCGCCTGCAGTATTCATTGGCGCACTCCGAACTAGGACGGACCGATTGACCGTCACGCGCGACGCGAAAAGGGGCAAAGCCGCCAAGCGCTCGCCGGCGCGGATGGTGGGGCTTCGCGACGTGGCCCGGATTGCAGGCGTATCGACGGCCACCGTGTCGCGCACGATGAACAGCCCGGACACGGTTTCGGAGGAGCTTCGCGCCCGCGTCGCCTCGGTGGTGCGGCATCTGGGCTGGGTGCCACACGGCGCTGCGCGAGCGCTGGCGACGAAGCGCACCGGCACGATCGGCGCCGTGTTTCCCACGCTCACACACGGCGACTTCGCGCGCGCGATTCAAGCTTTGCAAAGCGAGCTCGCCAAGACCGGGCGGACGCTGCTGCTGGCCTGTTCCGAATACGACCTTGAACAGGAATATCGGCAGGTCCGAAAACTGATCGAACGCGGCGTCGACGCTCTTCTGCTCGTCGGCGAAGGGCACCACCGCGACCTTTCCGAGCTGCTGCAGCGAACAGGCATCCCCTACGTTAATACATTCGTCTACAACCTCGCCACCCACGGCACCTGCGTCGGCCCCGACAACCGCAAGGCGCTGTACGAACTGACCCGCTATCTCATCAAGCTCGGGCACAGAGAATTCGGCGTCGTCGCACAGAGCACGCAGAACAACGATCGTGCGGAAGCGCGCCTGCAGGGCATTCGCGACGCGCTGGCGGAAAAGTCCATCGCCATCCAGCCGTGCCATTTTGCGCAAGGCTTCTGGACCATTAGCGAGGGCCGCCAACTCTTCCGCCGCATGCTCGAACACAAGCCATGGCCAACGGCGGTCATCTGTGGCAATGCCTATCTCGCGGTCGGCGCGCTACTCGAGAGCCAGGCCATGGGCATTGCCGTACCCAAGGACATATCCATCGTCGGTTATGACGACATCGAGATCATGTCCGAGCTGCCCATTCCGCTGACGACCGTGCGCGTGCTCAGCGACGAGGTCGGCCGGCGCGCGGCGCGGCTTCTGGTGGCCAAGCTCGAAGGCCAGGACATCAAGGACAATCTCGAATGCGATGCCGAGATCGTCGTGCGCCGGTCCTCCGGCCCGCCGCCCCGATCATCAGCAACATCACGCTGACGGGCGCGAAGGCGACGCTAGAGCAGGCCAAAGAATTGCAAGATGGCGTCGGCTTGGCCCGCCACCATGGCCTGGCCACCCATCGTCTTGCAGCCGCAGCTTCTGGCGAACGCGATCAGTGGCGTGATGTCCGGCCGAGGGATGATGTCCGCCACGAATAGCCCCGGCGCGAGCGGGCCGACGTCGGCAGGCAGCCCGTCGCCCGCCACCATGCCCGTCGGTGTCGCATTGATCAGCACATGCTTGCACGCGACCGTGGCAGGCCCCGACCGCACGCGACAGTCCGGATGCGATTGCGTGACCTTGATGGCCAAAGTCCGCGATTTGTCCTCACGACGATCAAAAATCGTGAGGTCCGCAGCGCCCGCTTCGGCGAGCGCATCGGCAATGGCGCTGCCGGCTCCGCCGGCGCCGATCAGCATGATCGCCAATCCTTTCGGATCGAGCCCGTTGGCGCGTATCCCGCCAAGAAAACCCTGGCCATCGAACATGTCGCCCGACCATCTGCCGTTTGCTTCGCGGCGCAGCGCGTTCACCGCGCCGATGCGCTTTCCGGCTGGCAGTAGGTCGTCAACATGCGCGATGACGCTATTCTTGTACGGAAAAGTGACGAGAATTCCGTCCAGATTCGCTAGCGACTTCAGCCCGCGCATGGATGTGTCAAAGCTGCCTGGCGTGGCGTGCAGCGGAATCATCGCGGCGTTCTTGCCCAATGTACGAAACTTCTCATTAAACACCGCAGGCGATTTTACCTGCGCGATCGGGTCGCCGACAATGCCGAAGATTCGCGTCGCGCCATCCGCGAATTGCGGCCGCATGTCACTCATCCCATCAGACTTTCCGGATGGCATCCTTGCCGTCCCATAGAAGCGCCTCGGCAAACATCTTTGAATAGCGGAGTTCCGAGGCGGCGTCGATCTCGATGAGCTCAATGAAACACCAGGTCAACCCCGCTTGGCATCGAAATAGGCAACCCGGGTCGCGACCGGCGTCTCGTCAGTAAACACGAGGCTCAAACCCACGCTCGCTGTAGCTCTTCAGATCGTTTTCGAAGCGCTCCGATGCGATGCCCCAGTGATGAAATCCGTAGCCCTGCCGTTCGATGATCTCCTGATAGACGGACAGTTGCTCATTATGCTGTTGAAATGAGCTCGATCATCATGTGCCCAGAATAGGCGATCGCGATGCTCAATCTTGGTTCCTGAAGCTTGCCGCGATAGACGGGTTTTCTCGCTTGGAGTAGCCCGCGCAGGAACCAGGGCCCCAACTTCAGATCACGAGCGTCGGAGCGGACCGCCTCTTCGATGTCCGGCACCGTATAGGAAACCTGGATGATGCTCCCGATCGGCTGGCCCACATTCAGCAATACCATGTCAGCACCTGTGCCAATCGAAGGCCGCTACGCAGCTCCGGCCCCGACCGGCTCACGATGGATCACGCCGAGGCGGGCGAAGTGATCGTAGATGCGCTTGGAGTAGTCGGCCAAGCCAGGATCCTCGCCGAGAGCCAGAGGCCGCGGGCGCGGAATATCGATATGTAATTCGTCGATGACTTTCCCCGGCGACGGCGACATCACCAGCACGCGGTCGGACAAGCCGACCGCCTCCTCCACGCTGTGGGTGATAAACAGCACGGTGGGGCGGTCGCTCATCCACAATTGCTCGAGATCGTAACGCACCTGGAGCCGCGTCAAGGCATCGAGCGCGCCGAACGGCTCGTCCATGAGCAGCACCGAGGGGCGCAGCACCAGCGCCCGCGCTAGCGAGACGCGCTGACGCATGCCGCCGGAGAGTTGATGAGGATACCGGTCCGCGGCGCTTCGGCTCAGCCCCAGCCGGTCAAAGAGTTCCCGTGTGCGGGCGCGAACAGGAGCCATCGGGAGCTTTCTGATGATGCCCTGCAGCAGGACGTTGTCCTGTGCGGTCCGGAAATCCATCAACAGATGGTCCTGGAACACGATGCCAACGTCGGTCATCGCTCCAGTGAGACGTTTTCCGCCGACCTGGACGACGCCCGTCGTGGGCTCGAGCAGACCGGCGACCATCAGCATCAACGTGCTCTTGCCGCATCCGCTGGGACCGACGACGGAGACGAACTCGCCGGGCTGGATATCGATGCTGAGAGGGCGAAGCGCTTCGAACGGGGTATCGGTCCCCAGGCCGAAGGTCTTGCCGACCTGATCGATTTCGAGCCGCACGCCGCGCGTTTCGGCTGCCAGTTTGCTGTCGGTCGAAGCGGACAAGGATCGCTTGCCTCTACTTCGTCGGACACGGGCGAAGCTGCGCATCCGCCGGCAGATAGTCGTATGTGTAGTATTTGCTCGCCGGAACATCAGCGGGAAGGACATCGATCTTGACGAAAGTCTTGACCGTGTCGTCCCACTGCTGAGGCAGCGCCTTGCCGACGAATTTCGCGTGATTGACGCACATCAGGAACCTGGTCGCCTCAATCTGCGCGGGCGCAAGCTTCTCATTGGCGTCTGGGAACATCTTCTTCATCGCGGCGACGGCCTCGGCCGGATTGTCGAGCGTCGCGTACCAGCCTTTGAGGCTCGCCGCGACGAACTTCTTGGCGGCTTCGGGATTCTTCGAGAGGAATTCCTCGGACGCGATGATCGAGGTCGAGACGGTTGATGCCCCTGAATCGATGAACAGGTAGCTGTCGAACTCCTGGTTCTGATTCTTGAGCTGGATATCGTATTGGTCGACGGATCCGAGGATGACCTCGACCGTGCCCTGGATCAGCGCGCTCACCATCGCTTCCGGCGGCATGCTGACCAGCTTGATGTCACTCTCTTTGAGATTGTTCGCCGCAAGCACCAAGGGGAACAGCGACACCTGCGATCCCGCTGTCGGCATCGCGACCGAACGGCCCTTGATGTCGGCGACGGACTTTAGGCCGGTCTTTTTTAGCGCGGTCACTGCGTTAGGGTTGCCTTGAAGGATCGTAGCGAGAACCTTCACCTTCGCGCCTTGCGAGACGAGCTTCATTACCGGCGCAGAGTCGGCGAATCCGATATCGTATTTGCCGACCGCCAGGAGCTGCGCTGTGGTCTGCGATCCGTTGCCGGGCTCGATCGTCACGTCGAGGCCGGCTTCGTGGTACAGGCCTTTCTCGACCGCGAGTTCGAAGCCAGCGTTATAGCCCGCCGGAGGCACGTTGAGCAGAAACGTGAGCTTGGTCTGCGCCAAGACCGGCGTTCCGATGATAGTAAGAACAGTCGCGAGCGCGCTCGCGGCGGCTATGGCGCGTGAGAACAGGCGCAGCCCGCGATCCATGCCGATAGTGTCAGACATCAAATCCTCCCAGTTAGCTTCTTTGCGTTTTGTTTTGCAGTCCGATCAGGTCCTTCCTTGATTGCGCATCCACGGCGCCAAAAAGTATTCGGCAACCTCGACAATGACATTGAGCCCCAAACCGATGATCGTTAGCAGAAACAGGACCGCGAACACACGCGTCGTGTCGAGATTCGCGGTGCCTTGCAGCAGGATGTAGCCGAGGCCTTTGTTCGAACCGACAAACTCAGCTACGATCGCAGCCGTCGCGGCGATGGTCGCCGACGTCTTCAGGCCGCCGAAGATCACCGGCAGGGCCGCGGGAAAGCGCAGGTACCGGAAGGTCTGCGAGGTGGTAGCGCCCATCGACCGCGTCAGGTAGAGCAGCCGCTGATCCAGAATTTGAAATCCCGCCATGCTGGCCAAGAGCAGCGGGAAAAACGTCAATAGCAGCGTCAGCATCACCTTCGAGGTCAGACCGAAGCCGAGCCATACGACGAACAGCGGCGCGATCGCGATCTTCGGCACCAACTGGATGAAGACGAGAAACGGATAAAGGACGCGCTTGGCCAGCGGTGAGAGCGCGATGAGCAGCCCGAGCGGAATCGCAGTAACGACGGACAGCGCGAAGCCCAGCAGAATTTCCTGGACCGTAACCCAGCTGTGGTTGAGGAAGCTTTGGCGGTCCTCGATGATCCGCGGCAGCACGTCTTGCGGCGGCGGCAGAAGGAAGGCCGGGACCTTGCCGATCGCGACAGCAGCCCACCAGGCGGCGATGAGCGCGACAAAAACCAGAGCGGGCAACGTGGCGTTCAGCAGCCGGATCAGGATGCGCTGGCCGCGCGACGGCGTGACGTTCGCCGGCTGCGCGTTTTCGCGTTGATAGCCGGCCTCAGAACTCATGGTTGCATCGGCTCCGGACTGGTCTCCGAAGCGCCGAACACATACCCCAACCGACGTCCTCCGAGGCTGCTCGGCTATGTAACCGATTACATTTTGGAACGCAACACGCGCCTTTCTGCCTAGATTAGAATGGATCGTCCGCACTCATGCAGGAAAATCAATAGGTCTCAACGTTCGGGAACCCGTTGCAGCGACGAGCAGATTTAGGTTTTCCAATTTCATCAGCGGCTTAACGACTGAATTTCGCCGGCCGCTTCTCCACGAAGGCGCGGGCGCCTTCAACATGCTCGCCGGCGGACAGACAGAGCGTATTCATCTCGTTTTCGTAGGCGAGTCCGGCGGCCAGCGGTGAGTTCAGCGCCATGCGAACCGCCGCTTTGGCGGATTCGACCGCGATGGCGCTGTAGCCCGCCAGCTTTGCGCAGAAGGCACGCGCCTCCCCCAGGAGCGTGTCGTCCCTGGTGAGAAATTCGACGAGCCCGATCCGGTGCGCCTCCTCAGCCCCGATCGGGTCGCCGGAAAGGATCAACCGCATCGCCTGGCCGTATCCGACGAGCCTCGGGAGCATCTGCGACGCCCCGCCTCCCCCGACCCATCCGAGCGCCACTTCAGGAAACCCAATCCGCGCGCCGCGTGCCATGAAACGGATGTCGGCCGACAGCGCCATTTCGGCGCCGCCGCCCAGTACCCAGCCGTGCAGCGCGGCGATCACCGGTTTTCTCACATTCCGGACCAAGGTCGAATATTCGATGCGATTGTGAAATGCCCAATGCGAGGGGTATTCCAGAACGGACTTGATGTCGCTGCCGGCACAAAAGGCGCGGTCACCCGCGCCGCGCAGGAGCACCACGCGCACGCTTGGATCTCGATCAAGCGCCCGGCAAAGCTCCTCCAGGCGCGATGCCATCTCCGGCGTCATTGCATTCAGTTTTGCAGGACGATTGAGCACGAGCTCCGCGATGTGTTCGGCTGTTTCCACGTAGACTTCGTCCTGCATCTCGCTCTCCGCTTGCTACAGCTTGGTACGATAAAGGGTAGGCGCGGCTCGGAGAACGTCTCGTCAGAGCCGTCGTTGCTGCCCCCGATCCAACGCACGTGCACGCCGCCGCCTGCGGGCGTTATCCGGCGACTTCACGCTAAAGCTCATAGCGTTCCAATCATGCAATTCGGCACTTTTCCTGGTGCCAGGGCTGTGCCACAGGCCTTTCTAAAAACTAAAAACGTAAGAGGGGCGAAAGCCGTGGCCGCGTCGCTTGAGCGGCGCGTGGGACGTGGCAGCTCGGCGCTGTGGCAGGCAATACTGGTTAAGCCATGCCGCCAAATGGTTATGCTGAAGCGCATCGG
>Ga0187783_10002294_pt1 | contig 14222 bp, 10 predicted proteins | sample 1015_SJ02_MP02_2_FD_132471 | JGI IMG/M metagenome (GOLD analysis project Ga0187783, IMG submission 132471) | Tropical peat soil microbial communities from peatlands in Department of Meta, Colombia - 1015_SJ02_MP02_20_MG | ecosystem: Environmental > Terrestrial > Soil > Wetlands > Peat | place...
GATCGATGTGGCGGTGGAGGCGATCGGGCCCGGCGAGGTTCTGGACGACGCCGGCCTCAGCAAATTCGACGGCGCCCTGCTCCTCAGCGATGAGCTCCCCCACGTCCGGTTCGGCACCCAAATGCGTCAAGGGTACCATCTGCTGCCGATCGCAACGACGCCGGAGTTGCAAAAAGCCTATCGGAACGCCGTGATCGGCGGCCAGGAACTGGCGGGATTTTCCAATGCGGCTAATGTCGAGACGGTTACGGTGAGCGCGCTGCTTGCTGTTTTCAACTGGACGCCCTGGCATGGCCGCTACGCCGACGTCACCAATTTCATTGCAGCGTTTTTCACGAACCTTAAGGCACTGCGCGAACAGACTTCGAACTCGATTTGGCGGCAGGCCGACATCTCCGCACAGAGCCCCGGCTGGACACGATTCGCCGCGGTTCAGCCCCATCAGGTGTTAAAGCCGGCACAGCTTGCCGAGCTAGCGGTCGTCGAACGGCCTGTGGCAGCCCTCGCACCAGAAGTTGGGCCGAGCCCGGCACAGGCCCAAAAGGTAAAGCACATCAGGGTGCTTGCCGCCGGGCGCGCACCGCTTGCGGATCAGCGTCTGCCCGACGGCGGCCTGATTACAGCGCTTTTGAACGCCAGTCTCAGCATGGTGGATCGGCGTGACGGCGGACGTTCCGAAATCGACGTGAGATGGACGGCCACCCTGCCGACGATCAGGATCTTGCAAAGCGAGAGCGCAATCGATCTCTCATTGCCATGGGAGAGCGCGGATTGCGAGCAGCCCAACGATCTCGATCATGCCTCGGCGATGCTGTGCGACGACGTCCTCTATTCCGATCCGGTTCTGCAGCTCGTGATCGGGCTGTTTGCGCTCGCTGATAGCGGCTTCGAATTCAATACCGACGAAAGCATTTTCGGAAAGACAATTTGCGTTCCGCTTGATCGTGACGTCTCGGTGTTGAACGGCGATGGCCGCAAGTGGCTTTCGGACAAGCGGATTTCCGTGATCCGGCGGCCCACGCTGCTCGATTGCATAAGCCTCGCGCAACAGCGCGAGGCCGACGCCTTCGTCGCCAGCGATCTTGAGGGACGTTATGCCCTCGGGCAGCTTGGACTGTCACAGCTCTTCAAGATGATGGAGCGACCGCTTGGAACACACGGCGTTCATGTCGTCGTGCCTAAGGACCATCCTCAGGCGGAAGAGCTCATCGATGCCGTCAATCAAGGCCTCAAGCGGCTGAAGCAGAGCGATGCCTATTCCACGATCATCCGCCAGCATCTCATGAAATTGTGGGACACGCGAAGTGCTCCCTAGATTAGAGCCGTCCCGGTGCAGAGGGCGGTGACGGATTGTCGATGCGTAACAACGCGCGCTCGGCAATCCGCCCGGTCACCTCGAGCGCGGCTTTCAGCCGCTGCGTGCGGACGCCCTCGATGAGCTCATCGAGGGCGGTCTCTAGCGCGTCAGCGCCGCTTGCCTGCCAGATCGCGCCCGCCGGACCCTCATGATCTTCCCCCATGACGGCAAGCGCCTCGATGGTCGACATGGGCAAGATATCCCAAAAAGACGAACCTGCCACGTCGTGCAGCCGGCGCAACAGCTTGTCCAAGTCCGAACCATTGCGCAGGAGATCGCTATGTGTCGCCACAAGCAACCCTCGGCTGCGCAAACGCGCCGGAATTTGCTCCCATGCGATGCGCTCGCTTTCTTTCCATGCCTGGGTGCTCAAGGTGCACCAAAGGGCGAGGTCCGCCGCGTGTGAAGCGAGGTCGGCGATCGAATCGTCAAATCTGGCGTCGGCGAGCCCCGGCAGATCGAGGATTTGAATCTCCCGCAGCCGTTCCGACGGCAAGCCTACCTCAAGCCGAAAGATATTCGGCGAGGATGCCTGACTTGACGCCCGCAGCCGCTCCCGTCGCCGGTCATGATATACTGCGCAAATCTCGGGCCTTGGCGCATGATAGAGCAGCGTCGGGAAGCGGGTATTTGAGATGACTGCGGTTGGCAGGCTCTCGATTCTCACGAGCAAGTTCGAGAGTGTGGATTTGCCGGAATTGAACTCCCCAATAACCGCCATGCGCAGCGGACGTTCCAAGCGCAGCTCCGTCCGCCGCAAGGCACGAATGGCGGGCGCCAGAATGGTTCGGGCGGACCCGAGCCTCTCGAGCTCGCCGCGCGCTCGTGTGAGGTTGTCCAAGACCTTTAGGGTCGGCTCATGCGCCCAGGCGAATTTGCTGTTCGGCGCCTGCGCTCCCTCTCGTGCGTGGGTTGAGGTCGCGTAAGATCGACCAATCGGTAGGATTCTACGCACGGCCGCCAAATCCTCTTGCCTTCGATTCCGCGGTGACGACCGGGTCCAAGGCCCTGCTCAAGATACGTTTATTTATTCCAGAATGACAAAACGATGAAGTAACCTGGCCAACCCGGGTTTCGTTGCGATGTCCTGCTAAGTTCTCCAAGCGTCACGATTTTATCAGCGGAGCTGGGCACCGTCACGCCGTTTTATTCACACGAGCCGCATGTATTTGCCGGTGTCTTGGCAAGATTTGCCGCAAGGCTTGGGCGCCTACCCGGCGTGGGCCAAAGTAACGGCATCGTGTCCAGAGCGGGCAGACCACAGCTTTATTTCGCAATTGTACTTTGGTAGAGTTCAACCGCGCGAGTTGTGCGGTGTTCTTCCGCGTTGAGCAAATCTGTCATGTGAGTAGAGAGACAGAACGATGACGCGGCTTGCCGTGATTGGAGTGTCGTCGCCACGCTGGCAAAGAACTGCGGCACGATGATCAACCTTTGATCCCGTCGGATGAGCCTATTCGCTCACCTCGGGTAATGGTGCTTCGCAATGACAGTATTCCATTGTCGGCGCCTGAGTTTCCATCATGCGGGCAAAGATACTTTTTACTTCTTCGATGACCGCAGAGAGCGAAGGTCGACCTGCTGCGTCGCAGGTTTTGCGTATCAAGGACGTCCGCAAAGTCTATGGTGATCTGGAAGTTATCCGGAATGTCTCGCTGAACGTCGCGGCAACCGAATTTGTCGGCATTCTTGGCCCGAGCGGCTGCGGCAAAAGCACCTTGCTGATGATGATCGCCGGCCTGGTTGAGCGGACCGCAGGCGAAATTCTGATCATTGGCGAGTTGGTGACAGGTCCGCGTCGCGAAGTCGGCGTCGTATTCCAGCAGCCGGTGTTGCTGCCGTGGCGAACCGTGCTCGACAATGTTCTGTTTCCGATCGAGCTGTTGAAGCTGTCGCGTGCAAAATACAAGGAGCGCGCGATGGAGCTGTTGACGATGGCGAAGATTGGCGATTTTGCGCACCATTTGCCGCGCCAGCTCTCGGGCGGAATGCGTCAGCGCGTGTCGATCTGTTGCGCATTGATTCACGATCCCAGCATCCTTCTTATGGACGAGCCGTTCAGTGCGCTGGATGCGATCACTCGAGACGAGATGGGCGTCGAGCTGCTGCGTATCTGGCAGGCCAACCGTAAAACCGTCATCTTCGTAACTCACAGCATCCGCGAAGCGGCGTTCCTGTCGGATCGCGTGCTGGTGATGGGTCGGCGGCCCGCCACCATTCTCGACGACGTGGCGATCGATCTTCGTCGTCCGCGCCAAATCTCAATGATGGAAGACGAGCGCTTCAATCAATACGTTCGGCGCCTGCGCAAAGCGATCGAGGCGAGCCATGCTCAATAAAGTCCGCAGGTTTTTCGTCGAGCTCGGCTGGCCGATCGCAATCAGCGTGGCCGCGCTGTTGCTGTGGGAGGTCGCGGTCCGCGAGCTCGGCGTCCGCAGCATCATCTTGCCGCCGCCATCGGAGGTGTTCGATGCAATGCTTCAGCGCAGCGAGCTTCTGCTGACGAATTTGTGGCCATCGCTGTACCTGACCGTGCTGGGATTTGGGCTGTCTGTGGTCGGCGGCGTTCTGGTCGCGGTATTGATTACCTATTCGTCGATCGTTCGAAAAGGCTTTTATCCGATCATCGTGGTCTCGCAGGTCGTGCCGAAAATCGCGATCGCGCCGCTGTTTGTCGTTTGGTTCGGGACGGGAGCGATGTCGAGCCTGCTGCTCGTCGTTCTCGTCACCTTCTTTCCGATGACGATTAATTCCGCGCTGGGCTTTCAATCCATCGATGAGGATATGCATCGCATGGCGCGCGCCTTGACGGGCTCGAACTGGCAGATTTTCTGGAAGATTCGAATGCCGCATGCCCTGCCCTACATTTTCAGCGGGATGAAGATCTCCATCACGCTCGCCGTCATTGGCGTCATCGTGTCGGAGTTCGTCGCCTCGCAGGAAGGCATCGGCTATCTCATCAAGCTTGCCGGCGGCCTGCTCGATACGCCGCTGATGATGGCGGCGATCACGCTTTTGAGCATGAGCGGTCTTGCCCTTTATGGACTCATCGCGCTTGCCGAGCATCACTTGATCTATTGGCAGACGGCCGACGACACCGGCGAGAGCAGCCGAAGCTGACACGGGGCTTGGCGTGGGGGTACGGGGCCTGGCATGGGGGAGACGAGAGAGATGTAGATATGGCTCGTATCAATCGGCGATCATTCGTGACATTGGCTGGAGCAGCCGGTGCGGCCGGCGCAACGGGGATGTCCGCCCCCAGGATCGCGCGGGCGGCCACGCCAATAAAGCTCACTCTGCCGTGGCTGCCGCTCGGCCCCTACAGTTTCGTGTTTGTGGCCAAGGCGATGGGCTTCTGGGAAAAGCGAGGGCTCGATGTGACAATCGATCGCGGCTTCGGCTCGGGCAGAGTTTGTGTGCCGGTCGATCAGGGGCAATACGATTTCGGCATTATCGATCTCGCGGTCATGATGACCTGTGCGGGGCGCGGGCTGGATCTCGTCGCTGTAGCGGGAATCTGGCCGGTCTCTCCGGTCGGGATTTTTTCCTTGAAAGAATACAATATCCTGAAGCCTAAGGATCTCGAAGGTCAGGTAGTCGGCTTCGATGTCGGAAGCGCCGACTTTCAGCTCTGGCCCGCGTTCGTCAAAGCCACCGGCATCGACGAAAAGAAGGTCAAAAAAGTCACCATGGACGGCCCGGCTCTGAACACCGCGTTGGTCGACAGACAGGTGAAGGCCATAGGAAACTTTTTTGGCAGCCTCGCGCCGACCCTGTGGGCGCAGGGCCTGGAGATCAACAGCATTCTGTATGTTGACTACGGCATCAAGGCGTTGAGCCTCTCCGTTGCCTGTAAACACGCCACGATCGAAAGGCGCCCGGAGATCTGCAAGAACTTCGTGGAAGGTCTCATGGAAGGACTGAAGTACGTCTACCTCAATCCAGAGAAGTCGGTCGCCGTGCACCTTGAAAGCGTAAAGGAGTTCAAAGGGGGCAGCGTCACCAACGAGAAAGTGATCGAATACGGCCAAGCGTGTGGCACCGCGCTGGGCATGGTTCCCGCACTCAAGCAGCATGGCCTGGGTTACATGGAGCCTAGCCTGGTCGAGCAGACGGCACAATCTGTTGTAACTTATATGGGAGTGAAGACGTTGCCCAAGACGGCGTCAATGTTCACCAACAAATTTATCGGAACCGTAAGGCTCACCGACAGTGAGTGGAAGAGCACTGAGGAAAGGTCCATGAAATATCTGCCTGGGCGCGCCTGACAAACGCCGGCAAAAAATAGCGGCGCGCGTCAGAATTTGACAAACGCAGTTGCAGCCAAGCCTGTCAAGTCCTGCGCGATATTCCTGACGCGCCGCCACACGGCGGTCCGACAGTTTTTCAAGTGGCTGCTAGGAATTCAGAGGATGCAGCGTCCGCTGTCTATCGTCATTCGATGACGGTGCCATTGCCTTCCGGCAAGTCCGGATAACGTATTTTCGCCATATTTACGCGACGACGAGGCCGACAATAAGGAGCGGTCGGTTTGCATCCACATCGGGCGGCTGTCGTGGGTTCATTCGATAACCCCTTCAGATTTGATATGTTTATCGTGGATCGGCGCAACATGGCCGGCACTTGGCCGACGGCTTGATATATTTTGCCATTTTATCGGCGGATTTTGGTTGATAACGTAGATGCGGGGGTAATATCGACAGCATTAGACCGTTCCGCCGGCCTTCAATGGTTTCCAGGCGCGGGCAATGCCATCGTTCAGAGCGAGATGAAGCAGGGTTTCGTGCGCGTCCGGTAGCGCTGCGCGCGGCGAACGCTGGCTCATCGCATCCACAAGACCAACGCATTCAGTCCAATCAGTCAGGGAGTATTCCGGCCATGAAACTCATCCGATCTTTTGCGGGCGCGGCACTGACCACAGCAGTTCTCGCAATCGCCCCACGGACGGAAGCGCAAGAAACCACGCTGCGCGTCGAGACCAACCTTCCTGCCACGCATGCAACAAGCAGAGCGATGGAAGTCTTTAAGGACGAGGTGGCCCGTCTGTCGAAGGGCTCGATCAATGTCGAGGTCGCAACGGGCTCCCCGCGTGGGCTCAAAGAATTAGTGGATGCCGCCTATGTAGGCAGTCTCTTCGCGACACCGTCGGCCATCGCCAACTTTTCCCGGGTCGTCCCAGAGACCGCGGCCTTGAGCCTTCCGTTCGTCTTTGATAACTACGACGAGGCCATGCGCGTGGTCGCCGGCCCGATCGGGCGCCTTATGGCGACAAAGATCGAGGCAAAGGGCTTCACGGTGCTTGCCTGGATGGCGCTGGGCGAATTCAACTTTACGAACTCGAAACGGCCCATAAAGACACTTGACGACTTCAACGGTCTTAGGATCCGCGTGCTGCCCAATTCAACCCATCTGGCGACGTTCCAAGCGCTTGGCGCACGTGCGGTGACGATGGACCTCAAGGACGTCGATACGGCGTTGCGGCAGGGCGACGTCGACGGCGAAGAGCAGGATTATGACCTTACGTACTCCAATAAGTATTATGAAAGTCAAAAGTACCTTTCGGACACCCGTCATATCCTGGAGTTTCATGTCTTCATTGCCAACAAAAGAGCGTTTGCGAGCCTCGATCCTGAGCAGCAAAAGGTCGTCCGGGAAGCCGCCAAGATCGCGGCCCTCCATCAGCGTAAGATAGTGACTGAAGTCGAAACGACGGCTTTAGCACGGCTTCAAGAAGTGGGCATGCAATTCGATCCATTGCCTCCCGAGACACGTCTGGCACTGCGCCGGGCAACGGCCAGCGTGGTCGAGGACGTGAAGAAGGAGGTTGGCGCCGATGTCGTGAATAAGGTTCTCGCGGCGAGCAGGGTGCCGGTCGCGGCTAAGTTGCCAGTCGCGACTAAGCTGCCGGTCGCGGCCAAGTTGCCCGCCGCTAAAGGCAGCCAGCGCTAATACGACCGAGTCACGGCGGGCCTTCGGGGAGCGCGAACAACAGGCCGAAACTGCGCTGTCGGCAGCGGCTGTCGCGTTCATCGCATCAGTCAGTCCAACCAGTCAGGGAGCACGCGCGCCATGAAGCTCGTCCGATCCTTTGCCGGCGGGGCACTCGCCGCAGCGGTTCTTGCAATTGCCGCGCCGGCAGACGCGCAAGCCGTCACGCTGCGGATCGAATCCAACCTTCCTGCCCCGGTGGCGACAAGCATGTCCATGCAAATTTTCAAGGACGAGGTAGCACGTCTATCGGGGGGCTCGATCGAGGTCGAGGTCGTAGCGGGCGCGCCGCTTGGCCTCAAAGAGATGGCTGATGCCGTCCATGTCGGCAGTGTCTTCGCGACGTGGACGAGCGTAGACTACTTTTCCCGGCTCGTTCCCGAGATCGCGGCCGTGAGCCTTCCGTTCGTCTTTGACAACTACGACGAGGCCAGGCGCGCCGTCTCCGGCCCGGTCGGATCCCTCATCGCGAGAAAGCTCGATGCAAAGGGCTTCATTGTGCTTGCCTGGATGGACCTGGGCGAGTTTCACGTTATTAACTCGAAACGGCCGTTAAAGACGCTTGACGACTTCAAAGGTCTCAGGATCCGCGTGCTGCCCAATGCAACCCATCTGGCGACGTTCGAAGCACTCGGCGCACGTGCGGTGGCGATGGACTTCAAGGACGTCGAAGCAGCGGTGAGGCAGGGCGACATCGACGGCGAAGAGATGGATTATTCCGTCACCTACGCCAACAAGTATTATGAAAGTCAAAAGTATGTTTCCGATACCCGTCAGTTTCTGGATTTTAATCTCTTCATTGCCAACAAGAGTGCGTTTGCGAGCCTCAATCCCGTGCAGCAAAAAGCCGTGCGGGAAGCCGCCGCGATCGCGGCCCTCCAGGAGCGCAAAATATCGACTGAGCAGGAAGCCACCGCTTTGGCTCGGCTTCAGGCAAAGGGCATGCAATTCGATCCGCTGTCTCCTGAGACGCGGGTGGCGCTGCGCCGGGCAACGGCCAGCGTGGTCGCCGACGTGAAGAAGTGGGTTGGCGCCGATGTCGTGAATAAAGTTCTGGCCGCGAACAGGGTACCCGCTGCGGTCAAGGTGTCCGGTGCTAAGGGCAGCCATCGCTAAGCGTCAGGCCTTTGAGAGCCCGATGGCGGACAGAATTCGCTCCGGCGTCAGAGGCAAATCGCTGACTTCGACGCTCAGCGGTCGCAACGCATCGTTGACGGCCGAAACGATCGCGGCAGGCGGGCCGATCGCGCCGCCTTCACCAAGGCCTTTTATGCCGAATTCGGTGTAGGGCGAGGGTGTCTGCATATGCAGAATCCGGATCTTCGGCACTTCTGTCGTGCTGGGCAGCAGGTAATCAAGCAGCGTCGATGCCAGCGGCTGGCCTTGCGCATCGAATGGCGTTGCCTCGTAAAGGCATGTGCCGATGCCCTGTGCCGTGCCGCCAGAGATTTGCCCATCGACGATCATCGGGTTGACGAGCACGCCGCCATCTTCGACCACGACATAGTCCAAAATCTCGATCGCGCCGGTCGCGGGGTCGACTGCGACGACCGCGGCGTGGGTCGCATAGGTGAAGGTTCCACTGTCACGCGCGGCGCGATATCCGGCGGTTACATCGAGGCCGCCGGTATCGACATCGGGCGGCAGGCTTTGCGGTTGGAGATACCAGGCGCGCGCGACATCGCGCAGCGTGATGCTGCTGGCGCCAGCGATGACATTGCCGTCTGCGACCTGGGCATCCGCCGCGTCGGCTTGCAGCAGCCAAGCGCCGATATGGGCCGCGCGTTTGGCGAGGAGGCGGCACGCGGTGGCAACCGCTCCGCCGCCATGCACCATCGAGCGCGAGCCCCAGGTCGATGTCGAATAGGGCGTGTGAAGCGTGTCGCCTTGCACGACTTTGATCTTGTCGAAGTCGACACCAAGAATTTCGTAAGCGACCTGGGCATAGGTCGTCTCATGTCCTTGCCCGTGCGAAAACGTTCCGACGTGAATTTCAACCTCGCCGTCGGCGGTCAGCTTCACACTGGCCTGTTCATAGCCGGGCACAATCGGGCGTCCCCAGGTCGCCAGCACCGAGGTGCCGTGGGCGCCCTGCTCAACGAAAAATGAAAGTCCGACCCCGATCAGCCTGCCGTCCGGTTCCGGGCGTTTTTGCCGCACACGTACCTCCGGCAGCCGGATCGCTTCGACGGCGCGGCGTAGGCACTCGGGGTGATCGCCGCTGTCAAAATGCTTTCCGACCACATTGTCGAACGGCATCTGCTCCGGCCGGACCATGTTGCGCAGCCGGACCTGGTACGGCTCCAGTTCGGCGGCGCGGGCGATGGCATCCATGACCGCTTCGATCGCAAGGCAAACACCCGATCGGGCCACCCCGCGATAAGGGACGGTTGGACATTTGTTGGTCGCAACCGCAGCCGAACGGCACCGGTAGGCCGGAAAAACATACGGTCCCGGCAGCAAATTGGCTATCTGCGCCGCCTCCAGCGCCGCTGAAACGGGATAGCAGGAATATGCGCCGGCATCGACGCGCCCGATGCAATCGATCGCCATCAGTTTGCCGTCGGCGAAGGCATAGCCCGTGATCTGATAATAATGCTCACGGCAATTCGCATTTGCCGTGAGATGCTCGCTGCGGTCCTCGAGCCAACGCACGGGATAGTTCACCTGCTGCGCAAGCCAGCCGAGGGCGACCTCTTCACGGCACAACAGCCCTTTGTATCCGAACCCGCCGCCGACATCGGGGGAGATGACCCTAACACGGCCGTGGGCGAGCCCGAGGCACTCGCAAAGGCCGGTCTGAACTGAATGCGGGAACTGCGTCGATGTGATGAGCGTCAGATATCCCAGGCGCCAATCGCGATAAGCGATGACGCCTCTGCCTTCGATTGGAACCATGCAATGCCGCGCGGTTCGAATTTTCCTAGTGACCGTAATGGCTGCATTCTTGGCAACCTCTTCGATCGGGCCGTCTTCGCTGAACGCGATGAAGATATTGTCACCCCACTCGTTATGAACGAGCGGCGAGTCCGGCTCACAGGCCGCGAGCATATCAATCACCACCGGCAATTCCTCGAATTCGAGCCTGACCGCGGCCGCCACGTCCTCCGCCTCCGCGCGCGTCGGCGCGACGCACATCGCGATCATTTCTCCGACATAGCGCAGCTTGTCGATCGCCAGGATGGGTTCGACCGAATACTTGAAATCTTTGAGCGGCGGAGCCGAGACGATCGGCTTGACGCCGGCCAGATCTTTTGCGGTGAAAACGGCGGACTGAAATTGTTCAGGGATGTGAATTTGCCTGAGGTGCGCGTGGGCGACCGGACTTCGAACGAAAGCCACGTCGTACATGCCGGCAAAGCGAAAATCGCCGACATACTGTCCGCGCCCGCGCAGGAACCGATCGTCCTCCTTGCGAAGGACCGAGTCTCCGATTCCGTATTTTACCACGAGATCCGTCGCCGGCAGGCTGAAAACCTATTTTGCCACATGGGTGATCAGCATGTTTGGGCAGAGCTTACAGATCTAACGCCGGCTCCGCTGGACGACGTATACACGGAGAGGTATCTTGAGGAAAGCGTCTGTCGTCCAGTCGAGGACGGCACCGGCAGCAAAAAGCCAGGAAAGCGCCAGCGTGATAAACACGTTCAAGGCGCAGTCCCACGCAAAGGTTGGCGCAAACCTGCTCCAGCGGCTCCCCTTTCCCGAAACACGCGCAGCATGCCCTGCTTTGAAGTAAGACTGCACGAGGGTCGCAAAGGCAATGGCGACCAGGAACGGCAAGGGGAAGCCGCTTTGGGTAAGGGAGGTCGTCTGTCCCCAAATGGTCATATCATAGTCGGGTAGCGCGGTCATGGGAGGCAGGACAGCATAGAGTACATTGTTCAATGCCTCCACAGAAAGGCCCCCCAGCATTGCCAACGCAAACCATATACCGCAGGTCGTATAGATTCCGAAGAATGACAGAATTACCGTCGCCAACGCGAGCCGCGCTTGGTTCTTGCCGGCGTACCGCCAAGGATAAAGCGCAATCAGACCGGGATGGACGCCCGCCTTCGCCTCACGCTCTCTTCTATGAGTGAGCTCATCAAGATAGCCCGCAGGCCAAGTAAAGAAGACAGTTCCCATGCCGCTGAATAGCATAATGGCAAGAGCGAAATTGTGTGTGAGCTGATAGAGCCAGACGAGAATATTCAAATTAGGGTAAGTCACGACGGTGTGGAAAAGGTTGACCAGAAAATCCATCGTGCCACCCCACTCATCCTCTCGTGCGATCACGGCTTGCCAGGCGATAGCCTGCAATATCTCTAGTCTATCCGCTCTCGTCCTCAAATTCTGTAGGAGCTGCGCAAAGTGAAGGCGTCGCGACTGAAGTGGTCGAAAACATAGTCCTGCACGCGTTGACGCAAATTATCAAGGGTTGGAATGTGCTCCAGAAAGCTCATCACCTTCTCCCGATCTTCAAGCGACAAGGGCAGCGCTGCTATATCGCATCGAGCATGCGTAACCCATCGTCCCTGCTCTTGACGCTGTATGACCACGTATGGCCTGCGCAAGGGAGAGCTCATAGAGATGCGCATGCTCGATGGCAATCCGGCTATCGTGCGATGAAATGTGACAGCCAACTCGCTATCCTGATACGCCATATCGATAAAATACCAGGTAAGCAGTGCTCCGCCGCAAAGTCCCAGCACAAACTTCTGCAGTGGTGAGAACGGCCAAAACGGGAGCTTCAGAACCGCCAGTGGCAGGGCGAAGCTGGCCGTGGCGTAGATTCCAATTACTTTTGCAGGAGGGAGAAACTTGCTCACTCCATACCCCGTATCTCGCTCTGTCTCGACTGCTCAGCACTATTGAGAGCCGAAGCCCGAATTCGGCATTTTGCCACGACCGCAAGTTGCCAACGGGCCGAAGCAGGTAGCGGCACATTGTGCCATTTTTTAGTTTGAAAGCGATATTTTCACGTTGCCAATTCCTGCGTGTCATGCCGCGCTTGTCGCGGACATCCACGCCTTTCTTGCCGGCGGCCTCAAAGGCGAGCCGGTTCATCTCGTGCGTGCGAGCCAACAATGAGATCGTGATCGAAGGTGAAGTAAGGCCTGGTGAATTGGAGGAAAGCCTTCGATGCTTGGAAGGATTGCCAATTGCCGTTTTTCAAATTCCAAAGCGTGCTAAGCTGCGTATGGAGAAATCGTGACAGCTCAGGCGGGTGCGAGACACATTCAGGCTTCAAGCATCACATTCGGCTAAGGGAGCTCACCAATGACCGAGTCGCCAATGCGCATTGAAAAGCAGACCACGCCTCTCCGATCCGCCTTCCTGATGACCGCCCTGCTGGTCGTCGCCGGAGCAGGTATAGCGTGGTGGGGATCGGCCGCCGAGGTCGCTCAAAAAATCCCGGCGCCCGCGATCGATGAGGAAGGTGCTGCGGGCGGGCCGCCGGCTTCCGAGGTTGCCGTCCTCGCCGGCGGGTGTTTCTGGGGCGTCCAGGGCGTTTTTCAGCATGTCAACGGCGTGGCCAACGCAGTTTCGGGTTATGCGGGCGGAGAGCAGAAGACCGCGCGTTATGAGATGGTGGGATCGGGTCGGACCGGCCACGCGGAATCGGTCCGCATCACGTTCGACCCTGCCAAGATCAGCTACGGTCGTATCCTGCAGATCTACTTTTCGGTGGCCCATGATCCGACGCAGCTGAACCGCCAGGGCCCGGATGTCGGCACCCAGTATCGCTCGGCGATCTTCCCGACGAGCCCGGGGCAGGCGCGGATCGCCAAGGCCTATATTGAGCAGCTCAACCAAGCGCGAGTCTACAATGCCGCGATCGTCACCAAGATCGAGCCGGGCCGCGAGTTCTATGCGGCCGAGGACTACCACCAGGACTACCTGACGCTGCATCCGACGCAGCCTTACATCGCCTACAATGATCTGCCTAAGATCGACCAGCTGAAAAAGATCTTTCCGGAGCTCTACCGCGCGGATCCAGTCCTGGTCGCGGCACGCGCATCGAACTGATCAGTCATTGCGCAGCATTCTTAAGGGAGCGTCATGCCGAGAGCCGTGATACGCGCCCGCACGCTGGGTTCCGCAAGGGCGGCCAGAAAGGCTTCGACAGCCGGGCGCGTACGGCGGCGATCCACGACCAGAAAATCATAATGCTCGGGCCCTATTGGCAGAAACGCAAGGCCATAGAGTTTCGCCACGTTGGCGATAGCAATCCCCCAATCGGCGCGCCCCTGTACGATAGCGGCGGCGACGGCATTGTGGGATTTCGGCTGGTTGGCATACCCTCCCGGGCGGCGGCCTTCGAGCAGCTGGTCGATCAGGATGCGGGTGCCGGCGCCGGCGTTGCGATTGACCATCAGGCAGGATGAATCCGCGAGCGCGGCGCGCAACGCATCCTGCGCGGTTTTGACGGAAAACCGCGCATCGCCGGTGCGAAATATGAAGCCCTGCATACGCTCCCAGCCGCGATGAAGGGATATTCCAGGGCGGATCAAATGGCTGTTGTATGTCCCGCTCATGGCATCGAGCAGGTGCACCGGTGCGATGTCGCATTCGCCGCGCTCCGCCGCCGCGACACCACCCATGCTGCCGATGGCGACCGCGCGCGCCGCAAAGCCCTGCTCGGCGAGGCGCTGGATAACGGCGTCGAGCGCCACGCAATGGCTGCCCATGATGACGATGTCAGGTGCTTTCGCGCCGCTGCCGATCAATGTCACGTTGGTGACGCCTGGGTCGAGACCGGTGCTCAGCGCGTCGATCGCCACGAAGCCATCGGCCTGGGAGAATGATGTTACAGCACCCGAACCCTTGCCGATCGGGAAGGCTACCAGTCCATGCTCGCCCGGAACCAGCGCCACCAGCGCGAACTCTTGCC
>Ga0187783_10002295_pt1 | contig 14216 bp, 16 predicted proteins | sample 1015_SJ02_MP02_2_FD_132471 | JGI IMG/M metagenome (GOLD analysis project Ga0187783, IMG submission 132471) | Tropical peat soil microbial communities from peatlands in Department of Meta, Colombia - 1015_SJ02_MP02_20_MG | ecosystem: Environmental > Terrestrial > Soil > Wetlands > Peat | place...
CCGGCCTTCAGCATCTCGCGGATCAATCTGGCGGCTGTGTATCAGTTGTTCATGAGTGCGGTCGTGGCCAATCTGCCCGGGCAAGCCGCACACGCGGAAGCTTCGGAGAAGGCGGCCGAGACTTTTCTCGGCATGCCCGTCGTCGATGCACTCCAACTCTGGACGGGCGAGATCGCGTCCATGACAACCTATGCCGATGACGGCACGGCTGAGCATCTGTTTGCTACGGCAATTCAAAAGCCAAACGCCGTTCTGCGTGTGGTGCGGGCGCTGGCTGGCACAATGATCGTATCGGAGGATTCCCCTGGAACGACGACGTTTCTCGATCTCGCCTATCCTTATCAAGATCCGCAGACGCATGTCGAGCGCAGGAAGTCTTATTACCTTGCGGTCACACCCCAAATGCTTCTGGCAGCACCGCGAAAGGCGATGTTGCTGGGGGCCATCGAACGGCTGAACCCCCAAGCGGCCGATCCGCCTCCGGTGGGCGTTCTTGCGAATCCTGACTATGCGCCCCTGCGGTCTCGCCTGCCGGAACGGCTTTCCGGGCTCGGTGCCGCCGACATCGGTCTCATACCGTGGGAGAAAATACTTGCCAACGTGGAAAACCAGGCGGCTTCGAACGCGAACCGAGCGAATCAGCAGCCGCCCGATTGGAGCTGGCTTGGGGTGATCTCCCGTCATCTACACTTCGCACTGAGCGGATGGTGGAAGGACGCTAACGGCGTGTACTTTGATTCATACATCCAGTAAGCCACGTCACGCTGCTCGACGAAGCTTTCGATCCGTCGCCGCCGCTTTGCTCGCTTCCTCCCTTTGTGCGCACTCCTGCCGGGCGCAGGAATCCACTCCTCGGTCCGCGCACGTCATCGAGTCCCCTCGCACGCAACTCGTGCCCATCGAGACCAGCGTTCTTGACATGCATGGAGATTTCGTTGGCGGCCTCACGCAGGATCGCTTTCGCGTTCTCGACAACGGTGTCGATGAACCCATCCAGTTTTTTGCGCCGATCGAGGCTCCGGCCGAGGTGCTCATCCTGCTGGAGACAAGTCCGGCGGTGTATCTGATCCGCAACCAACATCTGGCCGCAGCCTCTGCGCTCGTCGAAGGCCTCGCGCTCGACGATCAAGTGGCGCTCGTGACTTACGATCAGAGGCCAGAAGCAGCTCTCGGGTTTACATCGGATAAATCCAGTCTGCTCGCCGCGCTCAACAAGACGCAATATACGATCGGCATGGGAGATCTGAGGCTGTACGATTCTATTTCAGCGGTGCTGGATTGGCTCGCGGGGATGACCGGCAAACGGGAAATCGTGCTTCTAACGACGGGGTTGGATTCGTCCCCGCCCGCCCGATGGGAGGCCCTCGCTCAGAAGCTGCGCGGCGAAGACGTGGTGATCTTCTGTGTAGCGCTCGGCGGGCCGCTGCGTGGAGAGTTAGCTCAAAAGCCGATAGGGACAAAGAGCAAAGCGCCCGATCGGAAATCCAAAAGCGCCGACGCATTTGGACAGGCCGATGGCGTACTTCGCTCCCTCGCCACCACGACCGGTGGCCGCGCCTATTTCCCGCAGTCCGATCGGGATTTCGCTCCGATCTATCGCGAAATTGCCTCCGCCATGCGCCACCAGTACGTGCTTGGCATTTCCCCCGCACACGACAACCAATTTCATACCCTAACCGTCGAAGTGGACGGTGGCAGCAGCCAGCCAGATCCAGCGCGCACCCAGCGCACTGAGTACCAAGTGTTGGCTCGCTCGGGATATCTCGCGCCGGGACCCTGAGGGGTGCCATGTCGTGGTAGCCTCAACTGGAATGAAGCGGCGAGGAACAGAATGGGTATTCGCCTTCATCGTGCTCTGTGCAGCCGTTTGGGTGCGGAAGGCCTTGGCTGTCCGCCCAAGCGTTGGGGCCTGGCAGCAGCCAGCGGCCTCGGCGCAATTTCGTGGCGGCGGCAACGCGGCCGAAATCCCCGCCCGCTTCGTGGATGGTTTGGTGTTCTTGCCGGCGGCCGTGAGCCAAAGCCAACCCAGCTTATTTGAGCTCGATTCGACCGCTCCGCGTTCCACCATCGACCCCGGCCGTCGCGCGGAATTGGGCGTTGCCAACCTCGAGCCAGTGGTGCTCAATCTGAGCGGAGTCGATGTTACGGTTGACTCGCTGGGCGAACTTGCAAAAAAGGATTTCGGCGCTCAGGTAGGTCGAGCGTATGAGGGAACGCTCGGCAACGACTTTTTCGCGAGCTCCGTGATTGAAATCAATTACGCGCGACAAACCGTCCGGCTCTACGATCCAGCCAGTTATCAATACCCGGGCCGAGGCAAGAGCGTTCCTTTATTGTTCATCGCCGGCCTTCCCGTCGTGCACGCGAAAATTACCGTGAGCGGCATCAAGACCGTCGAGGGTGATTTCGTAGTGGACACCGCGCTCAATGCCTCGTTGCTGATTGCGCCGGCGTTTGCCGATTCCCACAAGCTGCGCCCACACAAAACAATTCCCAGCACCGAATTGGCCGTGGGCAGCTCTGATCCAGCTGAGCTTGCAAGGGTTAGCGCGTTCGACCTAGGTCCCTTCACCGTCGTCCAAACGATCGGAGTTTTCCCGCGCGAGAGTTCATTTACGGATCGCAATCGGCGGCTGGCGGGAGAGATAGGCGGGCGACTGCTGCGGCGCTTTATCGTGACCTTCGATTATCGGCACCAGCAGATCATTCTGGATGGTAGCAGCAACTTTCGCGCTGATGAATTCGAGGACATGAGCGGTCTGGCGGTCTTCGCGAGCGGCCCGGGGCTCAAGCGGTTTGAAGTGACTGAGGTCTGGCCGCACACACCAGGCGCCGATGCGGGAATTCGAAAGGGAGACATCATTGAAGGCATCAATGAAGAAGCTGCCGCAGATATGTCGTTGGCCGAAATCCACGCGCTGTTCCGTCAGCCAACCGGCCGGTACAACGTTCTGATCGAGCGGGGGACGCAAACGGTTACCGTCAGCTTGCGCCTGCGGCGTTTGCTCGAATAGCGCTACTCAAACTGGCTCAGGGTATCCGCCATCTGTTTCAGTCGAGCATCGGCCTTTGCGAACACGCTGCCCGCCTCGAATTTTCCCAACGAGTCGAGCTTTCCAGCGCATGTGCCGGTAAGGATTTCGATCCCCTGTTCGATCCTGGCGACCGGATAAATGTGAAATTTCCCTTGGGCCACGGCGGCGATGACATCGTCGCGAAGCATCAGTTCCTCGACGTTCTCGGCCGGAATCAAGACGCCTTGTTTTCCGCTGAGCCCCTTCAGCCGGCAGACATCGTAGAAGCCTTCGATCTTTTGATTTACGCCTCCGATCGGCTGGACGTCGCCCAACTGGTTGACTGAACCCGTCACAGCGAGATCCTGCCGGATGGGCAGGTCCGAAAGCGCCGAGAGGAGGGCGTAAATCTCCGTGGAGCTGGCGCTGTCGCCGTCCACGCCCGAGTAGGACTGTTCGAAGCAGACGCTGGCGGAAAGCGAAAGTGGTTTGTCCTGAGCGAAGGCGCGCCGCAAATAGCCGGAGATGATCTGCACGCCTTTGTCGTGTAGCCGGCCGCTGAGATTAGATTCCCGCTCGATATTGATAATCCCCGTCTTGCCGAGTGCGACGGAGGCCGTGATGCGTACCGGCTTGCCAAACGCGTAGCCACCAATTTCCATTACACTCAACCCGTTTACCTGCCCGATCCGTCCCCCTGTGGTATCGATGAAGACCAGTTTCTGCTCGATCATTTCGCGTAGCTTGGTTTCGAGCAGATTGTGGCGGTCAATTTTCGCGTCGAGTGCCTGACGTACATGCTCGGCGGTGATGACATTTCGCTCCTCGTGCCGTGCCACGTAGCAGGATTCGCGCGCCAGATCGGCCAGCTCAAAGAATCGCGCAGTGATTTTTCCGCGGCGTCCCGCCAGCCGGACGCCGTGCTCGAGAATGGCGGCGACGGCCGAGCGGTCAAAGTGCAAGAGCTTTTCGTCCTCCACCAACTTTCGTAGTCGCCCGCCGTAATGGCGGAAGACCTCGTCGTTCCATTTCATCTCTTCGTCGAACTCGACGCGCACCTTGAAAATTTTCTTAAAGTCATCCTCATAGTCATAGAGCAGCTCGTACATCTCGCGGTCGCCGATCAAGATGATTTTCACGTGGACGTCGATAGGTTCGGGCTTGAGCGCACTCGCGCTAAAAGGGAAAAACATATCCACGGGCTGAATTTCGAGCTTGCCATGGTTGAGCGTGCGTTTAAGCGTTCGCCAGACACCTGTTTCGGTGAGCGCGTCGAGGGCATACATCACCAGAAAGCCGCCATCGGCCCGCAGAAGCGACCCGCCGCGAAGATCCATGAAGTCCGAGTTCCAGGCGCCGCCGCGCGCATCGTAGCTGCGATGGACGGTGCCGAACAGGTTCGCATACGTCGGGATCGTCTCGAAGACGACCGGGCATCGATCGTGTTCGTTGTGTGCCAGAATCACGTTGACACCGTAGACGCGGAAGGGATCGCGCTCGGTGCGCTCCGGGCGCGGGGCGCCGCCACCTTCGGAAGGAGGCTGTTCCTCTTCGCCTTCGCGCTCTTTAAAGGGATCGAGGTTGTCGAGAATATGATGACGGACCTCTTCTAAGTACTCTGCAATCTGCGCGCTGGAATATTTTTCTTTTAGTTCTTCGATCACGCCGTCCACCAGAACCGAAGCGGCTTCCTGCTCGAGGTAGCTCATTTCGCTGGCGAGCTCGCGTGAAAGCGAAAGGGTACGGCGATAAACCACCGTAAATTCCTGACGGAACTGATCGTATTTGCGCTCGATCTCTTCGGCGGTCACGTTTTCGAGTTTCCCCTCCTGCACCATCTTGGGGATTTCCTCGATCGGGACCATTTGGCCTTCCAGAACGGGAAAAATTTCGGGCAAAGCGACAGCCCCCACCTGCATCCGGCCGAGCGCGAACTGCTCGCGCGCGATCCGTCGGGTGAAGTCATCCATCAACTCCTTTTCCCGTTGGGTGAAACGTTCGACGATGCGTGTCTTTTGGCGCTGGAAGGGCTCCCCCTCGAAGACTTGCGGAATGCGTCGGCGAAGGAAGTCGATCCCCGACTCGACCTCTTTCTTGAACGCATTCGCTTGGCCGCGGGCGAGAGTCAGCAAGCGCGGGCGGTCTGCATTCTTGAAATTATTGACATAGCAGCGATCCGGTGCGGGTTCACTTTCCGGATGCATTTCCTCGATCATGCGGACAATCATTCCGCCGCGGCTGGTCCCGGAAAGCCCGCAGACGAAGAGGTTGTAACCAGACGCCGTCATCTCGACGCCCATTCGCAGCGCGCGCAGAGCGCGATCTTGTCCCATGTCGCCGCCGACAGGTTCGATCTCAGCCGTCGTCGTGAAAGGAATCCGCGCCGGATCGCAACGCCACCGGAGTTTATCCGGCGGGAGTGCCGCATGACTCGGTTTGGAGTTCTTCCCCATGCTGCTTCTTCCAAGGGGCGCTACTCTAGCATGGCGTCCATCCCCTTGGCACACCTGTCGGGCTAGCTGTTTCCAACCGCCGCAGGAGGAGCATATAGGTCCAGCAGGCTGGCCGCCGTCACCACAACGATCGGGCCTAGAACGACGCCCAATAGACCGAATACGCTGATCCCTCCGAGGACACTGATGAAGATCACGAGTCCACTCATCGCTGCCCGACCACTAATGAAGAGCGGTCTCACCAGGTTGTCTACACTTCCGACGATGATGGCGCAGAAGATAGCCAACGCAATCCCTCGGCCCCACTGCCCTCCGACCACCAGGCTGATGGCCATCGGAACCCAAATCAGCGCCGATCCCACCACGGGCACAAATGAGAAAAATGCCATCATGACGCCCCAGAAAATGGGTGCCTTGATACCCACCAGGGCAAAGGCACCGCCGCCCAAGACGCCGTGCAAGGCCGCGGCGACCAGGCTCGAGGTAACGCTTGCAAAGATGAGCGCCCGCACTTGTTCGAGCATTCGATTTCGATGGGATTCCTCAAAAGGCAGAATTTGCCGCAGGCGTTCCACCATGGAAGGGCCATCGCGAAATAGGTAGAACATTCCGAGGATCGTCACGCAAAGACGAAATAGGAAGGCCGCCACATTTTTCAAAATCGCGCCCAGTCGCGCCGCCACAAACGTTGCAGACTGTTCGCCGTAATGGCGGAGCGAGGCGTTCAGATCTTTCAGGGTAAGGTCGGGGAAACGAGATTGCACAGCGTCCCAAAGCCGGTCGAGCCATAGGTAGTGGCCGCTTGAAACCTTCAGCTGGAACGATTGCGCTGCCATCATCCCCTGCTGAACAAATGCAATCATTACGAACAAGGCAGGCACAATCAAAATGAGAGTCACTCCGGTCGTAGCGGCAATGGCGGCATTGGTGGCGCCCCAGCGACGCGCCATCCATTCGTAGGCTGGATGGGATACCACTACGAGGACGGCCGCCCAGGCAAGCGGCGCAAGAAAGGGAGCGAAGACGAGATAGGCGAGGTAGACAAGCAAAATCACGATTCCGTAGAAAAGGGCGCCGCCCAATCGCTTCTGGGAGGTTGTCCGCGTGGTGAGGTTCAAGCCGCCCCGCTTTCAGCCAACAGATAGTGGCAATCCACGCGTTTGTCAACGCCCGGAAGCCCCGCCCCCAGTCGTGTGAGACCGAAATGCTATACTCGACCCGGTTATCCCGATGCCTACTCCGGCCTGCCCGCACGCGCGCACGCGGCTCATCGCCAAGGATAGTGAGGCGCAGTACGTCGAATGCCTGGATTGTGGCGAAATCCTCGAGGCTGGCGAAAGCAACCCTGCGCAAGCGACGGAACCCGAGGCAGCCAAGAAAAAGGGCCCAGGATTTGACGAATCGCTATCCGACGCCTGAGTCCCCAATCCGGTACCGCGGCATGACCGAATCCTTTCGGATACGCCTTGCCAATCGCTTTTCTCAGAAGAGGACGCCATGTCACCACGCACGGTTTTTCTGAGCAGATTGATCGGGCTGTACTGCATTTTGGTCGCGATATCCATGACGGTTCGCAAGCAGTTCATCGTGGAAACGATTACGGCGCTTCTCGAGAACGCACCTTTGCTTTTCCTTCTCGGCATCCTCACACTGGTTGCTGGTCTGGCGATGATTTTGGCTCACAACGTATGGTCGGGCGGCCTGTCGACGGTGGTGGTCACCATCGTCGGCTGGATAACGCTGCTGAAGGGCTTACTGTTTCTGTTCCTGCCCCAGGAGGTCGAGGTTGACTTACTCCTTCGCAAGCTCCATTACGAGCAGTACTTCTATGCGTTTATGGCGATTTCACTCGTCATGGGCATCTATTTGACTTACGATGGATTCGTATCACGCGCACATTCGTGATACCTGAAGCGCCCTGCGGATTGACGCGCGCGCGGAGGGTATGATACCCATACTGGGCGTTTGTATTCTTTCGATGCGAGGTATGTCTCCACGCTCCTGATGGTTCCTCCGACCCAACGTCTGGAAGTTACGCTGAACACAGAACTAGAAAGCGTGGACTTGGCCGAAAACATCATCATGCGCGTCGCGGAGGCGGCCGGTTTCAGCGAAGACGATGTCCACAAACTTGGCATGGCCGTGCGCGAAGGCGTGGTCAATGCCTATAACTATGGCAACTTGCAGGACCGCCAGAAAAAAATTCTGTTGACGGTCGAATTCGAGCAAGACCAGATGGTCGTTCACATCGTCGATGAGGGGACCGGTTTCGAGCTGGCGGACGTGGCCGACCCCCTGGCGGAGGAAAATCTGCTGCGCACCTCGGGGCGTGGGATTTTCCTGATGCGCGCGTTTACCGACGATCTGGCTGTCCGACGCGGGCCCACCGGCGGCGCAGACTTGATGATGTGCAAGAAACTTCCCGATCGCAAAGCGGGCAACTGCCGGTTCTAGTTGCAGTAGAATGCCTCCCTGGGGATTTTATGGCCTTACAAGGTACATGCCGCGAGGTGGAAGACATCGCGATTGTCGATTTCAGCGGCAAGATCACGCTTGGCGAAGGCAGCGCCATGCTCCGGAAGATGGTCCGCGATCTCATCGCGGGTGGGCGTCGTAAGATTCTGCTGAACCTGGCCGACGTCGATTACATCGATAGCTCTGGCATCGGCGAGCTGGTTGGCGCTTACACCTCGGTCCGCAGCGCGAGCGGGGAACTGAAGCTCGTCTACCTGACCAAGCGCGTCCACGACCTCATCCAGATCACACGTCTGTTCACTGTCTTCGACGTGCAGCCGGACGAAGCGGCCGCCGTGCGCAGCTTTCGGTGAGTCTCCCCGGGCCGGCACCTGCCCAGCCGGAGCGTAGCTCTCCTTCTGAATTCCCCGACTGGCCAGGAGAATCGGTTTGTCGAGATCGCTCCCCCGACTGAGACTAGGTCAAGCGTGATTCGAGGCCATAGGAAAGAGAATCGGCGCAGCGTTCGCATTCCTGTCTCGGCAGGTATTTGGGTGGCCTGGCAGGAGCATAAGGGATCCCGTACGGTTTCTCGCGTGCGCGACGTCAGCGCAGGCGGTGTTTTCATCGACACGACGGCAGGGGTCCGGGTCGGCGCCAAGCTTGAGTTGCTTTTCGCGCTGCCCGAGGGAGAGACTCGCGTACAGGGGATTGTCCGCTATATCGATTCCACCAAAGGGATCGGGGTTGAGTTCCTCCGAATGGGTGCCGGAGACCGCGCGCGCCTGCAGGGACTGCTGCGGCGTCTGAATAAGTAGCGCCGATCGCCCCGTCGTCTAGGAATCACCTCATCGTCTTACCTAGGAAGGCCACCGTGCGTGTCCACGCATCCGCAGCTGCCTCCGGACGGTACGCATTGGCGTTGGTTGAATTCTCGAAGCCGTGTCCTGCACCGTCGTAGATCTTGACGTCGATCCGCCGCCTCATCGTCTGCATCGTCTTCTCAAACGCACGCACATCGTCGGGAGTAATCCCGCGATCATCCGCTCCGAAGTTCCCCAGCACGGGAGCGAAGATAAGCTGGATGTCGTTCGGATCGGTCGGCAGCGCCCCGTAATTCACGACGCACGCCGCAAGGCGCGGTTCGTGGATGGCGAGCTGCAGGGAAAGCCCCCCGCCCATGCACCAACCGATCGACCCAATGTGGCCGTGATCCACGTCGTTGCGTGTGGCCAGATACGCAAAGGCCGACTTCAGATCACTGACCGCGCGGTCCTGAGGCATGCCGCGCATCAACTCGTGTGCCTCCTCGGGATCGGAGGTCACCTTACCGCGATACAGGTCCACCGCCAGCGCAATGTACCCCTGATCGCCCAGCTTCTGTGTCTGCTCCTTTACCCAATCCGTCAGGCCCCACCACTCATGGATTACGACAAGTGCGGGATACCGTCCCGGCTTCTCTGGCGTGACCAGGTACCCGCTGATCGTTCCCGACGTACCCGGGAACTGCACCATTTCCCCCTTGGGCGCGTCGGCCCGCACTCCCAGAATGGCGGCTGAAAGACCAAGACCCGTGAACACGGCAATCGCCGCGAATGTTCTATGCTTCATCAGCCCTCCCCTTTGCTTGGTGGGCCATTTTAACTCGCGTTTCCTGCTTCTGCCATCCTGTCGTCGGTAGGATCGGTAGGAAGCTCTCGCCCTTAAGGTAGGTAGGGCCCGGCAAATGGCCCTAGGTTAGGTGTTCGACCTGCACGGCGGTGCCGTAGGCGATCACTTCCGTCACTCCTTGCATGACCTCGGTTGCGTCATAACGCACGCCCAGGACGGCGTTGGCGCCATGCTCGGCCGCATGCGCCATCATCAATTCGAGCGCTTGCTCGCGCGTCTGTTCGCACATCGTTTCGAAGAGCGTGATGTTTCCACCAACGATCGTCTGCAGCGACGCACCGAGTGTCCCAATGATGCTGCGCGACCGCACCGTAATCCCGCGCACCATCCCCAGATTTTTCACCACGCGATAGCCGGGGAGCTCGAACGCCGTCGTCACCATTCCTGGATTTACGATCACACCCATCCCGCAACTCCTCTCCGCCCTCGGGGCCGGCGCTTACCGCGCCGTCCTGTGCTGTTCAACCGGCGCCTTCTGCTTCAGTAGCTTCATGAATTCGCGCATCCACACCGGGTGGTCAGGCCAAGCGCGTGCCGAAACCATCTGCCCTTCGATAACGGCCGCAGAGTTGACAAAATGTGCGCCGCACGCCCGCACGTCTGGTTCGAGCGCGGGATAGGCGGCCGTTTTCTTTCCCTTCAACACGCCCGCGGCGATCAACACCTGTGCCGCATGACAAATCTGTGCCACCGGCTTTTGCTTTTCAAAGAAGTGCTGGACGATTCGCTGGCACTCGGCATGGTTCCGAATGTACTCGGGCGCTCTTCCGCCGGGAATCACCATCGCCGCATATTCGGCTGGATTGACATCGGCAAAGGCCAGATCGGCCTCCCAGCTATATCCCGGCTTTTCCGTATAGGTATCGTAGCCTGGCTCGAAATCGTGCACGACGAAGTGCAGCTTCTTTTTCGTCGGCGCCGCAATTTGCACGTCGTAGCCTTCTTCGAGAAGCCGCTGATAGGGATACATGACTTCGAGCGATTCCGCTGCGTCTCCGGTGAGAATCAAGACCTTTGGTTTTGCCATTACGGACCCCCTGCAACCTTTTTCGCGCGCAGAATACCACACTAGGAACGTCGCTCGTGTCTCCTCCGAGCGACGGAGTGAGCTGGTATAGTTCTTTCCGAAAGGAATCGCCATGAGCGAACTTGCGCCGCTTGTTTCATCTACGCTGGCCGCGTATTACGAAGAGGTCCGCGATCAAGTCCACAAATGGGTGGACCCGCTACCGACCGAGGATATCTGGCGCAAGCCGTATCCTTATGGAAACAGCATTGGTCACCTCGTTCTGCACTTGACCGGTAATCTGAGCCATTACATCGGGAAAAACGTCGCGGGCACGGGTTATGTCCGAAATCGTCCGCTCGAATTTTCCGATCCATCCAAGCTGCCCAAACAGCAAGTGCTCGCAAATTTCGATCGCACCATCGACATGGTTGCCGCCACGGTCCGGGCGCAATCCGCCGGTGACCTCCAGAAGGCTTATTCCGATCCGACCGAGCCGCTCTCGAACACTCGCTTCGCACTCTTCTTGCGTATGGCCGCTCACGCCTACCATCACGTCGGCCAGATCATCTATCTCGCAAGGGAGGTTTCTCGCGCTTGACCGGTGGGCAAGATCGATGGCTTACGCCTCGCTCGTGGCAAAACAAGTTGGCATCGCTTTCGGCGTCACGGCACTCGCTCTCACCCGCTCGCAAATCGACAGCGATTCCCGCATAATGATGTGCAATGTGTGTCCCATGAAGAAAAGCTTCGTGTGCAGGTCTAGGACTTTATGAATGGCCTGCGCCAGGGTTCGTTCCGTCTGTTCCGCTTTTCAGGAATTACCGTCTATCTGCACTGGTCCTGGTTCCTGATCGCGCTCGTTGAAATCAATGCCCGGCAGAGAGCCTATTCCTCACCGATCTGGAACGTTCTGGAATATCTGGCTCTGTTCGGGATTGTGATGACTCACGAGTTCGGGCATGCCCTAGCCTGCCGGCACGTGGGGGGAAACGCGAATCAGATCGTTCTTTGGCCGCTGGGTGGCGTTGCCTACGTGGATCCACCCATGCGGCCGGGCGCGACACTGTGGAGCATCGCGGCCGGCCCGCTGGTCAACGTCGCGCTCTTGCCCATCCTCGCCGCACTCACTTGGTTCAGCCGGTCCCAGGGCTGGGATCAAACAATGCGCAATTTCGACGCTTTTCTTCAAGCGGTTTGGTGGACCAACGTCGTATTGCTTCTGTTCAACATGCTGCCGATCTATCCGCTCGACGGCGGGCAGATTCTGCGCTCGCTGCTTTGGTTTGGCATCGGACGCGCCCGCAGCCTGCTGGTTGCCGTGATCGTGGGCTTCATTGGCATGGCAGGCATGATTGCAGTTGCTGTTTGGGCGCGTTCGGTCTGGTTCGGCATTTTAGCGGCATTCATCCTGCTGAATTGCTGGACCGGGCTGCAGCAGGCGCAAGCGCTGCTGCGGATCGCCAAGTTGCCGCGCCGGGAAGGCTTTTCCTGCCCGGCGTGCAAAGCCTCACCGCCCATCGGGAACTATTGGATCTGCCCGCAGTGTCGGAGGCCGTTTGACACGTTTGAAACGCAGGCGACGTGTCCGAATTGCGGCACGCGGGCGGGAGCCGCGCGTTGTCTGGACTGCGGCCGCTTGAATCCCATCGACGCATGGGCCGGGGCCGTCTTCTCCCGTCCCTTCGTGTAACCTTCCGGGCCGCTGACGAGTCGAAACTTCAGGTGTTGGTTTCTGAGGTTTCGCAGCCATGATAGTCTTGGGCCGGCCCGCGAGCTATCGCGAGCACGGTCGCGTCGGGAGAAACGCGTACAGGGGGAATGGAAAATGTTTCTGAAAGGTATCCAGCCGATGAATTCGCAAGCAAGCAAGCGTGTGGTCATGCTCGCGGCCGGTGCTCTTGTGTTGGCCACGGCGACGGTCGGTTTCGCGAGATCTTCGGCTCGCGCAGCGAACGCCCGAACTGACGGTGGGTCGGGAAAGGTTCTGGGCATGGCATTTGATGGCCACCAGGTTTCGAACCTGGACAACTCCATCAAATTCTATGAGGTGCTCGATTTTCACGTGACGAGCAAAACGGATTGGAAGGTCGACAAAGTCATGAATGCCCTGGGGGGCACAAAGGGAGCGGAGTCGCGCACCGCGGTTTTGACGACGCAGAGCTCGGTCTCCGATAAGCCGTTCGACTTGATCCTGACCGAATATAGAGGCATCGACCGCAAAGACTGGAGCAATCTGACCTCCGCGGATCTGGGCGCAGGCCACATGGATCTGACCGTGCAGGGCGACTGTACCCCCATCATGGACAAGCTCAAGGCCGTGAATTTGCTTAAGGTGCCCCAGATGAATCTTCCGGGCGGAGGTGGTGCGCCCAACGGGCCGCGCCGATTCGTATTCGTGCAGGATCCGGATGGCTGGTTCATTGAGCTGTTCGCGATCATTCCACCCCCTCCAGGCGCTCCTCCGGCCGGACCCAAGGTTTCCAATTCCAGCGCCACGGCGCAGAATATCGACAGGCTGGGGAAGCAGACCGGCTTCAATCACATCGGCTTGAACGTGATTGATCCAGCCAAGGCGCTGGCGTTTTATCAAGGCATTCTGGGCGGGGACTATCCGCCGCTGCCTCCGGCAGATCCCAGCGGTGCCGCGCCAAGAATGACGATGCTCAACGGCTGGTTCCCGCAGGCTGGGACGACAGGAAACGTGCGGCTCGAATTGCTGGCGACTCCGCAAAACAAGGGCAAGCAGCCTCCGGACCAGCACTTTGCCGATATCGGCGTCAACTACGTCGCCTTTCAGGTGAGCGACATCGACGCCGTCTACGCGCAGGCCAAGGCCGGTGGTGCTAAGACGGTGTCGGATGGTGGCATCGTGAAAGTAAAGGACGGACGCGCGGTCATGCTACAGGATCCCGACGTCGGCGGCTTCGTCGAACTCTGGGAACCTAAGAAGTAGCACTCGACGGTCTGGCTCGAACAGGCCCTTTTGAATCGGCGGCTGATGACGCTCGAATCAGCCGCCTGCTCCCGAAAGGCCGCTTCATGACTCCCTCCGCAAATTCATTGTGCTCGTGGGGCGCCTGCGCAAGGAATCGCTGATCGCAAGATGGCGGTGATGCGCACTCCTTGCGGCGCCTGCGCTGTCAATCGGGTCTCACCTTCACTTAAGGAGTTGGATCTATGAAAGACATCCGTGGTTCAGAGTCTCGGGGTTTTGTTGGCGTGGCCACGATAGCGACTGCGATCGGCGCGGTAGCCGTGGGTGCGTTGGCAATTGGCGCGCTCGCGATCGGACGCCTCGTGATCCGCCGGCTCGTTGTCGAAAGGGGTAAGTTGAAGTCTCTTGAGATTGAGGAGCTTACGGTGACCCGCCTCCGCGCTTCTGAAGTCACCGTGAGCGACTCCTTCCAGCTACCCCCTCGAGCCGAAGCCGCATCGACCAGGGGAGGAAAGCAAGAGCGGTTGGTCGAAGAATACTGAAATTCGAGCATGTTGGTGCTTCCGATGCGCACACGTGAGCTGGGATGGCAGTCTCTAAACCGGCTCGCGGACTCGGTACGAACGATGTAAGATTCAGCCTCGGCCGTACACAATGCCGAGGGAGTCAAACCTCATGAG
>Ga0187783_10002296_pt1 | contig 14210 bp, 13 predicted proteins | sample 1015_SJ02_MP02_2_FD_132471 | JGI IMG/M metagenome (GOLD analysis project Ga0187783, IMG submission 132471) | Tropical peat soil microbial communities from peatlands in Department of Meta, Colombia - 1015_SJ02_MP02_20_MG | ecosystem: Environmental > Terrestrial > Soil > Wetlands > Peat | place...
CTCCGACGGGACCCAGGGCGCATCGGCGAAGCTTCAAAGAGGGGCGTCCCGTGCGCGGCCGGAGCAGCGAATGTCCGGGGAACCCCGCGGCGACCGAGTGGCCTTCGGCGCTCCCGGGATGGCCCCGCGGTGGTCGCACAGCAACAAGGACGGGGTCGGCACCGCCTACTCCGCGGACTCGCGCCTCTGGTTCACCCTCTGGCGGGGGGTCGTCACCGAGGTCTACTACCCGACGATCGACCGCCCGCAACTCCGCGACCTGCAGTTCCTCCTGACGGACGGGAAGTCGTTCTTCCACGAGGAGCGGAAGGTGTTGGTCCCGCATACCGAGCGTCCGAGCGACCACGCCCTGGGATATCGGATCCACTCGGAGGAGCCGGACGGGCGGTACCAGATCGACAAGACGGTGATCGGCGACCCGCATCTGCCGTGCCTGCTCGAGCACGTCCGCGTCGAGCCGCGCGCGCCCGGGCTGGCCGACGGGTTGCGCTTGTTCCTGCTGGCCGCGCCCCACCTCGACGTCGGCGGTTGGGGCAATTCGGCGAGGGTCCTCCAGATGCTCGACCGACCGGTCCTCACCGCCCAGCGGAACGGCGTCGCGCTCGCACTGGCGGCCTCGACGCCGTTCTCCCGGACCTCGGTGGGCTACGTCGGCACGAGCGATGGCTGGACCGACATCTCCCAGCATCTCGACATGACCTGGGAGTTCGACGAGGCGCCGAGTGGCAACGTGGCGCTGACCGGAGAGATTCCACTCCACGGGGCCCCGGAGTTCACCATCGGTCTCGCGTTCGGCGAGACCGTTCCGGCCGCGCTGACGACGCTCTATCAGTCCCTCTCGACCCCGTTCGAGGTGCATTACCGGCGCTTCGTCGAGCAGTGGGGGCGGACGGCCGCGCACCAGCTCGCGTTCGCCGGTCCGTACGGGGACGGCGGCAAACTGTACTCCGCGAGCCGGTCGATCCTCCTCGCGCACGAGGACAAGGTGTATCCCGGGGCGTTCATCGCGTCGCTGTCGATACCCTGGGGGTCCAGCAAAGGCGACGAGGACCGGGGCGGCTACCACCTCGTCTGGACGAGGGACCTGTTCCACACGGCGAACGCGCTGTTCGCCTCGGGCTCGTACGACGCGCCGCTCCGCGCCCTCGTCTATCTCGCCACGCGACAGCGGGCGGACGGAGGATTCCCGCAGAACTTCTGGGTCGACGGCACCCCCTACTGGCAGGGGATGCAGCTCGACGAAGTCGCCTTGCCGCTGCTGCTCGCGCGACGTCTCCGCCACGGTCAGGCGCTCGGCGATTTCGACCCGTATCCGATGGCGCGGGCCGCCGTCCGGTTCCTCATCGAGCACAGCCCGGTCACCCAGCAGGACCGCTGGGAGGAGGTCAGCGGATACTCTCCCTCGACCCTCGCGGTCTGCATCGCAGCGTTGTGCTGGGCGGCCGCGGCCGCGCGCGAACGAGGCCACGCCGCGTCGGCCGAGTTCATTCAGGAGTACGCCGACTTCCTCGAGAGCCACGTCGAACGGTGGACGGTCACCCACACGGGCCGACTGGTCCGGGGGATCCCCCGGCACTACGTGCGGATCCGCCCGGCGTCGGTCGACGTCCCGACGCCGAACGAGGGACCCGAGATGGATCCGGTCGTGCTGCCGAACCTGCCGCCCGGCGCACCGAATGTGTTCCCGGCGAACGAGGTCGTCGACCCCGGTTTCCTCGCCCTGGTTCGCTTCGGGGTCCGGCCGGCGGACGACCCGATCGTGGAGGCCTCGGTCAAAGTCGTCGACCGCGTCCTGAAGGTCGACACGCCGTTCGGCCCCCTCTGGCGGCGTTACAACCACGACGGCTACGGGGACCGCGAGGACGGCGGACCGTTCGCCGACTGGGGGCAAGGTCGCGCGTGGCCGCTGCTGACCGGCGAGCGGGGCCTCTACGAACTCGCCCGCGGGCACGACCCGGCGCCGTACCTTCGGGCGCTCGAGCACTTCGCGACCCCGACCGGCCTGCTTCCCGAGCAGTCGTGGGACGAGGACGATCGGCCGTCCCTGCACCTGTTCCTAGGCCGGCCGACCGAGTCGGCGACCCCGCTCGCCTGGGCCCATGCGGAGTACATCCTCCTCCTCCGGTCCGCCACGGACGGGCTCGTGTTCGACCGCGTACCGGAGGCGTGGGATCGGTACGTCGAGCGACCGGTGCACCGCCGCGCGTTCGAGGTCTGGAAGTTTAACCGCCAGCCGTCGACCGTGCGCCCGCACGAAACGCTCCGCCTGATCACGGACCGTCCGTTCCGGCTCCACGTGAGCGACGACGACTGGACATCGAGCGCCGACATCGATGCGGTCGCGACGGACCTGGGGCTGTATTTCGTCGATCTCGCCCCGCTCGAGCGGGCCGGTCGGACGTGGAAGTTCACGTTCTATTGGACGAACGACGACCGTTGGGAAGGTCGGGACTTCGAGGTACGGGCGGCCGGGTAGGTCCGGCGCCGGCCTACTCCACCTTCAGCCAGCGGGCCGAGACGAACCATCCGACCCCGAGCATCGCCGCCGCAAAGGCCGCCAGGTAGCCGAAGTTGACCCACGGGACCGCGGTGCCCAGCACGAACGACCGGCCCAGGAGCGCCGAGAAGGTGATCGGATTCACCGAGGAGATCGCCTTCATCCACGACGGGAAGTACTGGCCGCCAAAGAGCGCGGTGCTCGCGAACATCAGGGGCATCGTGATGAAGTTCGAGACGACCCCCGGGGTCTGCCAGTCGGTGGACGACGCGGTGACCGCGAGGAAGAGGCTCGAGAACCCGATCGCGAGGCAGAACAGGCCCCCGACCCAGGCGAGCCACTCGACCGCGGTCAAGTGGAACGAGACGCCGAAGACCGTCGCCGCGACGACCATGATCGGGAACTGTACGAGCCCCCGCGAGGCGGAGCCGAGCGCTTTCGAGAGAAAGATGACGCCCTTCGAGGTCGGGGTGATCAGGATGCGCTTCATGAAACCGAACCGTTTGTCCTGGATCGTGCTCATCGAGCCGAACATCCCGACCGAGAGCATCGACGTCGACAACGTGCCCGGCAGCAGGAATGCGAGGTAGCTGTTCCCTTCCGCGAACGCCTGGATCACGGCCGGCGGCGCGTTCGCGAAGCTCGAGCCGAAGAACGCGAGCCACATGAACGGCTGGACGACCGTGACGAGCAGGACGAACGGATTGCGGAACGTGCGCAGGATCTCGCGCAGGTAGAGGCCCCAGAACTGGCTGATCATCGGCGCGCCTGCCGCATCTGGGCGTAGAACTTTCGGATGTCCCGCATCGGCTCGTCCTGTCCGATCCGGCGGCCGGTAAGGTCGAGGAAGACGGTCTCCAGGCTCGGTTTCTCCACGCTGACGCGGCGGACCGTCTCCGTGGGGACGCAGGAGAGGATGAGCGGCAGCGTCGCCTCGGCGGACGTCACGCGGATCATCCACTCGTTCCCCTGGGGACGTACCTCCTGCACCCCGGCGAGCGCCGCGACGCGCGGCGCGTCGATCTCCCGGGACGTTTCGAGGGAGATCGTATCGCCTTTGACCCGCGCCTTCAACTCGGACGGCGTCCCCTCCGCGATGACACGACCCTGGTCGATGATGGCGACGCGGTCGCAGAGGGCGTCCGCTTCTTCGATGTAGTGGGTCGTGAGGAGCACCGTCACCGCGAACTCGCGATGGACCCCGGTGACGATGTCCCACAGCATCCGCCGAGTGCTGACGTCGAGGCCGATCGTCGGCTCGTCCATGAAGATCACCTCGGGCTGGTGCAGCAGCGCGAGCGCGATCTCGAGCTTCTTGCGCATCCCGGTCGAGAACTTGCTGACCTTGTCGTTCGCGCGGTCCGCGAGAGAGAAGTAGTTCAGGAGGAGGTCGGCCCGCGGCTCCCAGTTCGTCAAACCCTGGAGCTTCGCCTGGAGCCAGAGGTTCTCCCGAGCGGTGAAATCGTCGTCCAGGATGACCTCCGCGGCGACCCAGCCGATCCGCGCGCGGACGCTCGCCGACTGGGTCCGGACGTCGAACCCGGCGACCGACGCGTCTCCCGAGGTGATGTCGCTGATCCCGGTGAGGACCTTGATGAGCGTCGTCTTGCCGGCCCCGTTCGGCCCGAGCAGCCCGAAGACCGTGCCTTTCGGGATCGCGAGCGTGACGTGGTCGAGCGCGAGCACTCCTTTGCTCACGGAGCCGTACCGCTTACTCAACTGGCGGACCTCGATGGCATAGGAAGGAGCGCTCATCGGACCCTCCGGGCGCGACCCCGGCCGCCTCGGGAACCGGTCGTCACCGCGTCGAGCCGAGACTGAGCGGCGGCCAGTTCGGTGCGTACCCGCGCGAGCAGCGATCCGCGGCCCGCGGGGGTGTCCGGGGCCCGCTCGAGCAGGCTCGCGACCTGCTCCAGATGTCGGTGCAAGTGCGTCGCCAAGTGAGCTCCCAGGTCGCTTTCCCCCGCCACCTCAGACCAGAGACGGCTCAGGTCCGGGCCCGACCGGCTCCCGGCCATCCAACCCGCCCTCACCCGATGCAGGAACGCGCGTCCGGGCGCGGTGATGCGGTACACGCGCCGGCGCCCATCGACCACGGCACGGGCGTACCCGCGGTCGACGAGTCGTTGGAAGGCCGGGTATACCGCCCCGGCCCCGGGCCGCCACGAGCCGTCGGTCCGGTCGGCGACGCGCTCGGCGAAGGAGTACCCGTAGATCGGCCCCTCTCGGTCCATCACGGCGAGCGCGTAGAGCCCGAGCAGCCGCCCGGGGCGTGGTCCGACCGGGCCGGAGGGTCGAGGCATACTGAGTTATGAGTATTATTCGATATAATGTCTCCACCCCGGCCACCGGGGACGTCGCCCGCAACTTACCGGGCCGACGGCCTCGCGACGGCGGTCCAGGACGTCGCGTCGGAAAATCCCGTGCGCGAGCGCGCCGGATCGGGACGGCCGGGTTACGGAGTCCAGGTTGCCCCGCCGTACCCGTCGGGGACCTTCGGCGGCGGCGTCGGTCCGCCGAACGGGTCGGGGCGGGGCTCGGGAGCGCGTCCGTGCTTCTTCGCGAGATATTCATCGATCGCCGCGGCCGCGCGCTCGCCGGCCCCCATCGCGTGCACGACCGACCGGCCCCCGGTCGCGAAGACTCCCTCCACGTCCGTCATCCAGCCGTCGCCTTTGCCTTCGGGCCAGCCCATCGAAGCGAACTTGAAATCGTAGTCCGCGTCGAACCCCGAGACATCCGCGACCTCGCCGACGGCGACGATGATCATGTCGCAGGGGATCGTCTCTTCGGAGTTCGGCACGGTCACGAGCGTCCGACGGCCCTTCGCGTCGGGGGGACCGTGTTCGGTCCGTTCGACGACGAGTCCCTCGACGTGCTCCGCGCCGAGGATCGCCTTCGGGGACCGGTAGAAGACGTACTGGATCCCCTCGAACTGGCCGCCGGTCTTCTCTTCCTCGGTCGCCTTCATGTCCTCCGGACCGCGCCGGTAGACGAGCTGCACGTCGCCGCCCTCGGTGAGGCGCCGGGCGGACCGCGCCGCGTCGAGCGCGACGTCCCCCGCTCCGATTACGACGATCTTCCGACCGTGCCGCCCGAAGATCCCCTCGGGGCGCTTGTTCATGGCGAGGAGGAACGGCAGTGCGTGGTAGACGCCCGGCAGCTGCTCGCCCGGAATCCCGAGCTCGCGCGCCTTGGACGCTCCGACCGTGACGAGCACGGCTTGGTACCCCTCGGCGAGGAGGCTCTTTGGGGTGTAGTCCACGCCCGCCTTCTTCCCGACGATGAACGTGATGTCGAGATTCTTCCACCGCGCGAGGTCGGTGTCGAGGTCGTCGGGATCGAGGTGGTAGCGGGGGATGGTGTTGATCTGCCCCCCGAGGAACGGCTCGACCTCGTAGAGCGTCACCGGGTGGCCGCGGATCGCGAGGTCCCACGCGGCCATCAGTCCGGACGGACCCGCCCCGATGATGGCGACGCGTTCCTCCTTTCGCTTCGAAGGGACGTACAGGAGGTCCGACTTCCCGTAGTCGAGCGCCGCCCGCTTGAGGTGGCGGATCGCGATCGGCACCCCGCGGCCGGCCATGATGCAGTCGTCCTCGCAGAAGTGGTAACAGGTCTTGCACAGCACCGTCGCGAGCGGGTTCTCGCGCAGGGTCAGCTTCGCCGCGCCGTCGAAATCCCGCTGCCCCACGAGGATGTTGTAGCCACGGCAGTCCTGTGTGATCGGGCAGCCCTGCACGCAGTACGGCATGGCGCACTCGAGGCAGCGCTGCCCCTCGATCACGGCCTCTTCGAGCGTGTACGGCTGGTCGATGAGCGCGAACTTCTGGATCCGATCCTCCCGGCTCTCCTCGCGAATCGGGACCCTTTCGTAACGATCCATGGACTTTCGACCCCGCGTCGGACCGGTTTCTGCTCTAGGAGACCCCCGCGCCACCTTTAGAGTGTGCGGGTCCGACTGTCAGGCCGTCGCACGCGGCCGAGGCGGCGCCGGGGCGGTCGGTCCCGCCTCATTCCTGCGTGAGCGGCACGACGAGTTGGACCAAGAACCCCCAGAAATATCGGATCTCGAATACGATCACCGTGAGGAATCCGAACATGGTCACGAGCGTGAGCAACCACTCGTCGAACGTGACCGTGAGGGGATAGACGACCACGAGCACGTAGACGAAAATGCCGATCTGGAAGATGAACGGCAACGCGTAGCCGATGTAGAGGAAGACGAGGAAGATCTTGCCGCCGACGCCGAGGTTCTTCCACGCGTCACTCATCCGGCGGGACGACTCGACGCCCTTCCGGACGAATGCCGTCTCCGGCGGCTCGGACGGCGACGCCATGGCCGAGGGGCTGCCACCGGATTATTTAGGTAACCGCCCGACGCCCCGGCGCGGGGGAAAGGTGGGGGCCGGACCCAACTCTTCGCGCGCGACCGTGACCGATCTCGGAGCGTCGCTCCGAGGCCGGTGCGGGGATCGCCGCACGACCACAGCTACATCTATACCTGGCTAAGTGACGCGGCCCGTGAACGAACCGGGCTTTCCCGGCCTCGCGGACGGCGCCCGAATCCCGGTCTTCCTCGGCATTCTCGCGATACTGGTCACGATCTTTGTCGCCTCCACCGTCCCGTTGCCTCGCACGGCATCGTATTCGGCGACCGTGACGAACTCCGGCGATCTGACCGAGCCCCACTACGTCGTGTACCGTCCCCCCCAGTCCGGCCGGTTCATCTTCTCCTGGGGCACCGTTGGAGGGAGTTCGGTCACCTTCGACCTGCTCGGACCGAGCGGCGAGCCGATCTACTCGTCCAACGCCGCGACCGGCACCGGGCACGTGTTCGTCCTCCGCTCGGGGACCTATCAATTCGGTTTCGAAGACGCGAACGCCGAGACCGTCCAGGTCTCCGGTACGTTGAGCTACTCGGTGCCGCTCATCTGACGCGCGCCGCCGCCCGCTGGCAGGCTGCTGGCGGTCCACGCGACGGCCGAGCCGGCCGAACAAGGCAGGCCGACCGTCCTCTCCCGATGGGAATTCAGGTGCCACTTGAGGTCGAAGCGCCCCGGAGCGCTCCTAAATGTTCTTACGACTGAGACCGATGCCACGTGCATGCCCGGCTCGCTCTCTACTGGCCGGGCGGTCGTGGTCGCCCTGGTCGTGGCGGTGGTGATCTTGGCCAGTGTCCTGGTGCTATGCGTGGTCCCGGCGAAGCAGGTGACACAAACGGAAGTGGACGGCTTCAGTTTCGTCATGACCCAGCCGGCCCTCTCGTACTACCCCCCGTGGGGCTATCCCTGCCCGAACAACGCGACGAGTTGCATCTCGAACGATTACTTCTGGCCTCCTGCGGATTCGATCGGCCCTTTCACGGCCGCCTTCACATGGACCTCCGACCACAACACGACGGTGCAGTTCCTCTTTTTTGACCCCTTCTGCGAGACCTATGCCCTGCCCACTCCCGCGCCGGAGATTCTGTACCTCTCCAACGCCACCCACGGGGGTTTCGCCCTCCCGTCGACCCTCACGATGATTTGCGAAACGACGGACCTGAACTCCGGGCCGAACGCGACCCTGTTTTGGTGGCAGGATGGTCCGAGCGTATTCGACTACGTCGGGTCCGGACCAGTCACCGTTACCGGTTCGATGACGTACACCGCCCAGCTGAACGTACCGGTCCTCTAGCGTTCGTAGCACCCCCGGGGCGCAATCGGCCGGGAATTCGGACGTACGGTCGACCGCTTCCGTCCGGCCGGTCGACGGCTCGCATCTCGCGAACCGGGCGCGGAGGGATTTGAACCCTCGACCCCCGGGTTAGGAACCCGATGCCCTATCCAAGCTAGGCTACGCGCCCGGCCATCGACGGGGCCTCCGAGATATCAGGGCTTCGTCGCGACGCGAGAGGCCCCGGCCGCCCGCGGGCCTCGCGCTAGGTGGAACCCCGGGGTTTGGGTCCGCTGGCGGTGCTCGGCGCCGCCAACAGACGTTCGTACCGATGGTCGACGGGCGACGTGAATCCGGCCGCGGCCTCCTGAAGGATCTCGATCCCTTCCATCGACTCTCGGAGCGTCGGGAGCACGGCCCGACGTTCGGGGACCGCCCCGGCGGTCGGGCCACCCCCTCCCAAAGCCCCCAGAAGCCAGCGGGTCGGGTCGACGACGAAGAGGAACGGGAAGACCCGGCACTCGTGCGTGAGCGTGGAGAAGAGTAGCTCCGGCCGGGCGCCCGGTTTGGGTGTCCCCGCGATCAGCACGACCTGGTCTGCGGTGCGTCCTTGGTACGGCGGGAGCCTCGCGGGCTCGAGCAGCGTACGGTGGGCGATCCACCCCTTCGCGAGCATCCGCCGCTGGGAGAATGGGAGACCGAACGGACCGACCAGATGACCTCCGCGTCCTTGCTCCGTGGCGGCGAACGGCCGGCGCAGGAGCTCGCCGATCGCCCACTCTTGATGCGACGTGAGCGGGCCAGGTCCGGTGTCGTCGTCCGCGCCGGGCCCGTGGAGGCTGCCGCCGAGCCCGTGGGGGTACGCGAGCGTTCCCTCGAGTCCCGCGAGATGGCACCACAGGCCCTCGAAGTCGAAGTACACCGGCACGGTCGGACCGTCCGCGCTGACGGTGATCGCGAGGGGCGGCGCGACCGAACGGTCGCGCTCGAGTCGCGTCGCGAGCTTCGGACCGTCCGTCTCCTTTTTGTGAAAGAACACGGCGACGGCGAGCTGGGTGCCGTTCCAGAGCACCACGTTGCCCGGGTCCTCCGCGACCGTCTGGGAGAACTCGGCCATCCGGTCGGCGTACGGGCGCGCCAAGAGGAAGGTCACGAACGGGCGACCGAGCGGCACGGGATGCGGGACGTACCGGTCGCGCAACCAGCCTTCACCGTACGCGCGCCGCCGCACGGCGTGGTAGGTCGATCGAGGTATGTCGACCTGGCGCAGACGCTCGCGCTCTCGGTCCGGCCGGGCCGCGAGCAGGACGGCGATGACGCGCGCTTCCGAGTCGGTCAGCGCGCGCACGTCGTTCCCTCACCCCGATTGCGACGGCGTAGCACGGCGTCCAAGCCGCCGGCAGCGGGGACACACCTGCGTTTAAGAGTCGATTCCTGCATGAATCTCCCGCGAGAGATGCTGGGAGGTTCACGGAAATGAAGCTTCGGCTGGGCGCGACCGCGGCGATCGTCGCTGTCGTCTCCGCCCTCTTCCTCGTCTCGGTGCTGCCGGCGGCCGCCGCGGCGACCGCGACACCGGATCTGACGCCGGGTCCCACGTATACTCTCTGGGCCTACGGCGTCGTGCGGACCGTCTCGTTCACCGGCTCGAGCACAGACGGATACGACTTCCAAGGCAGCGCGACCTACGGATACACCGTACTGCTCAATCAGACGAATCTGACCAGCACCACCTTCGAACTGTTCGCCAACCGCACGATGGCCGCGCAACTTTCGATCGAGTACTGCGTCCCGAACTGTCGGAGCCCGACCGCCACCGCGACCGTGACGCACGACGCCTGGGAGGCGGTCGACGCCTGGGCGAACTTCACCACCGACGCGAACGTGTCGGAGAGTGGCCAGAACGTTTCCGCCATCGGATTGATCAACGCCCACTCGACCGTCCACGGCAGTCTCTGGGATGATGCCCAAGGAGTGGTGCGCTCGGCCTTCTTGAGTGCCAACGTCAGCTCGGACGCCAGCGTGGCGTTCGCGACCCCCCTCGGGCTACTCCCGAACGACTTGACCCCGGGCGCTAGCTGGTCGGACTCGAGCGAGTTCTCCGCCAGCGGCTCGTGGGCGATCGATTATCACTATCTCTTCGTCGGACCGAAGGGGAGCATCGACGTCGGACCGACGGACCTTCACAGCGATGTCCAATCGAGTGGCAACGTGTCGGTCGACGGGAACGTCGGTACCGGCCCGGCCGACAGCGTCACGTTCGACGGAGTGCCGTATCTTAATGTCTCTCTGACGATCGTCGGTCCGTTCGTCGCCCGCGAGGGGTTCATCCTCGTGCCGGACGACATCGACCTGTTCGGCACGAGCGCGACCACCCCCTGGGGCGCGAACGACTCGGGCGCCGCGACCGTGGAGATGACCTCCCTGTACGTCCACGCCGGTCGAGGCGCTCACTTCGGGATCGGCGGGTCGGAATGGCTCTACACCTCGAGCGCGGCTAACCCGTCCGTGACGGCGATCGGCGCGGGATCGGCCGGCCTCTGGGGGGTCGACGAGGTCGCTTCGGCGTCGAACGCCGTCGGCACGACTCCCGTGCAGGGGGTTCCGATCTCGGTCGACCAGGCGAACGACTACGCCGGCTGCCTGATCACGGGCGTCGGTTGCCCTTCCACCTCTGGCGGCCCCCGCGCGATCGTCCCCGGTCTCTTCCTCGGGATCATCGCCGTGGCGGTGATCGCGGTCGTGGTCGCGGTTCTCGTCACCGAGCGCCGGCGGATTCCGCCGCCCCCGTACCCGAACGCCTCCCTCTATCCCCCGGGCGGCGCCGTGACGCCGCCCCCGCTCGATACGTCCCGGAGCGGCGCGCGGCGCCCGCCGCCCCCCGAGGACGACCCGCTCTCGAACCTCTGGTAGCGAGCGCCCGCGGCGTCAGCTCGTGGCCCGGACGGGCGGACGAGCGGGGAGCGGGTATCGGAGGAGCGCGGCGATCCCCTGGAACCCCTTCGCGAGCATCTCCCCTTCCTCGCTCTCGGTCGACACCAGGCGCACGGTCCCGTTCGACTCCACCGCCCGTCGGAACAGACCTTCCACGTAGTCCTCGGACCCGACCTCGCTCAGACTTCGCTGCGAGCAATTCGGGCACGGGCCATCGAGGACCTTGTCGACCTCGGCGTCCGCGAGGGTGCGCGTGAACTCCGTCTGGCACGACGTGCAGCGGAACGTCACCCGACGCTGGCGCAGGCCTTCCGACACCAGCAGGGTGTCGACCGAGCCGAGCTCCAACGCACGGGCGACGTCGGCCTCCCCGTAGGCGGCGAGCCCGGCCTCCCCCTTCCGGATCTCGGCGAGCAGCCGCTGGACCAGCCGCTTCTCCTCGGTGATGTCGAGTCCGTGGAGCGTCTGGGTCGCCTTCTCGACGAGCTCCTTCAGTCCGTACTCGTCCGTGTAGCCGGTGTCGAAGAGCGGCTGGACGACCTTCGCCTGGAGCTCGTGGTGCAGGTATCCTTCTTTGTAGAAGTACTCCTTCGTCGCCCCCGGACCGCCCAGCAGGATCCCCTTCATCGTCTCCTTCCGGGGGAGGAACAGCTCGTTCGCTATCTCCCCGACCTTGACGAAGAATTCGTGGGCGGCATGCTCGATCAGCCGCTCGAACCGGTGCGCGGACTGCCCACCCCGCCCGTGCTTGCTGGGGACTAGCGACTGCCGGTTCTTCAGTGCCTCCACGCGCTTCCCGCGGAGGAGACCGATCGTCACCTCGGCCCGGTCCATCACGATCAGTCCCCAGATGTCCGGCTCGTGGACCATCGCCAAGAGCGGATCGAGAAAGAACGTCGAATCGCACCGGTAGAGGTACGTGTTGAGCGGCTCCGGAGGTTCGACGATGAACGTGACCGACTCGGACTTGTCGGCCCCCACCGCTTTCGACCCCACGAAGAAGGCGACCCCGTTCGCGGGCGGCTCGCGGAACTGGCGTACGCGGCCCATCAGGGAGTCGATCGCCCACATCACGTTCTTGCGGGTCGTGCGGCTCTTGATGTTCGAACTCTGCGCGTACTCGTTCCGCAGGTACGACATGACGTCTGGTATCTGGCGCCCGGGCGGGACGTACAGGCTCACGAGCTCGGTGGCGCGCCCGCGGACCGCCGCGATCTCGTCCAGCTTCCGCTGGAACGAGTACCGCGCGAGTTGCAGGTCCCCGGTGGGAGCGCTCATGCGGCGCCCCCTACGGAATCGGTACTAAAGCGGGAGGGGGGCCCGTGCCCGGGGCGGAAGAGTCAGAGCAGGCGCCGCACGTGCTCGTCGATGACCTCTTCCGGATACGCCCCGACGATCCGGTCGACGAGCTTGCCCTGCTTGTAGAACAGGAGGGTCGGGATGCTCATGATGCCGAGCGCCCCCGCCTTCTCGCCGTTGTCGTCCGAGTTCATCTTACCGAACGCGACCTTACCCTTGTACTTCTCGCTCAGACGGTCGACGATCGGAGAGACCATCCGGCACGGTCCGCACCACGGGGCCCAGACGTCCACGACCACGGCGCTGTTCTCCTGGGCGAATTTGTCGAAACTGGCGCCACCGACTTCCTGAACGGACATGGAATCTCCTTGGACCTTCGAGGGCGGCCGGATATTAAATTCCTCGCGCACGGAAGCGTCACCTGAGGGCGTTGCCGGTCGCCGCGGGGCGGGTTCGGCGCCCGGGCCTCGGGTGCTTCCATTACGTTCATACCGAGCGACGCCCTCCGGTCGGTCGTGACTCCGGCCCCCGGGGCTCCGGCCTCGATTGGCCCCGAGGTCGACGCGACCGCCGGGGCCTCGGTGCCGGCGTACCTCGCGCGGTCGTCGCGCCCCCCGTCCCTGCTCTCCCCGGCGGCGCGGAAGGCGATCCGCCAACGAATGTTGCTCTTGCGGCAGGCGGCGCTGGACCGGATCGCTCGGCTCACCCGGGTCTCGGCCGGGGACCTCCAGCAGTACCGTCGGGACCTGCGCGCGAGCGAGCTCCCGGACACGTTGCTGGAGCGCGGCGCCGGACTCGCGTTCACCCGGGAGCTCCCCCAGGGGGCGCTCCTCTACCTGCTGGTGCGCTCGGTGCGACCGAAGGTCGTCATCGAAACCGGAGTCCGTCCCGGATACTCCACCGCGTGGATCCTCGCGGGTCTCGCCGACAACGGCTCGGGTCAACTGACGTCGCTCGGCCCGGGGCCGATCGCCGGACGCTCGAGCGGGGTCCAGGAGGTCGGCGTCGGCCAATTCGTGCCGCCGTCCTTGCGGTCCCGGTGGACGCTGGCGCTCGGCAACACCCCGGAACGGGTGCGGGAGCTGCTCGCCGCCGCCGGGCAGGTGGACGTCTTTCTCTACGACAACGGTCCGGACGTCGCGCGCGCCCGATTCGAGCTCCGGGCCGCCTGGGAGACCCTGTCGGGCACGGGGATCCTCCTGTCGCATCACGTCGACGCGAACGTCGCCTGGTCCGAGTTCTGCCAGGGTCAGGGCCTCCCCTCCCAGTTGTTGGACCCCGGCCCTCCGCCGATGGGCGCCCTCAGCGTTCGCCCCTGACGGGCGCGACGGGGCTCCCCGGGGTTAGCGCTCGAGTTCTTCGACGAGGTGGATCGCCGCCGGGAGGATCAACTTCTCCAGCGCGGTCCGAACCGCGCGTTCACTGCCGGGCAGCGCGAACACGGGTTTGCCGTTCAGGAGGTAAAGCCCCGCGCGACTGATGATCGCGAGCGGACCGACCTCCTGGAAGCTGACCGACCGATACAGTTCGCCGAACCCGTCGATCCGCTTACCTCCCATCGACTCGAGCGCGTTGACCGTGAGGTCCCTCGAGCTGACGCCGGTGCCGCCGACCGTCACCGCCACCTCGACGCCGTGCTCCTTGAGCCACGGCTCGAGCCGCTCGCGCGCGTCCGCGACCGAGTTGGCGACGAGCGCGTAGTGGACGACCTTGTGGCCTCCGCGCTCGATGAGCTCGCGCGCGAGCTGCCCCGACGGGTCGTCGTCCTCGGTGTGCGTGTCCGAGACCGAGAGGACCGCGAAGCCGAGGGCGCGGCTCCCCC
>Ga0187783_10002297_pt1 | contig 14208 bp, 14 predicted proteins | sample 1015_SJ02_MP02_2_FD_132471 | JGI IMG/M metagenome (GOLD analysis project Ga0187783, IMG submission 132471) | Tropical peat soil microbial communities from peatlands in Department of Meta, Colombia - 1015_SJ02_MP02_20_MG | ecosystem: Environmental > Terrestrial > Soil > Wetlands > Peat | place...
GACCAACTGGCATTTCTCGCCCCAGTGAACCTCGACGCCATCGGTCCAGGGCGCGATTTCGTAATGGCGGCGAAAACCGAAACGAAGACGGGCGCGGCGGCGCGGCTCGAGCCCGGCCCAGCGGCGAACCGTTGACACCGAACCGTCGGCTCCCACCAGCCACCTTGAAGGAATAAAACCGGCGCTCGTTTCCACGCCGCGAGAATCGAGACGCCCGACGCGTGTGGACCAAAGAAAAGTCACGCCGAGATCGCAAGCGCGGTCGACGAGCAACCGATGAAAAACGGTGCGGCGAACCCCGAATGCTCGACCCGTCTGGATCCGCGCCGAGGCGAAGGAATTCTCATCCAAGAAGGAAACACGGGAGAACGGAAACATCCGATCGGGACGAAGCTCGATGCCAAGCTGAGAAAGCGCAAGAACTGCATTGGGGAGTAGCCCCTCGCCGCAAGGCTTGTCAATCGGGGGTTTACGCAGGTCAATGACTGTAACGCGAAGCCCTTTGAGGCTGGCGGCGATTGCCGTGGCAATCCCGGCGGGACCACCGCCCATGACCACAACATCGGGTTGCAACGCGGATTCCTCCCATGGCCGTTACCACCGCAAGAGGACCAGCTCCGAGCAAAAGCCAGGGCCCATGGCAGCCAGAATGCTCAAGGTCCCTGGCGCGGGCCGGCGATGCTTGTACACATCCTCCAAAACAAGAAGGACGGACGTGGAAGAAAGGTTACCCACCTTTCGAAGGCATTCCCACGATGCCGCGAGTTCCTTCTCCGTGATGCCCAATGCGGTGGCCGTGGCTTCGAGCACCTTCGGGCCACCTGTGTGCATCACCCAGCTCTTGACGTCGGCACGGCAAAAGCCGTGTTCTTCGAGAAATTCGTCGACGTCCTCGCCTAAATGCCGCAAGACGGTGTCGGGCACTTCCGGTGACAATACGATGCGGAAGCCTTTTTCAGAGATGTCCCAACCCATCACTCGTTCCGTATTCGGGTAGAGGATCGATTTGGTCGCCAGGATTTCTGGCCCCTTGGATTCGCGCTCGGATCCAAAGATGACCGTGGCAGCGGCGCCATCCCCAAAGAGCAGGGCGGAAATCAGATGCGCCATCGACAGATCGTCGCGTTGCAGCGTGAGCGAGCACAGTTCAATCGACAGCAGAGCAGCCGCCTGATCGGGATACGCGCGAACATAATCCGCTGCGCGCGAAATCCCGGCTGCCCCCGCCACACACCCGAGACCGAAGATGGGAACACGTTTGATGTTCGGTGAAAGGCCCATGCGGTTCACCAGGCGCGCATCGAGCGATGGCGCCGCAATTCCTGTCACGGAAGTAACGAAGATCGCGCTCAGTTCCGGTGGCTCCACACCTGCCCAGGCCAGCGCGCGACAAAGGGCCTCTTCACCAATCTCCAAGCCGACTTCGATCCATGTATCGTTGGCTTGGCCCCAGCGACTCATCTCTTCATAGAACGAGATGGGACGGGCCGTAAAGCGGCCGTCCACCTTCATGCTTTCATCGAGGCGGTCGAGGATATCGGGATTCGGCAAGCGATGTCGCCAATCGTTCTTGAGAGCTTCGACCAAAATTTCCTGCTTGTAGTAATTCCTCGGAAATGCGCTTCCGACACCAGCGATCCTCATGAAAAGCGCTCCTGGTGCAGCAAAATTTTAAGCGTGAATGGCAACGGCTTTGGTCTCAAAGATGTCAAATCTCTGTCAATTCTGGACGGCATCCTCAATCGTCAATCGAGAGATCCACTCGGCTTCCCGCGATTCTCCCGTAGCTATGCCCCCCAGCCCAATTCAGCAACCCCGCCCACAAGCCGCGAGGAGTTAACCTCCAGAGCGGCAAGAAAGCAAGCATATCTTTTGGGGAACCGCGAATCGAACAGTAGACCATGCCACAGTCGAAAATCCAAGAGAAGAGATTGTGTAGGGGAGAGTTCGCCGGACGCAAGCCCTCGACCGACCGAACCCCGAAAAAGGCCTTACGGCCCACCGCGGATGGGAAGGAAAGTCAAGCGAGCCAAACAGGAGGAGAGCCCCGGGTCTGGGGCCGACCCGGGGCTGGGGCGAGGGACTGCTGGGCCAGAAAACTACACGCTGCGGCGGCCAAGGGCCAACCAGCGGGCCCTTGGGTAAGACAAACTAATACTGCAAGTGCCGAAGAAACGTCGTCACCCGGAAAACGATCTGCAGGCCGAGGACGATCAGCGTATCGCGCGCGGCAACCAGTCGTTCACGCATGCAAAAGAGATCCTCAAAACCAGCCTCGTACGGAATGCTGATGGCAACGGCCCGACTCGCTCTCCCATGTCGCGAATTCACGCCATCCTCCTAGTTGAGAACATGGACCGGGAGGTCGTGCTCAACGGCCACGACCATCGACTTGAAGATGTCAACATCCCAACTGTCCGCGATCCGCAGGCGGACCACATCGTCGGTTTCTGACACCAAACGCCCGCGCAGGGGCACACGAAGGTTTCCCGTGGCCACCCGAAGAATGACTGGCTGCCCCACCCAGGCTGCGTATCCACCTTCCATCGTTGGTCTCCTCAGACTTCCCTTGCTCGAACACGAAGAGTTTGGGGCAGGGCGCGGGCCTGGCCAATGGTACAGGCAGCTAGGGACAGTAGGAATTCAGTACCATCCGCCAGAGCGAAGCAGACAATCGAAAAGGCTTTTCTGATATTGTAAATGCTGGGCTTACGAGCCCTGTGTCCCCATTCCAAATGCTTGAGGGCCCCGATCGAAACCCTCCAACATCTGCTGACAGAGCTCTACGACGTCCGAGGCCTGATCAACTGGGGCGGCACGCTGTTGGTGTGCGTGATCGTTTTTGTCGAAACGGGTATGTTCGTCGGTTTCTTTCTACCGGGCGATTCCCTGCTCGTCACCGCCGGAGTGCTTGCGGGAGCGGGCCAGTTGAAGCTGGCATCGCTGCTGTCGCTGGTCACGGTTTGTGCGATCGCAGGTGACCAGCTCGGTTACGTGATCGGTCGGAAGGCAGGCGAAAGCCTGTACGGTAGAAAGGACTCCCGTTTCTTCAAGCACAAACACCTTCAAGAGGCCCACGAGTTTTATGAGAGGTACGGTGGGAAGACCGTCATCATGGCGAGGTTTATTCCGATCATTCGGACGTTTTGCCCGCCCGTGGCCGGTGCTGCACGGATGAAATACACGCGCTATCTCCTCTACGACATTTTCGGAGGACTGCTGTGGGTGTGGAGCATGGTGCTGGCCGGCTACGCACTCGGGCGGTCCGTGCCCCACGTGGAAAGGCGACTGCATTACGTGATCGCCGTCGTGATCCTTCTGTCGCTTATGCCAGCGGCTCTCCATGCCTGGAACGTCCGACGGCAGAAAATCCAAGCTTCTGGCTCAAGGCGAGTCCGAGCCTAGCCACCATGCCAAGCGTAACCAAGCAAAACGAGGGAGCCTGGCAGCTCCCTCGTTATGCTCATTTCGTACGCCGCGGCCACGCCGAAGGCGTTGCCGCCGGTTCGCACCGCAAAAGCGGTGTGATCAACGGTGTCAAGAATCTATGCCCGGTGGAGTCATGTCTCTCCTTCCGTGCGATAGCTCTTACAAGCCACTCATACGCTCCTCGGCACCGCGGTTCAAGTCAAAAGTTACCGGAACCCTTTCCCCGGAGATCGGGTTTCCGTGTCTGTGGGCAGCTGCCATTGCACGCTAGAACTGTCGGGTGATCAGGCCGATGGCAACCGGAGTCTGTCCGGAACTGAACAGTAGACCGGCATTATCTTCGAAAAGGTAATAAACGAGGTTGTAAGTCGCCGCCGGGTTGGTCGGCGTGAGCGTGGCGATGCCGCGTCCGTTTGCTGCCGGTGCATTAATCGACGTCCCGCTCGCGCCGATCGAATCGGATGGAAAAGTCGCGGTGAAATTGTTGATGTCGAGGTTCCCTCCGGTCGCTAGGGTACTGCTCAATTTGATTTGGCCCACGAGATCCGCTTGGTACGAAGTGGCCATGGCAGGTGGGCTATGGAAGAGTCCCTGTCCGTTCAACCCAAGGGCAAGGCTGGAGCCCGTCAGCGCAGGACTCGTGGCGGCACATCCCGCCGATAGCGGCCCGCACTGCTGGTAGGCCAAGCCCGTGGCAACGGCGGAAGGATCGAGCTCGAGCAACACGACTGTCCCAAGAGCCGTCGGATAGGCGGAGAACTCCGCGACATCGGGACTGGAAATCGAAGGACACGTACCGCTGCCGACAAACAGGCCCAGCTCGATGCGGCCCGTGCTGGCATCGACGCTGAATGAGCAGGATCCGAGCGCTGCACCACTGTTGTAGGTGCCGGCGTTGTTGACGTCGAGCTCACCGTTCGACGTCGTACCAACGCCGTCAGATGCAAACACACTGCCGGCGCCATAGGGCCCGGCGGCGGAATTTCCACCGGCTGTCAGGACATAGGTAGCGTTCGCCAGGCCGGGCGTCGCCGCCGCGAGGTATAGGTCTCCCCCTGTGAACGTAACCCCATCGATTTCGACCAAATGCAATTGGGTGACGGTATTGGAAGAGTTCGTGCCGACGGTGTAAAAGGCAAACGTACGCGCTCCGGTCGTCGTGCTATCGAGCGTGACGGTCCCACGCCCGGTGCCGGGAAATGCGCCATCAAAGGCGTAGGACCCGCTCAACGTCGTGTCGCCCGTTGTAACCTGGCCGGCTGCGGAGATTCCGTTGTCGTTCACGTCCAGAATCGCGTTGGTGTTCAGAATATTGCCAGCGCCGTCGGCCTGGAACTCCCCAGCCATACCCAGCGGATTGTAGTTTGGCTTGGCGTCGGTACCAAGGACCGCAAAGGCATACCTACCGGAGATTACCGAAGGCAAGTTCGTGGTCCCGTTTAAGCTTTGCTGATCGATCGAACCACCGCCTGTGACATTCGTGTCGAACCGCGTTAACTGCGCATGCTGGTTTGTGCTGAGTACGAAGCGCCAGGTGTTGGTTCCGCGGCTCGTGTTGATCGAAACAGAGCCCCGGCCATCGGAGCCGACCACATAGGTCGAGGATGAGATCGGAACCTGCGTCGACACACCTGTCAAAAAGCTCTGAATGTCCTCCACCCCGCTAATGATTTTTCCGTTGCCGTTGGCCACGAAACTCCCGGCTACGGCGATAAAGCCGGATCCATCATTTCCCGTGTAGGAAAATGCATACGGTCCACTTAAAGAAAGATCCGAATAGGAAATGGTCACGCTTGCCGTGGCCGTGATAGTGGCTCCATTCGATCCGGTCGCCGTAGCCGTCACGGTGAGGGAGTTTCCCGGCGGGGGATAGGGAGGTGCGGTATAAAGGCCGGTCGCGTCAATCGAGCCGAGGTTGCCTCCCGACGTTGAGCTGAGCGACCAGGAAGCCCCTGACGCCACGCCATTCAACAGGGCCGAGAACTGCTGACTGCCACCGGCCGGAACCGCTGCCGAAGGTGGAGTGACGGCCAGACCTAATACCACACCGATGGTCACCACAGCGATATTGGACGTTATGGTTCCCGTCGAGGACGAACTCGAAGAGGTTGTTTGGGACACGACCGCTGTGATCGCGACTTGCCCAAGCTGCAGACCCGCTCCGCAGGAACTGCCCGGCACGGACTGCGGCGCCGTGTACACACCGACCAACTGATCGGATGCAAGAGGCGTAATCGTGCCGCACTGCGCGTTGCCGCCTGCCATGCTATCGACGTCCCAGGTGACTGTGGTCGTCGTGGACACCGTGGAATCTGTCAACGTGACCACGGCCGTGAACTCGGCCTGTCCACCGATTGAAACGGGCGCGCTCGCCGGCGTGATGGCCACCGACTTCACCGTGGTCGAACCAGAGCCTCCGCCACAGCCGAGCAGACCCAACACGACAGCGACCAGGAGAACCCCGAGAGCGCGTCTCCCCACGGACTCCACACCTCGCCTAGCTGCGCCGTAGGCAAGGCCGGATTTCAAAGTTTGCGCACAAGTCGCGATCATGGCTCCCTAGGCTCCCCATTTCGTGGCGTGTTGGGCACACCGAGAATTTGCAGCGGTTAACTTTATTCCATGTTGCACAAAAAAGGGTTCCAATTTCAACGATCTGCGCAATCACGCCCGGACGACGGAATTCAGGCTAACTGATGTGCCGCAAGGAGATTTGGTTGTCAGGTCGGGAGGACCTGGCCGATACCGACGAGGGCTCGTCACTTCACGAAAATGGCTTCGCGAACCTGGTCGCGGCCAACGAAGCTCTTCGATGAACGGAATTGTTCGAACAGTCCCAGAAGCTCGCGGTTCTGGAACACGTGCGAGTGAACGGCGAGCGTGGGCGCCGGAATCAGTTCGATCGTCTGGGCATCCACAATCCGATAGCGGTGAAACCGCTCCGCCGGACGACTGTGAAACAGCGCCAGGACGACCCCGCCCGGGTGAACGAGACGGGAAAGGCGCTCGATTAAGGGCGGTACTGCGGCTGGATCGAAATAGTCTAGAAGGTCCCAGGCCAGAACGCCGTGATGACTTTGCTCGGGATACTGGAGCGCCGTTTCCAGGAATTTCTCCGCGAGTGCCGACGGCAGGAGCTTTTCACCGGCATGGCCCACGACGGCCGTTCGCAGCCGCTCCTCTTCAGTCGTGAGAAAATCCTTCCAGGCGCGCAGTAAGTCCTCTGAAGAGACTCGATAGCCTTTGTCCACGAAAAAGCTGACCGTCGATTGCCAAACGGGACCGAGATCGAGTACGCGGCACCGCGGGACATCGCTAATAAGCCAGAGAAACTCCTTCAAGCCATTGGAGACACGGCAATTGGGAGCAACTGTAGGCAAGTTGGCCGGACCCGGCTTCGCGGGCGCGGCGCCGGATGCAGCTGTCAGGCGTGGCTTTGCCGTCCAGTTCATCGATCGGTCAATTCGAGTTTGGCCCCGACCGCCTCGCGATCGTTTTCGCGTTCCGGAGCTTCCGGCGACGGGGATTTGGTCGTCTCTATTTTCCCGGACAGCTGCGCACCATCTGCTACGCCGATACGCGGACTCAGCACGTTCCCTACGACCCGGCTCGAGGCGCCCAGCTGCGCACTTTCGCTTGCCTTCAAGTTCCCCTGCACGGTGCCCTCCACACAGATTTGCCGCGCCTCGATTTCAGCCTGGACCCTGCCGTTTGGCCCGACGGTGACACGACCGTTCGTCAATTGAACCTTGCCCCGCACGTCGCCGTCAATGTAGAGGTCAGAATCTCCCGACAGGTCCCCCTGAATCCTGAGGCCGGAACCGATCTTCGAGAGGTTCGACGAAGCGGATGTGCCGGCCGGCCCCACAGCGGCCGCCAAAGAGCTCGGTGCCGCCGACGGAGTCGGGCTCTTCGCCGGCTCCTCAGACTTACCCCCGTAGGATTGCTCAGAAGGCCTGACTTCGTTCGCTTTGCGCCACATGAAAACCTCCCGCGAATCTAGCTGAGGATACGGAGCTCGGCGGCACGCAGCATCCTGCGTGGTTTAAGAACTATAGTACAGCGAAAGCGGCCTGTAAACGTGGTCTCTATGCCGAGCTGGTACAAACCGCCAATAATCACTCGGTGCGTGAACCAAGCCAAATTCCGTGGTCTGAACATCTTTGTGACGCATCTCCCACAGGGAAACCAGCATGGCGACGCACTCCCCGGTAAAAATCCGCACGCCGTTCCGCGTCCGCCACCAGTCCTGTGGGTCGTAGTCCGCATCGGGAGCAGCCACAACGCGCAGCGTCGTGCCGGGAGGGAATTGCCGCTCGGCCAGGTATCGAGAACGGCGAGTGTGATAGTTCGACGTAACCAGAAGAATCCGCTTCCAGCCGCGCGATGAGATCAACTGGGCAAGGGCTGCCGTCTCTTCCCGGGTGTTCTCGGCCTTCTGAGCGAAACGAACCACGTCGGCGGCGGGAACGCCGCGCTGCTCGAGATCGTGTTGTTCCAGTTCGCTGATGCTCGCGTAAGGTCGCAGATATCGGCCGCTCGCGACGACGCGGGGTGCCCAACCTGCTCGATAAAGCTGGGCGGCGCGGGCGGCGCGATCCGCATTGAAGTTGTCGTCGCCCAACATGACAATGGCGTCGGCCTGCGCGGGGGTTTCATCGACAACCCAGAAGCCGCCAACTAAGCGCAGCAGCGGATGGCGCACCACGTAGAGAGCCAAGAGCACGCACAGAAAGCAGAGAGAAAAGAGGAGACGAAAAAAAATCCCACCGAGTTCTGGGCTCCGCCCCAGAAAGCAAGCCACCGGGCGAGCCGTCATCTCGCTGGGTCCAGCCCACGCAGGCATTCCGCAGCTTGTTCGGGGAGTGTCCCGTTGAAGTAGACTTCCTTGAGGCTATAGGACTTGCTGCGAGCGGGCATGATGGGAAGGATTTCTATGTGCCAATGGTAATCCCCGGCGATCGTGGCCCAATACTCGCTCAATTCCCCCTTCGTCTGCAGAGTGTTCGGCGCGGTGTGCACAACCATGTGGTAGCTGGCGGAAACCTGCAAAAGCCGGCGCAGAGTCCGGCCCAGCAGGGTTGCCAAATTGCGTCGACTTTCACCGGGTAACGGAACTTCGAACTGATGATTGTGCGTGCGAGGCATCAACCAGGTTTCATAGGGCACGCGGGAAGCGTACGGACAAAATGCAAAGTAGTCTCCCACGGTATCCACCAGGCGTTTTTTTTGGCGGATTTCTTGCCGGAGGATGTCGCAGAACACGCACCGTTCCCGATCACGGAACCAGTCGCGGGCGGCACGAAGTTCATAGAGGGTGCGACGGGGTACGAAGGTCGTCGCCGTAATCTGCGAATGAGCGTGGGCCCACTCTTCCCCAGCGTCGCGTCCCTGATTTTTGAAGGTCGTCACGTATTTGAAGCGGGCGTCGCGCTTTAAATCGACGGTCCTTAACAGATAGGCCTCGAGCACACGCTGAATTTCTTCATCGTTGAGCTGGGCGAGCGTTCGTGAATGATCGGAAGTCTCCACGATAATTTCGTGTGCACCGACGGCTGCCATACGGTCGAAGATTCCATCGGCACTGCGCGCAGGGTCGCCTTCCACGTGATACAGCGGGAGGAAATGAGGATAGATGCGAACCTGGGGTTCGCCGCTCGGCGGCAGTTGAAGCAAGGGCGCACCGGCGGCCCCATCGCTCTCGCAAAACGGGCAAGGACCGGCGCGCTCTTTTTCTCGCTCTGGATGCCCGATGACGACCCAACTGCGCGTGATCGGGTCTTTGCGAAGTTCCATCGAGTGCCTTAGGAAATCGTGCGCGACTCATCTTATACCGAAGTTTCGCAACGGGACAAAACCGGAGTGTCCTTTTTTCTACCCCGAGAGCGCAACGACGCGTTTGTGGAGTCCCTAGAAGCTGCTTTGGTTTACACTGCGATCCGTGCGGAAGAACCAGAAGGCGCTGCGGGAGGTCAGGAAAGCTCCCCGCGCGGGCAAGATGAGCTTGCTGTCCATGATTGCGGCTACCTATTTCATGGTGGCAGGCGGGCCGTATGGTCTCGAAGAGATCGTGCAGAAGACGGGGTATCGCGCCACCCTGCTCATCCTGCTCCTCACGCCGCTTGTCTGGAGCGTTCCCACGGCGATGATGGTCAGCGAACTGGCCACCGCCATTCCCGAGGAGGGCGGCTTCTATATCTGGGTGCGGCGCGGAATGGGCCGGTGCTTGGGGTATCAGGAGACGTGGCTGACGCTCGCCGGTAGCGTGTTCGAGATGGCGCTTTATCCGAACCTGTTTGTGGCCTACCTCGGGCGGTTTGCGCCGGCCATGGTGGCAGGACATCGAGGGCTGATCATCGGATTCGGAATGATCGCGCTCTGCACCACGTGGAACGTTCTCGGCACCCGGGCCATGGGCGAGGGGTCGGTAGCGCTCAACGTGGCGTTGCTGCTGCCCTTCGTCGCCCTGGCAGTGATCGCGCCGTTTCACGCGCAGCGAGGGCCCACCGGGGGTGTCTCTCTTCATCATGCAGACCTGCTTGGCGGAATCCTGATCGCTATGTGGAATTACATGGGATGGGACAACCTCTCCACCATTGCCGGGGAGGTCGAAAATCCGCAGCGAACCTACACCCGCGCGATGTTCTGTGCCGTGGCACTGGTTACCGTGAGTTATCTGTTGCCGGTAGCTGCCGTGTCGCGAACAGGACTGGATCCAAACGCTTGGACCGAGGGCGGCTGGGTCGACGTGGGGCAGATCGTCGGCGGCGAAGCGCTGGGAGTAGCCATTGCGGTGGCCGGTGTCCTAAGCGCGGTCGGATCGTTTGGAGCGCTGATGATGTCCTTCACGAGACTTCCCGGCGCGATGGCCGAGGATGGTTATCTGCCAAAGCTATTTGCCAGGACCAGCCGACGCACAGGTGTGCCCTGGGTGGCGATCGTGGTTTGCGCCGTTTTTTGGGCAGCGTGCTACCCGCTGGGATTCGAACGCAGCTTGATTCTCGACGTGCTACTGACCGGGCTGAGTATTCTGCTGGAGTTTTGGGCGCTCGTCGCGCTCCGCATTCGCGAGCCGCATCTTCTCCGGCCCTATCGCATCCCGGGGGGGTTAGCCGGGGCAATTCTAATCGGAGTTCCGCCACTCGGAATGATCCTTGCGGCGCTCGTGCGCAACCGCAGCGAACTGGTCGGGCAGACGAATGAACTCGCCATCGGTGTTACGGTCATCGCCGCGGGATTTCTTCTCTATTTTGCCAGCTACTGGCTGGGAAAAAGCGCGGCGCTCAAAACTGCCCGAAGCCAGCGAACGGAGCCATGACCGGAAGCGACGAATTGGACCGCGTATTCATGCAGATAGCACTGGAGGAGGCTCGTGCTGCGTTTGACCGCGGCGAAGTACCGGTGGGAGCCGTGATTGTGGTCGATGGCGCTCTCGTGGCCCGCGCGGGAAACCGCACGATTGGCGACTGCGACCCGACAGCACATGCCGAGATCATCGCGCTGCGGGAAGCGGCCGGAATTACTCGCAACTATCGCCTTCTGGGCGCTACGCTATACGTCACGATCGAGCCGTGCGCGATGTGCGCAGGAGCCATGATTCAGGCTCGGCTCGACCGGCTGGTGTACGGGGCGGACGACCCCAAAGGGGGAGCGGTGCGTTCCTACTTTTCGGTCTTCGAGCATCCCCAGATCAATCACCGCGTGGAAGTGACGCACGGTCTGCTCTCAAAGGATGCGGCCGCGCTGCTTAAAAGCTTCTTCGCTGTGAGGCGCTAGCTCTGGATGAATCCGCTTCGGGTTCGTCTTATACTTTGGCTTCCGTGCGCTTCCACCCACTGAGAGGTCGCCGTGAAACGGTCGACGAAAATACTCGGGGCGATCGTGATTCTCATTATCGCGGCGTTGGTGCTGCTTCCTTTTATCGTAAATGCAGGCAACATCCGCCCCGCCCTGGAGAGGCAGCTAACGGCCGCACTGGGTCGGAACGTTCAGTTGGGCGATCTGAGCTTTTCGCTGCTCTCCCGGAGCTTGGTGGCGAGCGACATCACGATTGCGGATGATCCCAGCTTCAGCTCGTCTCCCTTTCTAATGGCCAAAGAACTGCGGATCGGCGTTTCTCTTGCACCTCTGATCTTCTCACACCAGGTGAGGCTGCGCAGTTTTGAACTCGAGTCACCGCAGATCAAAATCATGCGCGACTCCAACGGCACGTGGAATTTTTCAAGCATCGGGCACGCCGCCGACCGCGCTACGGCACCTAGCAACGGTTCCCTGCCCTCGCTGCCGGATCTTTCCGTCGGCCAAATCAGCATTGCGGATGGCCGGGCGGTGATCGGGACGTTGCCGGGGCACGGCGAGCCCAACGTGTATGACCACGTGAATTTTAAGGCCCATGACTTTTCGTTCGTGTCGCCCTTTGCCTTCGAGCTGTCTGCCAAGCTGCCGGCCGGGGGTACGATCCACGCCGACGGCCGGCTCGGCCCAATCAACCGACAGGACGGCGCGGCCAGCCCAGGCGACGCGCACGTTATCGTCAAGAACTTGGATCCGGTCGCGGCGGCATTTTTGAGCCCGAATGCGGGCCTGTCTTTTTTGGGGGACTTCGATCTGCACGCCGCATCCGATGGGCAAACACTCACCACGAGCGGCAGCGTCCACCTGCAAAACTTGAAACTTCGCAAAGGCGCGACGGCCGCGCCCAGACCGATTGAGCTTGCTTACACAGGCACGCATCGTTTGAAGGAAAACACCGGCGAGATTCAAGACGCAACGATAAAGGTTAGCGACACGGCGATCCACGTGAACGGCACGTATCAGATTCTCGAAATGGAGGCAAAGAACGCCGTGCTGAATCTGAACATCACCGGGCAGAACCTGCCGATTGATGATCTCCAGATGCTAATGGCGGCCGCTGCCGTTCGGCTGCCCAACGGGTCCTTGCTGAAGGGCGGGACCGTCTCTATGGACCTTGCCGTGACAGGGCAGGAAAATTCCCTGGTCATCGCCGGGCCGATCACCGTCGACAATACACGCCTGGTTGGTTTCGATGTCGGTTCCAAAATTCATGGCATCGCAGCATTGAGCGGCGTCCAAACGGGAGACACGACAGAGTTTAAGAAGCTGCGCATGCACGTGCATGTCACCAATTCCGGCACGGAAGTGGAGAAGATCGATGCGGTGATCGTTGCCATGGGCGAGGTCTCGGGCAGCGGGAGCGTCTCGCCGGACGATCAAGTGAACTTCAAACTCGTCGTCGGCGGCGTCAAGGCGAAGGGCATCGGCAAAGTGGGCATAGGACTTCTGACAGTGCTCAATGGTCAGGGAGGTGCCGCCGTCCCGCTACGCGTGACCGGCACCTCCGAGGAGCCCTCCATCACTGCCGACGTCGGCAGCATTGTCCAGAAACAAAAAAAGTCCCTCTTCAATAATAAGAACTAGCGCCTCGCGCGAGAGGGAAGGGATTTGACAGAGCAACTCTCGCACTTGACGTAGGCCATCACAGGGCGTAGCGTTTCTCTGCCCAGTATCTCTTGCGTGGCGCGCCAATCACCGAGCGCTGAGGTGAGCTTATGCCGAAGATTCTCCTACCTGCTGGTTCGATCACTCTTGTAGCTGTCTTACTTGGTTTTTCGACGGGGTGTTCCAAGCATGTCAGTGACGAAGCGATCACCAAAGACATCCAGAACCAAGTCGCGACCGACCCGCAAACGAAGGACTCCAACGTCACGGTGACGTCGAAAGATGGCAAGGTGACGTTAACAGGAACAGCCAGTAGCCAGGCCGCGCAGCAGAAGTTGGAGCAAATCGCCCGCCAGGAGCCTGGAATCTCGGCCGTGGATAACCAGATTTCGGTTCCTCCTCCACCCCCACCACCCCCGCCGATCGTAGTGCCAGCCGGAACGGATCTCGTCGTCACCTTAAGCCAGACTCTGGGATCCAAATTAAGCCAAACCGGCCAAACCTTTTTGGCCAATGTGGCGCAGCCGGTGAGCGTAGGCGGCCAGGTGGCAATACCGAAGGGATCGGCTGTCAGCGGCACGGTCGTTACCGCCAAAGAGAAAGGCAAGATCAAGGGAGAGGGCCAATTATCGCTTACGCTCAAAAGCGTCACCGTCAACGGGCAGACGTATCCGATTCAGACCGTTACGCTGGACAGCACGGTCAAAGGCAAGGGTAAGCGGACCGCTGCCACAACCGGTGGCGGAGCAGCGGGGGGTGCGTTGATTGGAGGCATAGCAGGAGGAGGAAAGGGAGCCGGCATTGGGGCTCTTGTCGGAGCCGGGGCGGGATTTGTAGGAGGTGCGTTCACCGGAAACAAACAGATCGAGCTTCCGGCAGAGTCTGCGGTCACCTTCAGCTTGTCGGCACCACTGACACTTCCACCACCCTCACAATAGTCCTCGCTTCGTTGCGGCGCAAGCTGGAGACCGCGCAGGAGTTACACGTCTCGATTTTCTGTGGCCTCAGAAAGAATTCCTGACCAGAGCCGCCGACGACCCATACTAGCTGGAGACTTGCAGGGGGTGCGGCTTCTGGCTCCGCGCTGTTCTTCCGAAAGTGTAAATCGTGAGCCTGCTGGTGGGCGTAAGCTCAGCGCGGTAGAACATCGGTCTTCTGGATGCACCTCTCTTGTCCTAGTCCCATAAATATGGGAGGATAGGATATGAAGACAACGCTCGAAATTCCCGACCCAATCTTCCGTCGCGCGAAGTCGAAGGCCGCAGAACAAGGCATTCCGCTGCGCCAGTTCGTCACCGAAGCCGTTGAAGATAAACTGGC
>Ga0187783_10002298_pt1 | contig 14208 bp, 13 predicted proteins | sample 1015_SJ02_MP02_2_FD_132471 | JGI IMG/M metagenome (GOLD analysis project Ga0187783, IMG submission 132471) | Tropical peat soil microbial communities from peatlands in Department of Meta, Colombia - 1015_SJ02_MP02_20_MG | ecosystem: Environmental > Terrestrial > Soil > Wetlands > Peat | place...
CTTGCGCTGCTCCGCACGGGCGCGGCCCATTCCGATCCCGGGGCCGGCTATCTCGTCGCGCTCGAGCCGGGTCTGCATAAGCCGCCGCTCTTTCTCCCGCGCGCAATCGCGCTGCATTGCGTCGAGAGCCCGGCGCAAACGGCAGCCTACCTGGAGCGCCACGGCATCTCGCTCGAAGCGCTCGCGGTGAGCTCAACACGCCCGGATCTGCTCGAGCTGGCCGTGCGCATAAAGGCCGCCCGCGTCACGACCTTCGGAAGCCTGCAGGCACCGCCGCTGGGCGCTTTTCACGGGGGCCGTCCACGCATTGCCGAGTTCGTCCGCTGGATCGTGAACGAAGCGTGAGCATTCCCGGGCCGCGCACTGCAGCCTTAGCGCGCCGGTTACGCGCCCGCGAGTCGCGCAACGTCACGTTCATTGCCGAGGATTTTCCGATCTTTTGGGAGTCGGCACGCGGCGCGACGGTCGTGGACGTAGATGGAAACGAATACATCGATTGCACCGCGGCCTTCGGCGTGGCGAACGCCGGACACGGCAATCCGCGCGTTGCCCAGGCCTTGCACGATCAGGCCCGCCTGCTGATGCACGGCATGGGCGACGTCCATCCTACGGAAGTGCGCGTGCAGCTCTTGGAAAGGCTCGCCGACATACTCCCCTGCGAGCTTACGACGACGTTCTTGGCCACGACCGGCTCCGAGGCGATCGAAGCCGCGCTCAAAACCGCCGTTTTGATCACCGGAAAATCGCGCTTCGCCGCATATCGCGGCGGTTATCACGGGCTTTCTCTCGGTGCTCTCGGGGCGGGTGGAATCGAACGATTTCGCGCTCCGTTCGCCGCGGTGCTCGGTCCCGCGCCCGTCATCCTAGAGTTTCCACACGCCGAAGAGGGCGCAGTCCAGGCGGCGGCTCGCACGCGCGAAGCCCTCGCCGGACATGACGACGTCGCAGCGTTGGTCATCGAGCCGATCCAAGGGCGTGCCGGCTGCATCGTTCCCCCCGATGGTTACCTGCGCGAACTGCGCGCGATCTGCGACGAGCGCAACGTCGTGATGATTGTCGACGAGCTCTTCACCGGGTTTGGGCGAACGGGCGAATGGTTTGCGGTCGACCGCGAACGCATCGTTCCGGACATTCTTTGCATCGGCAAGGCGATGGGCTCGGGCGTCCCGATCAGCGCTGCGGTAGGACGCGCGCGAATCATGGATGCATGGCCCGCCTCGACCGGCGAGGCTTTGCATACCTCGACGTTCCTTGGAAATCCGCTCGGTTGCGCGGCCGCGCTTGCCACCATCGACGAACTGCAACGTCACGAGCTCCCGGCTCGGGCCAAACGTCTCGGCGCCGGCCTCGCTTCTCGACTTGGCGAGTTACGCGCGCACCGCCGCGTCGTTGAGGTCCGCGGGCGCGGATTGCTTTGGGGCGTGCAGCTCGTCAACGCGGCAGTGGCGTCGCAGGTCGTGAAACGCGCGCTCACGCGCGGCGTCATGCTGTTGCAATCGGGCATCGCAGGCGACACGATCTCAATAACCCCGCCACTGGTTATCGAGGAGTCCCAGCTCGCCGAAGCAATCGAAACGCTGCAACAGATCGTCGGAGAATCGGCATGAAACCCTACCGCATCGGTATCGTCGGCACGGGGTTCGGCGTGAGCACCCATCTGCCCGCGCTCAAGCACCACCCGCGCTTTGAAGTCTTGGCGCTCGCTTCGCCCTCCAGCGCCGCGGAAGTCGCGCGCCGCGAGGATATCGGCCATGCGTTTCGCTCCTGCGCCGAGATGGTGGCCGGCTGCGAGCTCGATGCTGTCACCGTCGCGTCACCGCCCTTTGCCCATCGTGACGACGTGCTCGCCGCGCTTGCGGCCCACAAGCACGTGCTGGCCGAGAAGCCGTTCGCGCTTAACGTGGAAGAGGCGCGCGCGATGATCGAGGCGGAACGACTGGCGGGCACCGCCTGCGGGGTCGTGCACGAGTTCCGCTTCGTAACCCAAACTGCCGCCTTGCGGGAGCTCGTCGCGCACGGTCATCTCGGCAAGTTGCGGGATATCGAGGTGACGCTCTTTCGCACGTCGCTGCGCGCAAACGAGCGCCGTCCGCGCGGGTGGTGGTTCCAACGCGAACGCGGCGGCGGGTTGGCCGGCGCGGTGATGTCGCATCTCTTCGACCTCGCGAACTGGCTTGCGGACCGCGATCCGCTGCGCACGATCGGTTTTCGCCGCACCGCCAATCCACGGCGCACCGACGATCTCGGTTACTTTGAATCCACGGTCGACGACGGCGCTTTTGCGCTGATCGAGTACGCCGACGGCTTAGTCGCGCGCATCTGCGCCGACGCAACCGCCGCGGTCGAATCCTACACGTCGGCCGTCCACGGTGAGACGCGCACCGCGGTCGCGAGCGGCCCGGTCGTCACGGATCTCGCTCTGTACGCCGTTGACGGCAACGAAACCGACGAGCTTGCTTGTAAGCCTTCGCCATACCGCGCGCTCGCGCGCATCAACGGGAGCGTCCCGCCGCTGATGGAGCTCTACGACGAATTCGTCAAAAAAATCGAGAGCAAGGCCAACGCGCTTCCGACCTTCAGCGAAGCGTTACGGACCCAAGAGTCGCTCGCGGCGATCGGCTACGAGGTGTCGCCAGAGCATTCCTAACGCGGTTGTCGTTGCGCGCCCGATGATCACCGCGCGCTCGCCGCTGAACTGCGCGCAGCGAGACTTTGCGCCGGCGGCGTCGTCGAGAGCGAACCAGACGAGGCCGACGGGCTTCTCCGCCGAGCCGCCCGCCGGACCGGCAATTCCCGTCGTGGCCAGCGCCACGGTTGCGTTCAAACGCTCGCGCGCGCCGCGCGCCATCTCGAGCGCAGTTTCTTCACTTACGGCGCCGTGCCGCTGGAGCGTCGCAACGGCGACGCCCAGTTGTTCGATCTTTACCGCGTTGCCGTATGCGACGACCGCGCCCGCGAAGCTTTTCGAAGCGCCCGGAACGCTCGTCAACGCCGCCGCAATTCGGCCGCCGGTCACGGACTCGGCGACGGCCAACATTTCCTCCCGCGATTGCAGCAGCGCGAGAATCGCGCTTGCAGGCGTGTCGTCGTCGCAGCCGTAGACGTAACCTTCCAACCGCCGCTCGATCTCCGCCTCCAACGGCGCGATCATTTCTCGCGCGGCCGGCGCCGAGGCGGCCTTTGCGGTCAGCTTCACGTCGGCGCGAAAGTCGTGCGCGAGCACCGCAATCTTCGGGTTTTCGCTGGCGCGAAACAGGTCGGCGATGCGATGGTCGATCTCGGATTCGCCGAGCGCGATGGTATGCAAAACGCGAGTGTAAATCGCCTCCCCGCACTCTAGCCGCTCGCGTAGAAACGGCAAGACCCGTTCTACCAGCATCGGTTTCATCTCTCGCGGCACGCCGGGCATGCAAACCACGAACTTCCCATCGCCTGAAAACGCAACGAAGCCGGGCGCGGTGCCGTTGGGATTGGGAAGCGGAACGCTTCCGCGCGGCAGCGCGGCTTGCTTTCGGTTGTTCGGGCGCATCGGCCGCCCAAGCGCGGCAAAAGCGCGCTCCATCTGCGCCAGCGCGGGCTCGTACATCTCGGTGTCGAGCCCGAGCGCGTCGCAAACGGCTTCCTTCGTTAGATCGTCTACCGTCGGCCCGAGCCCCCCGGTGGTGATCACACCGTCGGCTCGCGCGAGCGAATCCTTAACCGTCGCGGCAATGCGGTCGCGATTGTCGCCCACTACGTGGGCGGTTCTCACGTCTACGCCGTTCTCGGCAAGCCGCTCCGCCACGAACTTGGTGTTGGTGTCGAGCAGCTGACCGAGCAGAATCTCGGTTCCGACCGCGATCAGCTCAACGCTCGCCATCGTCGTCGAACCAGCCCGGATACTCGAAGCGCACGTCCGCCCGAAAACCGCGCGCCGCCTCGATCATCGCCTCGCGCCGAATCGCAGAGTCTTGCGGTTGGGGGTGCGCGGCTCGCGTTCGCTCGCGGCGCTTTGCCAGTATCTCCACAAACCGCGCGAATCGCGCGTCCATCGCGCGCTGCAAACCTTGCTTGAGCGCTTTTCCCACGCGCGGCGCCAAGCCCGCGGTGGAAATCGCGACGCGCACCGGCCCCGCCTTCGCGATCGCCGCCATCGCGACGAAACCGTACCGCGGCTGATCGATGCAGCATAGCAAAAACCGATGACGTTCGGCCAGCGCGCGTAGACGCGCCGAAAGCGCTGCATCCTGGGGCGTTGAGATCACGAAGAACGCGTCGCCGAGCTCTTCGTCGCGCAAGTTCCGGGGATCGTGCACTCGCCGCACCTGCGCGCCGGCCTCTTCCAACGCTGCGGCTTTTTCGATCGCTTCGCGGTCGTCGGCTGCACCGATCACGACGCAGGTGCGGCCTTCAAGGTTGAGCCCCACCGGAAAAAACGCCCTTCGACTTCGCGTCCCCTCGCTTCGCTCAGGACCGCTTCGCTCAGGATGACACATTTGTCAATAATCGACCGGGCGCAGATAGAACTCGTTGATCGCCGTGCTGCTGAGCAGCGCGGTCGTCGGCAGATGGCGCTTCCAATGCGTCGCATCAACGCGGTTGCGAACGAGCAGCACCTCGTCGGTGGAGAAGCCGTGCTCCACGAGCTGCGCGTCGGAGTAGCCCAGCAGGATCTGCGCGAGGATTGCGTCGGCGCGCTCGTAGCTGATCCCGAGGTCGGCTTCGTCGGTTTGATCGGCTTGCAAATCCGCGGTCGGGGCCTTGTCGATCAGCCGTTGCGGAACGCCGAGGTACCGCGCGAGCGCCCACACCTGGCACTTGAAAAGATCGCCGATCGGATTGACGGGCGGGGTGTCGTCGGCATGCCAGGTAAAGTATCCGAGCAGACGTTCCGTTTTGTTTCCCGTTCCGACCGGCAGCGCATCGAGTTTTGCCGATTGGTCGAAGAGTACGACCATCCGAGTCCGAGCCATTACGTTTCCGCGGCGGCGCGCATCGGCTTCCGGCTCGTACTGCAAGTATCCGTCGACCGCAGCGGTGATGTCGATGGTGCGGCACTGAATCTTTAAGGCGTCGACTACCAATTGCGCATCGGTGAGGCTCGATGGATGAGACGTCTTATACGGCATCCGAATACCATAGACGTTATCGGCCCCTAACGCGTGGGCGCAGAGAAAAGCGGTTACCGCCGAATCGACGCCGCCCGAGAGGCCGATGACCGCGCGCGGTATCCGGCGGCGCGCGACCAGTTCGTCGCGAAGGAAGGCGACCAGCCATTGCGTCGCAAGCGCGGCGTCAAGCCCGGGTGCCGCGAGCGCCCGGGCTGGGCTTTCAAAGATCGGCAGCGTCATATCGGCTTCGCAGTAAGGAAAGATCTTCGTCCATCAGCAGATCCGGCAGCGCGTCTTCCAGATCCCCGAGCAACGGCAGCCTGGCGCGAGCCAAGTCGATCTCACGCAGATCGAGATCGGCCCGTACGATGCACGCGTCGGCGGCGGGCGCCTGGACCAGCACTCGCCCGCGCGGGTCGATGACGCAAGAAGAGCCCGTCATCCCCTTCCCGCCCTCGAATCCCGTTAGGCCCGCATATATAACGAAGATGCCGTGCTCGATTGCGGCCAGGCGCAACATCTCGCGCCAGTGCCGGATGCTCTCCAGTTCGCCGTCCCCTCCACCTTCGATGCCGCGGCCCGGCGAGGCGCTTGGAACGATGAGGATTCGCGCTCCCTTCACCGCGGCAATGGTCGGAACGATCGAGTGCCAGGCGTCCTCGCAGATAACCACCGCCATCGGGCCGAAGCCGGTTGCGAAAACGCCGAGCTTGTGGCCACGCGATAGAAAACGCTCCTCATCGAAGACGCCGTACGTCGGCAAGAACATTTTGCGGTGAACGTGGACGATCCGTTCGCTGCCGGACTCCACGCGGACGTATATCGCGCTGTTATAATACGTCCCGCCGTCGTTCTCGAAAAAGCCGGCCGCGATGTCTGTCGGCGCTGCGGATGCCTTACGCCACGCGCGCGCGAGATCGGACGCAAAACTCGCTGCGGGAAGCGCCAGATCGTATACGGCCCCCTCGAGAAAATAGCCGGTCAACGCCGCCTCGGGAAGCGCCACCAAATCCGGCGGGTTGGCCGCGAGCTGCGCGAACGCCTCGCCGGCGTCCGCTAGATTGCGCGCGTATTGTCCTTTAGCCGGCTTGGTCTGAATCAGCGCGACGCGCAGCCGCGTAGCGTGGTCGGTCACCGGCCCAGGCTCGTCGCCATCTCCATCTGCTCGTCGCCCGGAATCTTTCGGCCAAGTTGCGCGGCGCAGCTTTCGGCGGGATACGTCCAGATCTCGGCGAGCGTCGGATGCAGGTGGGGGATGCGCATAAACTGCTCGACGGTCGCGTCGAACCGCATCGCAACGATGAGTTCATGAATTAGCTCCGAGCCTTGTGGGCCGAGCACCGCGGCGCCGAGAATCCGGCCGCTCTCGCGATCGGCCATCATCTTCACGAACCCTTTGGTCTTGCCGAGGCACTGCGCTTTTCCGTGCTCGGCAAAATCGTACCGTCCGACGACGTAGGGAGTCCCTTCGCGTTGCAGCTCCTTCTCGCTGGATCCGACCGCGGCGAATTGCGGGTCGGTGAACACCGTGCGTGCGCCCGCCAGACGATACTCGGGCACCTCGCCGGCATCCAAACAGGCGTTGCGCGCCGCCACTTCACCTTGGTAGATCGCGACGTGCACCAGCATGTACTCTCCCGTCACGTCGCCAACGGCATAGATGCTCGGGTTGCTCGTGCACAACCGTTTGTCGACCGTAATCCCGCGGTAATCGTACGAAACGCCCGCTTTCTCCAACTCGAGTCCCACAAGGTTCGGCGTTCGCCCGAGCGCGTAGAAAATCTCATCGCCGGCCACTTCGCGCTCCACGCCTCCCTGAAGGTAGCGCACGAGTTTCTTGCCGTCCCGGCGCTGCGCGGCAACCAGCGCGGCATGCGCGATTACGTCGATGTCCTCTTCGCGGAAATATCGCGTCAGGTCGTTTCCCACGTCGTCGTCGGATTGCGTCAGCAAATGTCCGCTGCGAATTAACATCGTCGTGCGCGCGCCAGTCCGAGCCAAAAATTGCCCGAGCTCACAGGCGGTGTACCCGCCGCCCAGCACGATTACCGATTCCGGAATCGACTCCAGCTCGAGCACCGCGTCGCTGTCGATATATCCGGTTTCCTCCAAACCCGGGAGGGCGACCGGCTGCACCACGCTTCCGGTTGCGATGACAAACTTCGGACTTTCCAGCACAATGCGCTCGCCGACCGCAAGCTGCGTCGGCGAGAGGAAGCGCGCCCGCCCTAGATAGAGCGGGAACGCCTGGATGCCTTCAACTCGGTACTCCGCAAATCCGCGGATCAGCTCGCGCTTGCGCGCCGCCACGAACGGCATGTCCACACGCAGCGTCTGCGCCGTGACGCCGAGCGCGCGCGCGTCGCGCGCATCCTGCAAAGCATCGCTCGTGGCCAACAGGGCTTTACTCGGCATGCAGCCGCGCAAAATGCACAAGCCGCCAAGCGGCCCCTCATCCACGAGCGCCACGTCGCAGCCGACGTCGCGCGCGGTGCAAGCCGCGGCGTAGCCCGCGGAGCCCGCTCCAACGATAACGATGTCGTGGCGCCGGGACTCGTCGCGCATCAAAAAGCGCCCTTAACGCCCGTGCGGGCGTGCACTCAGGCGGTGCGTCGATTCGATGAAGCGCACGGTGCCGGACGAATGAACCAGGATCGAGTGCGTTCGCGCCTTGTTTCCGAAGAAACGCACGCCGCGCACCAAATCGCCGTCGGTGATTCCGGTCGCGCAGAAGATCACGTCGGCGCCTCGAACCAGATCGTCGAGTTCCAAAACGCGCTCGACGTCGCCGAAGCCCATCTCGACCGCGCGTTGCGCTTCGGCGGGGTTGCGCGGTTGAAGACGCCCCATGAAGTTTCCGCCAAGGCACTTGATTGCGGCGGCTGCGAGCACGCCTTCGGGCGCCCCACCGGTTCCCATCGCCACGTGAATACCCGTCGACTCGATCGCGGTCGCGATGCAAGCGTCGACGTCGCCGTCGGATATCAACCGAATGCGCGCGCCGGCGTGGCGCACCTCGGCAACCAGATCGGCGTGACGCGGGCGATCGAGGATGATGACGCAGACGTCGTTTATCGGTTTTTCGAGTGCGTTGGCTACCGCTTCGAGATTCTCGCGAACCGGCGCGTCGATGTGCACGTATGGCGCCGCCTTTGCTCCTACCGCCAGCTTTTTCATATAGGTATCCGGCGCGTGCAGCAAGCCGCCGCGCTCGGCGATTGCCATTACTGCAATCGCATTGGGCAACCCATTGGCCACGAGATTCGTGCCCTCGACAGGGTCGACTGCGATGTCGACCTCCTTGCCGCCGGCACCCACTTCTTCGCCGATATAAAGCATCGGTGCTTCGTCGCGCTCGCCTTCGCCGATGACGATCCGTCCGGCGATCTCCATCTCGCCAAGCGATTCCCGCATCTTTTCGACCGCAGCGCCGTCGGCCGCGTCGCGCTCGCCGCGCCCCATCCAGCGCGACGCAGCAAGCGCCGCGCTCTCAGTCACCTTTACGAAATCGAGCGAATGGACCGGATGGTCGAGCACTGCACGCGCGATCGATCGTGCCATTGCAAGGAGCCTACAAAGGGAAGCAGGTTATTTCCTGTTAAAACAACGCACCGCGTGTCCGCCGGTACCCGTCTTTCACGACCCCTGCAATCGCGGGTCTTCCGTTTCGCCGACCTGTTCGTTGCGGGCTGGCCGGCGCCGGCTGTCGTTATGCTGGCCGGCCTCACGCTTGGTTTTTTCGGTTGGTACGCGCTGATCGTTCCCAGCTACCACGGGGATGCCGCTGAGGCAGGTTTGCTGGCGGGAATCTTCGGCGGAGTGGTGCTCGTGGCAACGGCTTGGATCGGCTATTCGCTATACTTTGCGCGGCGCGCCGGGATTACGTTCGTTCGATCGCTACAATACGACGCCCTGACGTGGCTCCCGTTACTGCTGCTGTGGCTTACGTTCGTGCTGCCTCCGCAACTGACGCACGGCGCGCGCCTCCTGCTCGTGGCCTTGATGCTGACCTGCATCGCAAAGCTTCTGATAGCCGCGCGGTTCAACCAGACCGTTCGCGAGGTTCTGATCGATTTCGTCGCGACTCGGATCGCGATCATCGTCATCGCCGAGCTGGCTGCCGTCATCATCGGGCAGCGCGCCGGAACGCACGTTCAAGAGTCGTCGTACGTTCTTCTCAACGTCTGGGGACGCTGGGATGCGGTGCACTACTTAGACATCGCGACGCAGGGCTACCAAGGCACCGACATGGCGTTCTTTCCGTTCTATCCTCTGTTGATACGGCTGGTGGGAGCGCTGGCCGGCAACCATCTCATCGCCGGCTTGCTCATCTCCAACGCCTCGTTCTTCTTCGGACTGCTCTATCTCTACAAGCTGCTCGAGCACGAGTACGATCGTTCGGTGGCGCGCCGCGCGATATTTTACGTATCGATCTTTCCGACGTCCGTTTACTTCGCCGCGGTATACACCGAGTCGCTGTTTTTCATGCTCACCATAGCGTCGTTTTACTACATGCGGGCCCGGCATTGGTGGATCGCCGGTGCGCTCGGCTTTTTCGCGGCGCTGACCCGCGTCGAAGGTGTGCTGCTGCTGGTACCCTTTCTGATCGAATGGGCCTCCCAGGATCATCCGATTCGCCTACGCGACGTAGCCGATCTGGCTGCCGCCGCCCTGATTCCGCTGGGATTAGCAACCTACATGGGGTATCTCTGGGTGCTGCGCGCCGACCCGTTCTATTTTTCGCACGTTCAGAGTCATTGGAATCGATACCTCGCGCCGCCCTGGGTTAGCGTGGCAAACGCCTTCGGCAAACTCGTGCACGGCCCCGGCGCACCGACGGTCGCGCATCAGTCGCTCGAAATTGCGTTTACGCTGCTGATGATCGCGGTACTGCTGGGCGGCTGGAAGCTCCTGCGACCGTCCTACATTGCGTACATGGCGCTCTCGATTCTCGTTCCGATGTCGACCTCGAACTTGATGTCGATGCCGCGCTTTGCGCTGGTGTTATTCCCGATGTTCGCCATTCTCGCGCGTTGGGGCGAACGGCCGTGGGTCAACAACGTGATTTTGGCCTTCTCCCTGCCGTTGCTCGGTCTGTTTACGGTTCTTTTCGCCGATTGGTACTGGGTTGCGTAGACGCGGCGTCCAGCAATTTTTGAAGTTCGGAGCGGTCGGCACCTCGGGGCTAGTCGTCAATTTCGTCGTCGCTCACGCGCTTGAAAAGACCACCGCGCTCAGTTGGTTCGCCGACTTTGCGATCGGCTTCATGGTCGGCGGCATCTCGAATTACGTTCTCAATCGCATTTGGACGTTCGGCTCGCGCCGCAATCCCTTGATCGAGGGCCTGCAGTTTCTGGCCGTTTCCGCAGTCGCGCTGCTGGTCGGCAAGGTCGTCTTCGCCGCCGCCCAGCGCACCGGGTTCCATCACTTTACGATAACCTGGCTTGCTGCGACCCTTTCCGGCACCTTCGTGAACTTCTTCCTCAACAAGTATTGGACGTTTCGTCACCTCAATTGAAGGTCGTGCAATGGCGGCTCGCGCTGCTGGGCGTCTTGCTGATCGGACTTGCGCTCCGGCTGCACGGCATTCACGATCCGATCTTGGACCATCCGGCATGGCGGCAAGGCGATACTGCGGCAATCGCCCGTAATTTCGCCCAGATTCGCTACGACATCATGTATCCGCAAACGCTTTACAACGGCCCGCCGCCGAATTACGTCGAGCTGGAGCTGCAGATCGTGCCGTTCGCGGCCGCGACGCTCTACAAACTGTTTGGGATCCACGAGATCTTCGGACGCCTCATCACGTTGGCGTTCAGCCTCGCAACTACGTTGCTGCTGGCGTACTTCGCGCGCTGGCTCTTCGACGACGCGCCGGCCGGAATCACCGCCGCGTTCTTCTACGCGGTCTTTCCGGGCAGCGTCTACTACGGGCGAGCCTTCATGCCCGATTGCGCGATGGCCTTCTTTCTCGCCGCCTCGCTCTACGCGGCGTCGCGTTATCTCGCCGGCGAGGGACGCCTCGGCGCGCGCGGCTTGGCCGGCACCACGCTGCTGCTGACGATTGCCTATCTCGCCAAGCCGGTCGCCGTGCTCGCGCTGATCCCGCTGCTGGGACTGATCGCGCAACGCACGCGCAGTCGCCGCCCGACGCCTCCCGCATTTGCGGCGATCATGCTGGTTGTTCCACTCGCCGTGCTCTGGCTCTACGATCGCGCGATCGCCTCCTACGCCGAGTGGCACTGGGCCGGCGGCATTGCGCAGCTGCACGTTCTGCCGGCATTATCGCGCGCCTTCGGCAGTGCGGCGGCATTTGGAATGAAGCTAACCAACTTCCGGATCGCGCTGGGAATGCTGCGGCAAACCTTGCTTGGCGGGATTTCGTGCGCCGTCGCGATCGCAAGTTTCGCCGCGGTGCCGTGGATTCGCACGCGCAGCAACGCGTTGCTCTGGGGTTGGCTCGCGGGCGGGCTCCTCTACGTTTTCGTCGTCGTCACCGTCGAGCGCGTCGACTACTACATGCTGCCGCTGCTGCCGCTTGCTGCGCTCGTTATCGGCGGCGCGATCGCGCGGTTTTGCACGTCGGTTCGCAACGCCGACGTCGCGCCGGTCGCCCGCTACGCGCTTTGGGCGCTTCCTGCGGTCGTCGCGCTCGCCGTGCTGCTGGGCAGCCGCGCGCCCGTCGCCGCATACTACGGCTATTCCAAGCAGGTTTATCGCAACGCCGTCGCGCTCGACCGCTCGCTGCCCAGCGCAGCGCTGGTGGTGATCGGCCACTACGGACCGGATGTGCAGTATTACATCGACCGCTTCGGGTGGGAGGAGGATCCGGTGCTGTGGACGCCCTTCGACGAAGAGAGCGCAATCCGCAAAGGCGCCCGCTATTTCATCTCGATCGAGGATAATCGCCTGCGCCGCAACATCGAGCTGTGCGCCTGGTTGACGCGGTTTCCGGTCGTCGATGCCCACGAGTGGCCCGTGTATGAAACCGATCCGCGACTCGCATCGCGCTCTGCCGAGCCGTTCTGGCGCGAGTTTCGCCGCGCCGAGCGAGCCGGCGCCGGGAGAGCGTTTCTCGACGCGCGCGGACTATGCCGGGTTACGGCCCGATCGCGCTAAACGTTTCGAGCAGTCCTTGGAACGCCTCGGGTGTCACGGAGATCGAGCCGCGATACGGAAAATCGAGCGCAAGGATCAAGAACAGAACAAGCCCGATCAAGAAGCTCAAGCCGCCGATCATCAGCTGCTGCATCACGGTCCGCTCGAAGCCGAACAGGCAGGTGAACGCCACGGTCACCACCGCTCCCACGATCAGGACGAGCCATATGATGCCGTTGATTCCACGTGCGTAGACGGTTAGGCGTTCCTCGCGCCCGGTCAGGGCGGTCTCCATTGCGGAGAGCATTTGTGCTTGAACGTCCGCCAAGCGCGCGGAGTCTACCGACAGCCCGCGAATTTCGCGGTCGGCCTCCTCGAGCAATGGACTCGACACTTCCGATTTCTCGCCGCGGCGCATCCGCGGCCACTCCTCCTGTGCAACCCAAATAGCGTACGTGCGCAGAACCGAGCGCAGCCGGGCGCCGTCCCGAAACGACCCGGCGTCGCGATAGACGGTCGCCAGCGCGCCGGCTTCGTCGAAGCTGCGCGCCTGGGCCTCTTGAAAACGCTCCCAGACGCCGATCGCGACGAACGCGAGCAGCACCGCGTAAATCACCCCGATTACGGCCAGAATGAAGCCGGCCCGGTCGTTGTGCGCGCTGCGAACTTCTTGCGACGTAAACCTTCCGACGAGGTATCCGATCAGGAGCGAGAATCCGACGAAACCGCCGACCACGACGAGGCCCGCCAACGGCGTCGGCAGCGACTCGAACCAGGAGATCATCGATTCAAGGTAACGGCAGCAGCGAGGCCGCTCCGAACGTCGTGCCTTCGGAAGGAGTCTCGGGTACGCCCGAGCTCACCAGTTGGCGGTAGAGAATCAAGCGATTGGTATTTCTCGTCAGTTCCAGCTCGAGCTCGTAACTGCGCTTGATCGCCGCCGTGAGCTCGTCGGTATCGAACGTGTATCCGAAGCGTTTTAGATTTCGCACCAGGAGCGCGTTGGTAACGTTGAGTTGCGCGTAGGCGCGTTGAATCTCTAATCCGGCCGTCCGGTAGGTCGGATAATTGGCGATCACGATCTCGCGCTGCAGTTTTGCCTGGTCGAGCGTCGCCTTGAGCGCAGCCAGCGGCGCGCTCTCCGGATCGACGGACAGACCTTCATCGACCGTCGCCAGAGCGTCTTCGAAGGCCCCTTTGGCGTACTCCAACCGCGCCAATGCCGCCGCCGCCTCGACGTACCCGCCGCGCGCCGGCGCATTTGCGGGATCGACTCTCAAGGCGAGCCGAAAGGCCAGCTCGGCGTCTCGGGCATTGCCCCTGGCCATCGCAACTTCGCCCTGATGGACCCGCGTGTTGACGATCCAGTGCTCGATCGAGGCGGCACACCCCGCCAATACGGCGGCGCCGCAGCATACGGTTAAGAGTCTACAAACGAACATGCATTGCGAATCCTGCAACTACCTTGATAATCACGGCGGCCGGATAGAGAACCGCTTGCGAGAGCAACGATCCGACGATCGCCGTAAGCGATAAGTAGAACACCATCGAGCGAACCTCCTCGACCGTCCGCTTGCCGTGAATCGCCTGGTCGGTGATGATCGCCGACGTCGGGTCAACGAACAGCGTGAAGGCGATCGTTCCGATCCCGTTGATGACCCCCGATAGCCCGACCGCGGTCCGGGCCACGCTCGGATCCAGCACCGACGCCAAATACGATGCCTGCACGCCGATCGCATAGACGCACATCACGACGGTATTAAACACCAAGAGCCGCTTCGGCAACTTCCGCCAGTCGAACGCGCGAACTTCCGCCCACGACGGAAGCCGCTCCGACCGCAGCACGTCAGCCAGAACTCGGGGTGCGCCCAAGCGCAGCAGCGAGTGCGGAATCGAACCGCGCGCCTCGAACGAATGGACCCCGCGCCGAAAAAGATAGGTGAACATCGGGAGGAACAACGCAAACACCACCATTCCGGCGGTGCCTGCCAGGATGATCAGCCGCAGCTGAAGGTCGAAC
>Ga0187783_10002299_pt1 | contig 14206 bp, 15 predicted proteins | sample 1015_SJ02_MP02_2_FD_132471 | JGI IMG/M metagenome (GOLD analysis project Ga0187783, IMG submission 132471) | Tropical peat soil microbial communities from peatlands in Department of Meta, Colombia - 1015_SJ02_MP02_20_MG | ecosystem: Environmental > Terrestrial > Soil > Wetlands > Peat | place...
CACTTTCGGCAATCGACTTGGGAATGTCGTCCTTTGTGGTGGTCTGCTTAGCAGAGCCTTTCTGCGCTGTCTTGAGTAGCGCAACTGCGGACAGAACAGCAACACAGATTATAAAAAATGGAGTAAAACGAATGATTCTCATTCCATCCTCCCGGATTCCACAAGCATACGCCTACAAGGGGTCGAAATTGATCGGCTGTTTGGGAGGCAACGGGTCATTCCCGAGTGAGACCGGCTGACGAGCGCCCCCGACCATCACTGACGATCCCTGAAAAGGAACAACTCATGAAGTCGCCCCTCATAAGAAAGGTAGGCGGGGAATATATGCCAGCTTACCAGCGCTACAGGGAGCAGCCCGCCGCGCATTGCGCCAAGGCACATGGTGGGCGCAAGTACATCTTCACCGATCAGATTGACCAACTCATTCGCGAGATCTACCTGAGTCATCCCGGCGCGAGGAAGCAGCCGGGCGTCCGTGCGTTGGCCAAGAAAGTGGGAATGCCCCACTGGGCTCTCAGGAAAAGAGCACGCAAGCTAGGCTTGGCACGCACCAAAGAGCTGCCGTGGAGCGAGCCAGAACTGGAGATGCTGGAACGTTATGCCTGGATGAGCGACGAGCGGATTCGCGGTTTGTCGGCAAACGGGAAGCAGACAAACGCTTTCCGATCACTTCCCGTTAAACCGTCATTCTGGCCTTTCGGCGGGGGTTCACACCTATGAATGCGCAAATCCGAAGCGGCCGAGGAGGGTCGCGTTAGAATTCGAGGCGCAATTGAAATGCAACCATCCGTGGGCTGCTATCTCTCGACAACCATGATTTGTTTCTTGTCGAGTTTGGATTTCAGGTCTTTGGTCGAAATTGTGCGATCCATCTCTGCGACCTTCCTTATCTCGTCGATTGTAGTATCCAGCCGCATCGGGCAATAATCTTACAGTCGGGGAAGGAGTGCCATGAGCAAGGTTCGAGTAGCCGCATTTTCCGTTTCGCTGGATGGGTTTGGTGCAGGGCTGCGACAAGATTTGCAGCATCCATTGGGAGTGCGCGGAACGGAAGCCCACGAGTGGTTTTTCCAGACGGATGTATTCAGGAAAATACAAGGGCGGAGCGGAATTACAGATGCTATTAAACAACTTGTGGAGTCTCACGGTGGCGGGAGCCGTGGTGTCGATAACGATATGGCTGCTCAGTCGTTCGAAAACGTGGGAGCGTGGATTTTGGGGCGGAACATGTTCGGGCCAGTGCGCGGGTCGTGGAAGGACGAGTCATGGAAGGGGTGGTGGGGCACAAATCCTCCGTTCCATACGCCTGTTTTTGTGCTCACACACTATGCGCGTGCTCTTCTCCCGATGGAAGGTGAAACCACCTTTTACTTCGTTACTGACGGGATCGAGTCTGCGCTAAAGAAGGCCAAAGAAGCCGCTCAGGGCAAAGAAGTCCGCGTTGGTGGCGGGGTCTCGGTAATTCGCCAGTATCTCGTGGCGGGACTGATCGACGAAATGCACTTGGCTTTTGCACCCGTCCTGCTAGGTGAAGGTGAGCACTTGTTCGCGGGAATGAATTTTCACGGTCTGGGGTTCGCGCCGTACAAGACTGTCATGGGCGAGAACGCGATGCACGTTTTCATCCGAAAATGACGTTCTATCAAGACGACAAGCGCGTGTTCTGCGACGTTCACCACCCAGAGAAAACTATCGTTATCGACCTGCATGACGAGCGATACAACGAATTGGTCGTGGAAGTGGATGAACCCCAAAGCGGAGTACGCTAGATTGCAATGAGTGCTCACACGCATGACTCGTGCCTTGTTCGGGGGATAGGCCGTATCGGGCTATGCTAGTGTGTGATCGCAGTTTCGCTGGAGGATTTCCGTGACATTTAAGGATGCACCAGTTGTGAAGACACAAATGCTTATCCCCAAACCGGTCGAAGATGTGTTCGAGGCATTTGTGAACCCCGCGATCACGACGAAATGTTGGTTCACGAAGAGCACCGGGAAGCTAGGAGCAGGCAAGGAGGTTCGCTGGGGTGGGAGATGTATGGTCTGTCCGTAAAAGTACGGGTGAAAGCTATTAATTGAAGCCAACCGCCGAATCCTGATTGAGTGGCATGATCCTCCTTTACCCGTCGAGTGGCTATTCAGTTCCCGCCCCGATGGTACGACCTTCGTAACTATCTCCAACTGGGGTTTTCGTGGAAGCGACGATGAGATGGTAAAGCAAGCCATCAATTCGATGGGAGGATTCTCGTTTCAGCGATTCCATCCGGGCTCCCTACGCCGGGAGTATACGCCGTCGCAAGTTAACTCCGGCAATGGCGTGGAAACAATCAAATCCGACCAAACGCGCTGTGCCCGATTCGCGGTTACAATCCCTCGGCCGCTGAAATGGAAGAGGGCTCAGAACCACACTGCAGGTCGGGCTTGGAAGCACCAGTGAGCTCTCGGTCTTAACTGCCGACGCACCAGGCTTCGTCAGCGTATACCATATAGTTCTTTTCCTCATTGTCCAGACCACCGGTCTGGTCCGCCACTGCAGGGATGCGATCGTGCCACAGGATAATCTGGCAGGCTCATCGAGCCGATGTCTAACAGCGGGAGGCTCTTTCGCGCTGCACACTGACGAACCAGAAGGAATCATCGGACGATAGACCCTCATGCCTTGAAAATCACCGACCCGCATCGGCGGAATTACACTGACGGTGATTTTCGCTTCTCTATTTCCGGCTGAGACAAGACAGTCTTTCCGCTAGATGGCTGCCACGGGCACAGTTGCTCCGAACACCGATGGCTTATTCTCCTGTGCCTCGACTACCGCAATAGCCGCAACCTTCACGATGTCATCGACCTCTGCACCACGTGGTAGGAGATGTACCGGCTTCGTCATCCCCATGAGCACCGGACCAATCAACTCGGCATCAGCCAGTTTCGTCAGTAACTTGCAAGCGATGTTGGCGGAGCTGAGATCCGGACAGATCAGAACATTGGCGCCGCCCTGTAACGGACTGAACGGATAAATCTCGCTCAGCATGTCCGGAGAAACCGCTACATCAGCCATGATCTCTCCATCGACGATGAGATTAGGATCGGCAATGTGCAGAAGTTCCACGGCTTTGCGAACCTTCTCCGACAGCGCATGTTTCACACTGCCAAAGCTAGAGAATGAGAGCATGGCCACTCGGGGAATTACATTGAAGCGCCGGGCTGCATCTGCCGTGCACAGCGCGATTTCGACCAGATCCTCGGCAGTCGGTTCAATGTTGACGCTGGTGTCGGCAATGAAGTACAGATCTCCCTTGCGCGTGATGATGGCATAGCAACCAGAGACTTTATGGAGCCCCTCGCGCATGCGCACAATTTGCAGCGCCGGGCGAATGACCTCGGGGAAGTGCTGCGTCACGCCGGAGACTAACGCGTCGGCGTCTCCCATGTGCACCATCATCGAGCCAAAAATATTGTGATCGTTGATAAGCACGCCAGCCTCGCTCAGGGTGACTCCGCGACGTTGTCGCAAGCGGAACAACTCTTCAATATAGGGTTCGCGCAGGCCTGACGTCGTAGGATCAATGGTGTGGAACCGTTGGACGTCGATGCCGAGGTCAGAAGCTCTGGCTGCGATCAACTCAGTGTTTCCCAAAAGAATCGGTGTTGCAATGTGTTCCTCGACCAGCACGTGGCAGGCACGCAGGATCTTCTCGTTCCCCCCCTCGGCGAAAACCACCCGCCTGGGGTTCGATTGTGCTTTGTGGATCATGATTTGTGCGACTTCGTGGGCCTTGCCCAGCCGGCGCTCCAACTGCTCCCTGTAACTCTCGATATCCACCGGTTCTAGAGCGACTCCGGTATCCATAGCGGCTTGTGCCACGGCCGAGGCCTCCCACACCAGCACTCGTGGGTCGAAGGGTTTGGGAATCAAATAATCAGGGCCGAACTCGAGATGCTCCAAAGCATAAGCGCGGCAGACCGAATCCGGAACATCTTCCTTGGCTAATGCTGCCAGGGCGCGGGTGGCAGCCAGCTTCATCTCTTCGTTGATGGCGGTCGCGTGCACGTCCAAAGCACCGCGGAAAATGAAGGGAAAGCCCAACACATTGTTTACCATGTTGGGATAGTCAGAACGCCCGGTGCACATAATGACGTCTTTGCGGCTGGCTCGGGCATCCTCATAGGTGATTTCCGGGTCAGGGTTGGCCATCGCGATAACGATGGGCCGGGCTGCCATCGATTGCACTATGTCTTGCGTGACTACGCCTTTGACAGAAAGGCCAACGAACAAATCAGCGCCCTCCATGGCCTCGGCCAATGTCCGCAGGGTTGTCTCTTGTGCGAACCGCTGCTTATAGGGATTCATCCCCTCAGCACGCCCCTTGTACACCACTCCCTTGGTGTCACAAAGGATGATGTTTTCGCGCTTTACGCCCAGGCGAACATAATGCTCGGCAGTGGCAACGCCCGAAGCCCCCGCCCCGTTGAACACCACATGAATCTTGCTGATGTCCTTTCCGACAAGTTCGAGCGCATTGAGAAGCGCAGCGCCGGTGATGATGGCGGTGCCGTGCTGATCATCGTGAAAAATAGGGATTTTCATTGTCTTCTTGAGCGTTTCCTCAATGTAGAAACACTCCGGCGCCTTGATGTCTTCGAGATTGATACCGCCGAAGGTGGGCTCGAGCAATTGGCAAACTCTAATGACTTCGTCGGGATTGCGACTGTCGATTTCAATGTCGAACACATCCACATCGGCGAAGCGCTTAAAGAGAACCGCCTTACCCTCCATCACCGGCTTGCCGGCGAGAGCTCCGATGTCTCCGAGGCCAAGAACTGCAGTTCCGTTGGTTACCACGGCCACCAAATTGGCCCGCGCCGTGTACCGGAAGGCGTCGTGTGGATTCTTGCGAATTTCCAGGCAGGGCTCGGCTACACCAGGCGTGTAGGCAAGGCTTAAGTCGTGCTGTGTACGGCAAGGCTTTGTGGGAGTAATTTCGATTTTGCCCGGCCGCATTCCCACATGGTAGTCAAGTGCCTGTTGCTTGCTGATTGCCATAAGATCCTCCTGCAGCAACCCACATTAGGCGGACGGGACCCGCCTTCTGTACCTATGGAATCTTCTTCTTCCTATCGGCGTGCTGGCTGTGAGGGCCGCTGCCGCAGTATGTGAGACAGGTCACGTCTGCGGTCGCCGGGTCGTGCCCTCTGCGCCGAGCGTTGGCCCGCTGCTCGGCGACCGTTGGAGGTGAAACGGTGAGCCTCCAAAGACCACGGTTTCCTAGCGGAGATGCGGACGGCGCGCAAGTGGCTATATAAAGTCAAGGGCGCTCCGCAGGACAAGGCGGAAGTGATTGTCTGCGCCAACAACTTTCATGGACGAACCGTGACGCTGGTAAGCCTTTCTACGGATTCCCAGTATCGCGAAGGGTTTGGGCCATTCACTCCAGGTTTCAAAATCATTCCATTCGGTGATGTGCGCGCACTCGAGGAAGTCATTACTCCGAACACTTGCGCATTTCTGGTCGAGCCGATTCAAGGCGAGGTGGGCATGATCATCCCACCCCCCGGATTTTTCCAAGAGGCCGCCAGGATATGTCATCAGTACCGCGTTCTCCTGATGGTTGACGAGATCCAATCGGGCCTGGGTCGGACCGGCAAGCTGTGCGCTTACATGCACGATGATATTAAGCCCGATGTTGTAATTGTCGGGAAGGCTCTTGGCGGCGGCTTCTATCCCGTTTCGGCAATTCTCTCGTCCTGGGACGTGCTGCGCGTGTATCGCCCGGGCGACCACGGTAGCACCTTCGGCGGAAATCCTCTGGGATGCGCCTTGCCGCGCGCTGCACTGCGCGTACTGGTGGAAGAGAAATTAGTGGAGCGTTCCTCCGAACTGGGTGCGTACTTTCTTGGCCTGCTGCAAACGCTCCGCAGCTCAGAGGTGAAGGAGGTTCGCGGCAAGGGCCTGTGGATCGGAATCGAACTGCATAGCCCCGCACGCCGATACTGCGAGGCTCTAAAGAAAGAAGGCATGTTGTGCAACGACACTCACGACCGCGTGATCCGAATCGCCCCGCCCTTGGTAATTCAACCGGACGAAATCGACTGGGCGTTCGAGCGGATCAGAGATGTGTTTGAGAAAGGCGGGGCACGGCGATGGTGCGACAAGGCACATCGAGTTGGGTATTCCTGATCGCAGGGTAAGCCGCGGACGACGATTCAGGAGATTCTCAACCCCAGGCTGCCTCCCTGTGTCCGTCGGGCGGCGCAATGGGTGTTATGATGAGTTTGTGTTAGGGTTTCGAGCACTGCTCGCGTGCTTGTGCTTGAGGTCACAGTTCGGCTGACGCGGAACGAATAGGCTAATGTCGGCAGTCTTGACAGCGGCCAGGCGAGGCGTACACCAGGTGGCTGAGCAGCATATTCTCGGAGCGGACCAATTAGGAAATCTCATCGAAGCGATAGCCCGCAAGGGCTATCAAGTAGTTGGTCCTACGCTGCGCGACGGGGCAATCGTCTATTACGAGATTCAGTCAGTCAAAGATCTGCCGCAGGGATGGACTGATGAACAGAGACCTGGAAATTACCGCCTGAAAGGCCGCGACGACGAAGCTTTCTTCGGATACGCTGTCGGACCCCAGAGCTGGAAAAAGTACACTCATCCCGCGCAGGTGCGGCTGTGGTCCGCCGAGCGCAAAGACAGCACATTCCGAATCCTGAACAATGAAGAGAAGCCAGAGACGCCGCGCGCCTTTTTGGGAGCTCGAGCGTGCGAACTGGCCGCGATCGCAGTGCAAGACCGGGTGCTGCTCGAAGATCGATACCGGGATCCAATCTACGATCGTCACCGTCGCGGCGCGTTCATCGTGGCGGTACAATGCACGCAAGCAGCGGCAACCTGTTTCTGCGTCTCAATGGGCACGGGGCCGCAGGTTTCAGGAGGGTTTGACCTTGTTCTGACGGAACTGCTCGACTCGAAAGGACATCGCTTCCTGGTGGCCGCGGGCACTGCTCGCGGGGCAGAAATTCTGTGCGAGTTGAAGGTTATTCCCGCCACTGAAGAAGACCATCGAGATGCCGCTGCCAGAGTGGAGGCGGCGGCCAGGCAACAGGTGCGCAGCATCGATACCACCGGGATCCAGGAGCTTCTCTACGAAAATTTTGAGCACCCGCGCTGGGACAACGTCGCCGCGCGTTGCCTGACGTGCGCCAATTGCACCATGGTCTGCCCCACATGCTTTTGCACTTCTATAGAAGAGGTGAGCGACATTAGTGGCAATCACGCAGAACGGTGGCGCCACTGGGACTCCTGCTTTACCCAAAGCTTTTCTTATATTCACGGGGGCAGCGTCCGAACTTCGGCCAAGGCCCGTTATCGTCAGTGGATGACCCACAAGCTCGCTTCGTGGATCGATCAGTTCGGCACTTCGGGATGCGTCGGCTGCGGTCGATGCATTACCTGGTGTCCAGTCGGCATTGACATCACGGAAGAGGTCCGGGCGATGCGAGAAGGAGAAAAATGTGGAAACCCTTGAGCGCATCATTGCTGACCACCCGTTCTTTGCTGGGCTCGATGGCGGTTTCACGAATCTGATGGTGAGTTGTGCTTCGAATGTGCAGTTCAAAGCGGGTACGTACATTTTCAAGGAAGGAGATGCCGCAAACAGCTTCTTCCTAATTCGCGAAGGCAAAGTGGCCTTAGAGTTGTTTCCTTCCCAGCACAAGCCGATCATCGTTTCGACCATCGGTATCGGAGAGATTCTGGGGTGGTCGTGGCTGTTCGAGCCATTCCAATGGAAATTCAACGCACGGGCGGCGGATAACGTTCGTGCCATTGCCCTCGATGGAAAGTGCCTGCGCACCAAATGCGAAGAAAATCATGACTTGGGCTATGAAGTTCTGAAACGATTTGCCCGGATCATAGAGCAGCGACTGGACGCGACGCGCTTGCAGTTGGTCGACGTATATGCAGTGAGGCGCTGATCATGCCGGTGATTACCGAATTCGATCCCATGCTTCCGCAGCCATTCCTAGTGCGAGAAGTATCCAAAGAGACACCGGATACATTTACCTTAAGGCTGGATCCCGAGGATATGACGACGGGAAGCGCCTTTCAGCCCGGTCAATTCAGCATGCTCTGGTCGTTTGGAGTTGGCGAGCTTCCGATCTCCATTAGCGGCGACCCAGCCCTGCACGACTGCCTGGTTTACACCGTCCGTTCTGTGGGACAGGCCACTCACTCCTTGGTGAACCAGAAAGTGGGTAGTAGTGTAGGTGTACGTGGTCCGTTTGGGGTGGGCTGGCCGGTGGAGACCGCGCGAGGCCGCGATGTGATCGTGATCGCCGGCGGAATCGGCCTGGCACCATTGCGGCCGGTCATCTACAAAGTTTTGCAGAATCGGAAAGACTACGGGCGGCTGGTCATCATATATGGCGGTCGCAGCCCACGCGACCTGCTCTACCGAAAGGAACTTGCAAAGTGGGCACACAGCCCAGAAACTCAAGTGCTCGTCACCGTCGATTACGGCGGCCTGAGTTGGCGGGGCCACGTCGGCGTGGTCCCTAGCTTACTCAAGTATTCGCGGTTGGACTCGGCGCGCTCGGTAGCCATGGTCTGCGGTCCCGAGATTATGATGCGTTTCGTTATACGAGAACTGGAGGGACAAGGGCTTAGCCGGGACGACATCTATCTCTCTATGGAGCGCAACATGAAGTGTGCGGTCGGTTTTTGTGGACATTGCCAGTATGGGCCGCATTTCATCTGCAAGGACGGCCCGGTGTTTCGCTGTGAGCAGGTGCGCCCGCTGTTGGAGAAATATGAGCTCTGACTCGAAACACAAACCCAGAATCGGCGTCTTCAAGTTCGCATCCTGCGACGGCTGTCAATTGAGCTTGCTGGACGCAGAAGATGAACTTCTTGCGGTCGCTGGAGCAGTAGATATTGCCTACTTCCCGGAAGTCAGCCGCGCCATGGGGAAAGGTCCATACGATATCGGCTTGGTCGAAGGCTCGATCACCACACACGCCGATGCCCAGCGGATTCAGGAAGTGCGGCGCCAGTCGAAGATTCTGATCACGATCGGTGCCTGTGCGACTGCTGGCGGTATTCAAGCTCTGCGCAATTGGAAGGACGTCGATGAGTTCATGCGGATTGTCTACGCTACCCCTCAGTTCATCAGCACGTTGAAGCTCTCGAGCCCGATAGCCGAACACGTCCCCGTTGATTTCGAACTGCGTGGTTGTCCGATCAACAAACATCAACTACTAGAACTCATCGCTGCAATGTTGGCTGGACGCAAGCCAAGTATTCCATCCTATAGCGTGTGCATCGAGTGCAAACGCAAGGAAAACGTCTGTATCACCGTGGCCCGCGGCATCCCTTGCCTTGGACCGGTAACTCAGGCCGGATGCGGAGCACTATGCCCCAGTTATGACCGTGGTTGCTATGGTTGTTACGGACCCATGGAGACTCCCAATACTGCTTCGATCACGAGCCAGTTTCGTATCCTGGGACAGGACGATAGTCAGGTAGCCCGCGCCTTTCGTGGCTTCAACGCTTGGGCGTGGCAGTTTCGCAAGGCCAGCGAGGAGTGTGAACGGACATGAGCGGGCGAGCGACAAAAACCATTCGTGTTGAAACGCTGGCCCGGGTGGAAGGCGAAGGATCGCTTTACATTAAACTCATAGGCGAGCGTGTAGCCGACGTCAAGCTCAAGATTTACGAGCCCCCGCGATTTTTTGAGGCCTTTCTCCGCGATCGGCATTTTTCCGAAGCCCCAGACATCACCGCACGAATTTGTGGCATCTGCCCGGTCGCCTACCAAATGAGCGCCGTGCACGCCATCGAACGCGCTTTGGGAGTTCAGATCAGTCCTGCGGTTCGCCTTCTGCGGCGCCTTTTTTATTGTGGGGAATGGATTGAGAGCCACACCCTACATATTTACATGTTGCATGCCCCCGATTTTCTCGGTTACGCGGACGCGATCGCGATGGCGACGGATCATCGGGCCATTGTCGAAAAAGCGCTGCGGTTGAAAAAGACTGGCAATCGGATCGTGCAATTGCTTGGTGGACGAGAGATTCATCCAATTTCGGCTGCGGTTGGAGGCTTCTACAAGGTCCCCACGAAGCAGCAGTTGCACGACTTATTCGAGGATCTGAAATGGGCCCTTGAGGCGTCCCTTGAGACCGTCCACTGGACGGCGGGACTGAAGTTCCCTAAGTTCGAGCAAGATTATGAATTCGTCGCTTTGCGACATCCCGACGAGTATCCCTTTAATGAAGGACGACTCGTGTCCAATCGCGGGCTGGATATCGACACCGCAGAATATGAAGATCACTTCGTGGAGTCGCAGGTCAAGCACTCGAACGCGCTGCACTCGGTGGTGCGAGGCAGAGGTTCGTACCTCGTGGGTCCGCTGGCACGGTTCAACCTGAATTTCGACAAACTGCCGGAGATCGCTCGCGAAGCGGCAACTGATGCCGGTCTGCGACCACCGATAAATAACGTTTTCCGAAGCATCGGTGTCCGTGCCGTCGAACTTGTCTTTGCCTGCAATGAAGCGTTGCGACTGATCCGCGAATATGAACCTCCCGCTGCCCCGCGAGTCGACGTGCGCAACCGTATGGGTGTCGGCCAGGCGATTACAGAGGCGCCACGTGGCATTCTCTATCACCGTTATGCGCTGGATGACAATGGGATGATTCTCACCGCCAAGATCGTTCCGCCGACCTCACAAAACCAGAAGCGGATCGAGGATGATCTTCGCGAGTATGCGGCGCAACTTGTGGCTTGGCCCGTCGAAGAAGCCACCTTGAAATGTGAGCAGGCGATCCGTAGCTACGACCCATGTATTTCCTGCGCCACCCACTTCCTGAAACTGGTGGTGGACGAAAGAGGTTGAGATCTCCCCTCTTGCATTCCTGGGACACAATCCAGGCGCACGACTGAAATGCCGCCAAGATTCCCGCTTCCTAGGGAATGGTCAAACACATGGTGCTCCTGAGACCGGCCTTCACCGCCGCAGCTGGCGACTTTTCCATTTCTGCGATTGGCGTAAGCTCCCCTCCAAGGAAAGGGTTGACTGGAAACAGTGAGAACTCTTATTTTTTCCCCGTAGCTGCCTGGCAGCTAATAACCTGAGAGAGAGATATGCAACTGCGCTTCCGGCCAGTAATGGACTTCGGAGCATATTCTGTCAAATCTGATTTTTCTACTTCTTCCAAAAATGGATTCAGTCCGGTCACCGCGCGAGACGGGGTCGACCCAGATGTTTCACAATCCCCGACTCAATCTCTCCCCGAGCAGCGTCCTGGGGGTGGCGTTGTGAGCAGGCGGCACGTAACTATGCCCCGTGCTTCTCTTGCGCGACCCATTTTCTCAAGCTCTACGTCGATGGTGGATGAGCCGGCTAGCTGCCCATTCTATGGCTTGCCGTCTAAGGTAGGGGTGTTGCCTTTCTTGAGATAGACGACCGAATGCCAACGTCAAAAATCATCGTGATCGGCATTGGTAACCCGTATCGTAGCGACGATGCCGCCGGTCTAATCGTGGCTCGGCGTTTGAAAGAACAAGCGATCCGTTGCTGCGAAGTGCATGAACTGGTCGGAGAGGGAACTGCGTTGATAGAATTGTGGAGAGGGGCCTGGAGTGTTGTGGTCATCGACGCGGTTCAATCAGGCGCGGCTCCGGGGACTATTCATCGTTTCCACGCTAATCTACATCCTTTGCCGGCACAGATTTTTCGTGACTCGACGCACGCGTTCGGCCTCATCGAAGCGGTGGAACTCAGCCGGGCTTTGAACCAGCTTCCGTCCAGTCTGGTTATTTACGGCATTGAGGGCGAAAACTTTGATACCGGAACTGGATTGTCGCAGACCGTCCTCGATGGGGTCAACGACTTGGTGAGAGGTCTGCGGCAGGAACTCGATTCATCCCCAGCGGGCAACCACTGACTTCTCGGCGATCGCTTACCAACCGGCACGGCGTTGCCCCTGTCAGTGAGTGTCGTGATCAGGGTCACTCAGCACAGTGCACCCAGTCACCCCTTTTTGTTGCATTGAAGTAGTACGGTAGCCTCGTATGCAAGAGGAGGCTCTTATGCTCGCCACCGCTCAAACAGAGGTTCAACCGCTAGCCGTCAGCTTCAAGCGTGTCCTCATTGCCACAGACTTCTCCCATGTGTCGCAAGTGGCTCAGCTTTGGGGGCTTGCCCTTGCACGTCGCTGCGGTTCGGAAGTGTATTTTGCGCATGCGAATTCTCCCGAAGCCCGGGGACCAATTCCCATGGACTGTCTGCCCAAGGAAATCGATCGCAGTCAGATCGAGGCGGAGAGCCAGATGAAGATGCTAGCTGACCGGGCGCGGGCTGAGGGCATCGCGAGTCATACAATGGTCCAGCAGGGTGGGGCATCGGCTGTTATCCCGCGTATCATTCAGGAAGCGGGCATTGACCTTCTCGTGTTGGGGACGCATGGCCGTGGCGGATTGAAGAAGCTTGTTCTGGGGTCGGTCGCGGAAGAATTGCTGCGACTTGTTTCTTGTCCGGTGCTTACGGTGGGCCCGAATGTCGCGCCTTCAGCGAGCACTAGAGGTAACTTTGAGCGAATTCTCTTCGCAACCGATTTCGGGCCGGGGGCAACGAAGGCCCTCCCCTATGCATTGTTCTTGGCGAAGGAATACAGTGCCCGCCTTGTCCTGCTGCACATGATTCCACCTATTCCGGTGATCCAGATAGGCATGGAGTCCTATGGTGCAGCAAACTACACGGTTGGTGGACTGACCAACGAAGAATCCACCGCGCGACAGGAAAGTAAGAGAAGGTTGAAGCAACTACTGCTACCTGAGACGGAGCAGGTGTTCGAGCCAGAATACGTCGTGGCATCGGACTTCTTGCCGGAAGGCATTCTGGACGTGGCGGCGGAGAGGAGAGCAGGTCTAATCGTGATGGGAGCGACCCGACCCCGGTCGGCTCGTGCTGTGGCGCACATTCCGTGGACGGTGGTTCACCATGTCCTGTCTGATGCGCAGTGCCCTGTATTAACCGTGATGGCCTGACCTCATAGCGGGCGTGCACGCCTCGAGCAATCGCGAACTTGGACAAGTGTTTGGGCTTTCTGCAAGTACTATTCCACGGATGGCACTAAAATCTTACCTAAGGGAACCTGAATTCAGCTCCCAATCCCCCTTCCGAGATAGAGGTTTGTAGCGCAGACCTTCCGCCCGCGGACGCGATGCGCTATATAGTTGCTTGCCCGTTAGAATCAATGAATAGGGAGTCATATCTGCCGCTCCAGCTTGGCGAAGCCGTCGTGCTTTACTTATCTGCAGCTTCGCAATAAATTAGCAACGCATCCTTGACTGTTCAGAGCAGTTTTATGTCAAAAGCAAAGTCCCGAAGCCAGTCCTCGCTGCCTGCCAAGGTGACAGCGAAGGCCAAGGCGCTGCTGTCCAGCGACTTTTTAGAGGGTATTCCCGACGCGATCGTGGCGGTCGCTCAGGACGGACTCATTTTGCAGGTTAATTCTCAAACGGAACAAATGTTTGGCTACAGGCGATCCCAACTGGTCGGTCAGCCCATCGAGATGCTGGTTCCAGAGCGCTTCCGGGGACTGCACTACCAGCACCGCCAGAACTTCGCCCATGACCCCAAGACAAGACGAATGGGCGCAGGGCTGGATCTCTACGGAAGGCGACAAAACGGTTCGGAGTTCCCCGTCGAGATCAGCCTAAGTCCCATGACCCTGGAGAACGGAGTGTTGTTGGTCTTAAGCGCGATCCGGGACATTAGCGATCGCAAAAGAATAGAGGCCGAATTGCGCCGGGCGCATCAGGAATTGGAGCGGCGAACCACGGCCGAGATCGGGGAATATAGATCTCGGCTGGCGTCAATTGTAGATTCCTCCGAGGACGCGATCATCGGCAAAGGGCTTGACGGCACGATCCTGACTTGGAACAAAAGTGCCGAGCGCATTTACGGCTACAGCGCGGAGGAGGTTATGGGAAGGTCGATCACCATTATCGGTCCCAAAGACAGACCCGACGAGATCCCCATGATTCTGGAGCGGATTCGACGGGGGGAGCGCATTGAACACTATGAAACAGTGCGCGTAACCAAGGATGGAAAACGTCTGGATGTTTCGGTCTCCATATCCCCCGTCCACAACGCAACCGGTGACATTATAGGAGCATCCGCCATTGCTCGCGATATCACTGCGCAGAAGCG